>OMKS01003088.1_pt1 | contig 13447 bp, 11 predicted proteins | sample 1674721 | NCBI WGS metagenome assembly OMKS01 (sample SAMN06264996, study PRJEB25208) | sediment metagenome | isolation source: hot spring sediment | place: USA: California | collected 2014-09-02 | reverse complement strand
GGAGTTTTATATCCTGCTTTTGGAATCTTGCTTACACCAATGTATGCAGGCATGGCTATGAGTATTAGTTCTGTGACAGTTGTATTAAACGCTTTGCGGCTTAAATGGGCAAAATTTTAAAAAGGAGTTTGTTTGAATAGTGATATGGGCTCTAGCGTTACATTTGAACTCCTTAAATCTGAGCAAATGTAAGATCTGAAAGTCAAATGCTTTATTATAGAAGCGAAAAAGGTATCGGGCAAAGATTGCAATCATATTATTTATATGTAAAGCTAGATAAAAAAGAGCAGTAAGATAGCACCTAAAAATATACGGTAAACTCCAAATGCAACGAAGGTAAAGCGACTTAAAAAGGCGATAAAAGCGCGCATAGCAGCGAATGCAACAATAAAAGAGACGATAAATCCAACTGCTAATGGCCAAAAATGAGCGCCTGCAAATTCATGATAATGCTTGAGTAAATCATATCCAGTGACTGCAACCATCACAGGAATGGCTAAAAGAAACGAAAACTCCGCGCTTGCCTTACGTGTCAAACCAACAAGCAAAGCTCCTATGATAGTAGCCCCCGCCCGTGATGTGCCAGGGATGAGTGAGAAAACCTGCGCCAATCCCACGTAAAAGGCTTGCTTGAAGCTCACATCATCCACTGAATCGATATGGTGAGCCTCTTCTTTGTAAAATCGCTCAACTACCAAAAAAACGATACCACCAATGATAAACGCCCAAGCTACGATTTGGACACTAAAGAGTGATTTTATGGTATCTGCTAATAAAAATCCAACAGTACCTACGGGCAAAAAGGCGAGGGTGATTTTCATCCAAAGATCTGTTTTTTTGGGTGTAAAATGCTCTTTATAGGCAAAAAGTACAGCCAAAATCGCTGCAAATTGAATGATTATTTCAAAGGCTTTGTTTTTAGCACTCTGCTCTAGGTCTAAAAAATAGCTTGTAACAATAAGATGTCCAGTGGATGAAACGGGCAAAAACTCTGTAATGCCCTCGACAATACCTAGAATAATCGCATCAATTATGCCCATATTTTGCCTTTTGGAAAGTTGGGCGCTATCATAGCCAAAGAGAGGTTAAAAGGGCGTAAAACCCTAGCACTGGATTTTGGATTTTTATAATGCGTTATAGAAAAAGAGCTAAACAAAGAGAACTTTTTATTCCTCAATGTTAAAATCTGAAAGAAAAAAATTAGCCTGTGCGCATTTTATCCAACAGAAATAGTTATAAATGGTTAAGATTTTAAAGGTTTTTAAGTGCTAACTGAGCCTTTTTTTGAATGAAGATTCGAGGCCAAATAGCCTCGAAATACCTATAGAAAAGGAGTTATTTTCCTAGAAGTTTATTGAGGTCAAAAGAGAGTGGAAAGACGATAGTATTTGTCTTGTCGCTTGAGATATCGCTAAGTGTCTGAAGGTATCTTAGCTGGATGGCTTGAGGGTTTTTAGATAGCTCATCCGCGGCTTTGAGGATATTCTCGCTAGCTTCTCTTTCACCCATTGCATTGATGACTTTGGCGCGGCGTTGGCGTTCTGCTTCAGCCTGTTTCGCCATAGCGCGTATCATGGTTTCATTGAGGTCGATGTGTTTGATTTCAACATTTGAAATCTTTATCCCCCAAGCTTCTGTTTGTTTATCAAGAATGACTTGAATATCCAGATTGAGCTTTTCTCGTTCAGCTAGCATTTCATCTAATTCATGTCCACCTAGGACTGAACGCAGTGTGGTTTGAGCAAGTTGCGAAGTGGCCATATAGTAATCTTCTACTTGGATGATAGCCTTTTCTGGTTCCATTACTCGAAAATAGACTACAGCATTGACTTCTACTGATACATTATCGCGGGAGATGACATCTTGGCTAGGTACATCTAGGACGATAGTGCGCAAATCTACCTTGTCCATTTTTTGGATATATGGTAGCAAGAGAATAAGCCCAGGGCCCTTTACAGAACTGTACCTTCCGAGGGTAAAAACTACGCCACGCTCGTATTCTTTGAGGATACGCACAGAGGCACCGATGATAAAAATTGCAATTATCACTATGTACAAAACTGCTAATTCCATTATTTCTCCTTAGGTTTGAGATAGAGATGTAAGCCCTTTATGGCTTCGATTATGGCTTCATCGCCAGGGTTAAAAGGAGTGCTTGAGTATGCATTCCAGATTTCGCCTTGATACTCTACACGGTATCCATCTTTTGTGGATTCTAGTATCTTTACATGTACACCCTTGAGAGTCTCCTTTCCGATAGTTGCCCTAGCTTTGCGAGAGCGTAGTACATAGCCTAGTAAAGCTATAAAAAAGAGCAACGATATTATGGAAGTCACAGCTATCAAGGGCCAGGCGATATCACTGCCAATGACTTCGTGATCAAAAAGCATCATGGAACCAAGTACAAAAGCGATAGTTCCACCAAGACCTAAAAGCCCAAACCCAGCAACAAAAATCTCAGCAACCATGAGCAGTACTCCTAGGAGCAAAAGGAGCAAGCCTACTTGATTAAAGGGTAAAATATTCAAAGCATATAAAGCAATAAGCCCACTAATCCCCCCAACAACTCCAGGGAAAATTGAGCCAGGGTTCATCAGCTCAAAAAAGATACCATAAAGAGCAAGCATGACGAAAATGTAAGCTATATTTGGATTTGCGATGATGCGAAGAAGCTGAGTTTTCGTATCTGGCTCAAAGGTGATAATCTCTACAGGAGAGAGTGAAATGGTGACGTTTGTATCCTTGCCCATGCGCACTTGATGAGCTTCTATTTGATCAAGCAAGTCATTTTGGTCTTGTGCTATAAACTCAATCACTCCAAGGGATAGTGCTTCATCTGCGCTGATGCTTTTGCCTTCAGTTATGGCTAATTCTGCCCATGTGGCATTGCGATCTTGGAGTGCGGCGAGGGCGCGCATGGAAGCCGTGGTGTCCTCCATGATCTTGGTTTGCATGGCTGAGCTTTGGTTGATATCTTCGCCTATCATAGAAACTGGAGTTGCCGCGCCGATATTCGTCCCTGGTGCCATGGCTGCGATATGAGCCGAATAGAGTATGAATGTCCCCGCACTGGCTGCGTGAGCTCCACGTGGAGTTACATAAACAGCTACTGGGATAGGGCTATGGGCGATTGAGCGGGTGATTTCACGGGTAGAAGCAAGCAATCCGCCAGGAGTATCGATATTAAAAAGCACAAGCGAAGCGTTTTTTTGGGATGCGTAATTTAAAGTATTATTTACATGTAAGGTAGTAGCGGGAGAAATAGGCTCTTTTATATCGCTTTGCACAACAATTCCAGCGCTCAAAAAAAGTGGTAAAATAGAAGCAAAAAAGAGTGCACGAATCATTTTTTCCCTCAAACAAAAAGTAATTAATGATAGCTTAGAGTATATGGAATGTCAAGAAGAAAGTGTGATAAAATGCTTACACACAAAGACCTTCGCCAAGTTTCAGGGTGACGTAGGTTCTGTCATTCTGAGCGCAGCGAAGAATCTCCCCGGAACGGAAGTAGACCCTTCGGCTAACGCCTCAGGGTGACGGGTGTGGTGCTCAGAGTGACAGGAGAATCGGTCATTCTGAACGAATGTGAAGAATCTATCTGTTACACAAATATAATCAAATTTAACACCTTTCAAGGATAGGCTTGTATAATTGCACCATTAGACTACATAATCTAGGTGGATAAAATATGACGAATATCATTTTATGCGGTGGCAATGGCACTAGGCTTTGGCCAATTAGTCGGGCGTTGATGCCAAAGCAATTTGTGAAGCTTGTAAACAACAAGTCTCTTTTTCAGTTAACAGTTAATAGGAATAGCGCGATATGTGAAAACAGCATTGTAGTTTCGAATGCCGAACAATATTTTTTAGCAATTGACCAGCTGAGTGAAGATAAAGTGCTTGAATCCAAAAAGACAAAATTTTTACTCGAGCCCCTTGGTCGGAATACGGCACCCGCAATTGCTTTAGCTTGCTTAGCTTTAGATTCAGAAGAAATTGTGCTTGTGACACCATCTGACCACCTTATTAAAGATACCTTGAAATATAATGAAGCTATACAAAGAGCTAAAAGCCTAGCCCAAGATGGATATCTTGTGACTTTTGGTATATTGCCCACATATCCTGAAACTGGATATGGGTATATTAACGCTACTGGCGACAAGGTTCACTGTTTTGTAGAAAAACCAGATATTAAAACAGCGCAAGAATATCTGAAAGAGGGTGGGTATTATTGGAACAGTGGGATGTTTTGTTTCAAGGCTGGTGTTTTCCTAGAGGAGCTTCAGGAGTATGCTAGCGATATATATGAAGCATCAGTTGTAGCATTCAAACAAGCCAAACAAGATAACATGATACGTATTTCGCATGTAGACATGGAAGCCATCAGAGAAGAGAGCATAGATTATGCAGTAATGGAAAAGAGCCTTAAAGTCAAAATGGTTTCAGCCGACATGGGTTGGAGCGACGTAGGGAGCTTTGATGCTCTTGATTTGGAGTTAGCGAAGGACTCTGATGGAAATACAGCTACAGATAATTTATACACCATAGATGCTAAAGATAATTTTGTCTATAGTTCAGATAGGGCTATTGCTCTAGCTGATGTGGAAGGCTTGATAGTAGTGGATACCCCCGATGCGCTTCTTGTGAGCAAGAAAGGCAGTAGCCAAAAAGTCAAACAGATAGTAAAAAAGCTCAAAGAAAATGAAACTGAACTGCATCACATACACTTAACTGCCCACAGGCCATGGGGAACATATACAGTGCTCGAAGAGAGCGATAGATATAAAATAAAGCGAATTGTTGTAAAGCCCGGCAAGCGACTTAGCCTGCAAAAACACTATCATCGAAGTGAGCATTGGATAGTGGTGAGCGGAACGGCTATCGTTCGTGTAGGTGAAAATGAGAATCTCGTAAGGTCCAATGAGTCTACTTATATTCCTATGGGGGCTTTGCATCGGTTGGAAAACCCAGGCAAAGTGGACCTCGTGCTCATAGAGGTGCAAGTGGGCGAATACCTAGGTGAGGATGATATCATCCGAGTTGAGGATGATTTCGAAAGAGAGTAGTGATTTTTTCATCGTCTTGCGTCGTTTTGAGCACCCTTTTGTCATTCTGAGCGAAGCGAAGAAACTCTATAATGGACCAAGATAAATGAAAGATATATCAATGCAAAAAGCAAAAAGAGTTGCTATTGTTCATGATTGGCTTGTGACAGATGCGGGTGCGGAGAAGGTTTTGCATGAATTGCTAGTGCTTTATCCTGATGCGGATGTTTTTACGCTGGTGGATTTTTTGTCTCCAGAAGATAGAGAAAACATATTAAACGACAGAAAAACAAAAACAAGCTTTATCCAATACCTCCCATATGCGAGAAAATATTTTAGATACTATCTGCCCCTCATGCCTCTGGCTATTGGCTTGCTGAATGTTCGTGGGCATGATTTGATAATTAGCAGTTCTTGGGCCTTTGCCAAAGGAGTAAAACCGCACAAGGATGCTTTACATGTATGCTATTGTCACACGCCGATTCGATATGCGTGGGATATGTATGAAACATATACAAAAGATTTACCATTTTTAAAAAAATGCATTACAAAGTTAATTTTGAAGCTGATTCGCAAGTGGGATATTGCTAGCTTGGATAGAGTGGATTATTTTGTATCTAATTCTAATTTTGTAAGTGAACGCATAAAACGTACCTATGAGAGAGATTCGATAGTTGTCTACCCGCCTGTGAATACAGATGCGTTTCAAATAGGTAATCAAAAAAAACCTTTCTATTTAACTGCTTCTCGATTAGTGGGTTACAAGAAAACAAAGCTTATCATTGAAGCATTCAATAAACTTAATCTACCTCTAATCGTCATCGGTGATGGCGAAGAGCTTGCGAGTTTAAAGACAATAGCGGGTTCTAATGTGACTCTCTTGGGGCATCAGCCACAAGAAGTTTTGATAAAGTATATGCAAGAAGCAAGAGCCTTTATATACGCTGCATTGGAAGATTTTGGAATCGTACCAGTAGAGGCAATGGCATGCGGAACGCCTGTGGTAGCCTTGAGTCAAGGTGGCACTTTAGAAAGTGTAATAGATGGTGAAAGTGGTGTATTGTTTGCTAATCAGACTATCGAAGATATCATGATAGCTATAAAAATGGTCGAATCAAAAAATCTGGTATTTGACCCGCTACATGTAAGGGATTGTGCTTTGAAATTTTCTGTAGAAAATTTTAGAAAAAACTTCGTTAAAGCTATGGAGATGATAGAAAGAGACCATTCGGTTGCACCTTAGGGTGACAAATCCCACTGTCATTTCGAGCAAAGCGAAGAACCCACCTGAAATGCAAAAACAAACACCCAATCCAACTATTATCAAGATATAATCTTTGATTCGATAGAATTCGCAACTATAGTATGTAAAATTTAAAGAGTATTAATGATTCACAATATTTTGTTGGCATTTAGTTTTGCGAAACGTGATTTTAATGAGCGTTATGTTGGAACTGGGTTAGGGCAGTTCTGGTATATACTCTCGCCTTTGGTTATGATTTTTATATATACGGTTATTTTTTCCGATTTTATGAAGATGAAGCTAGAAATAGTTGATAATAGTTACGCATATAGTATCTATTTGGTGCCAGGATTGTTGGCATGGACCACATTTAGTACTATTATCATGCGTCTTAATGGATCCTTTTTTGAAAAGTCTGGCTTGATTAAAAAAATCAATGTTCCAATGTATACCTTTCAGCTTAGCATTGTGCTGACAGAGGGATTTTTATTTTTTATTTCTATGACGTTGGCTTTAGGGTTTCTTATCATTGTGGATCATGTCATAACATGGGTATTTTTATGGATGATACCTGTGATGTTCCTGCAGATACTTTTTGCATTTGGGCTAGGGGTTATAGTATCTCTTTTTACACCTTTTTTCAGAGACCTTAGGGAGGTTGTACCTATTGTGATGCAATTATGGTTTTGGATGACACCTATAATCTATATGGCTAGCATGATAGAGGAACGATATCCTTTTTTGTTAAAATACAATCCATTTTATCTTTTTGTTAGCATATATCAAGATATTTTTCTTTACTCAAAGCCCCCAAATATAGAGAAGGTTATGCTGATGTTTATTATGACATCAACCTCCCTTATTGTAGCAGGCTATTTATATAAAAAGATGATAAGTGTCATAAAGGATATCATCTAGTGAAGCCTGTAGCTTTTAAAAATCGTTATTTTAAACGAATCAAAAACTCAAATCATCTTATGTCGTTGGACGAGATAGCAAACGAACATTTAAAAACCATCAATAGCAGTTGGGATTTTCATATTGATGATAGGCATGATTTTAGTGATATATCACAAGAAAATATAGAAAAGTTCATTAAAAAAGTAGAAAAAAACTTATCTAAAAGTTTCAGTGATGACCCCATGACAATTTTAAGAAAATATGAACTTATAAAAGAAGACAAGCTTACATTTGAGGCATATTTACTTTTTACTTCAAACAATTCACCAATCACATCCCTTCAAATAGGTAGATTTAAAGATTCTGTCACTATTATTGATATTATTGATATTAATACAAATATATTTGATCAAGTAGAGTTGGTATTGGATGGAATCAGAAAACATCTTATGACAGAATTTATCATCACTGGCGAAGCTCAAAGAACAGTGAAATATGACTATCCTCTTGAAGCTATAAGGGAAGTAGTTATAAATATGATTGTACATAGAGATTATCGTGATAGTGGAAATTCTATTATAAAAATATTTGATGACCGCATAGAATTTTTTAATCCAGGAAAACTTTATGATGATATTACAGTAGAAAAACTTCAAAGGGGGAACTACTCTTCTCGAATAAGAAACAGAGCTATTGCCAATGCTTTTAAGGAAGCTGGTATCATAGAAAAGTATGGTTCAGGAATCCAAAGAATAAAAAATGAATGCAAATTTCATGGAGTTATAGGGCCTACTTTCGAAGAATTTGTTCATGGTTTTAGAGTCACACTTTACAAAGAAAAAATTAAAAAGAAAGAAAATGAGGGAGTAAAACAGTTATTTAAACTTGTTCAAACACAACCCAATAATAGATCTACATACTTTGCTCAAAAGCTAAACACTTCTGTAAAAAATATTGAACGATGGCTTAAGCAACTCAAAGAAGAAAATAAAATAGAATTTAGAGGTGTGCCTAAAACTGGTGGCTATTGGAGTGTGGATGAATAAAATTCTAGAAGTCAAAAACATAACCAAAATTTATAAAATCTATGACAACAACATAGATAGACTCAAAGAGCTATTTGCTAAAAAAAAATATCACAAAGAATTCATCGCCAATAAAGACATCAGCTTTGATCTCTACGAGGGTGAAACATTGGGTATCATAGGGGTAAATGGTGCGGGCAAGTCTACGATACTGAAGCAAATCGCTGGCGTTGTCCAGCCTACAAGCGGTGAGATTAAAAGATACGGCAGGGTGACGGCCTTGCTTGAGCTAGGTACCGGTTTTAATCCTGAGCTTACAGGATATGAAAATATTTTTATGAATGGTACGCTTATAGGTATGAGCCATGCCGAATGCAAGCAAAAAGCCAATGATATTATCGAATTCAGCGAGCTTGGGGATTATATATACGAACCCATAAAAACTTATTCATCTGGCATGAATATGAGGCTGGCGTTTTCTATAGCTATTTTTTCAGAACCGCAGATACTGATAGTTGATGAAGCTCTGAGTGTGGGTGATGCACATTTTAGTGCTAAGTGCTCCAGGGCCTTAAGAGAACGCAAGGCTAAAAACATGAGTATCATCTATGTATCTCATGATCTTAACTCTTTAAAATTGCTTTGCGATAGGGTAGTGTTGTTGAATCACGGAGAGGTTGCAAAGATAGCAGAACCAGAAAAAGTTATCAATAGCTATAATTTTCTCATAGCCAAGCTAAATGACCATGCACAAAAAATGAATATAAGGAGCCCTGAAAAAAGCTCATTCGGGACTTTTGATGTGGAAATCATGGATGTGAAAATCATAGGTGAGTATTCTAAATCAGACGTTATAAGCTCGGGCGAATTGGCTATAGTCCGCATGCACATAGAATCACGAGAAAAACTCGCTAATATGACTATAGGCATCATGATTCGTGATAAATACGGACAAGATATCTTCGGAACAAATACATATCATCATGACATGGATATAAACTTTGATAAAGAAACTAGCTATATATGTGAATTCAAAATGCCACTAAACATAGGCCCTGGCAAATACAGTATCACGGCCGCAGTTCATAATGAAGACACGCATTTGAGTCATTGCTCACATTGGTTTGATGGCGCATGTGATTTTGAAGTAGCTGGAAATATAGGGAAAGTATTCGCTGGAATATGTAGATTAGAGCCAATAATCAATTTTGCACAAAAAACACAGTCGGTCAATCAAGCATGATTAAACAAATTTTAGATGAAATAGATGAAAAATATAACGTTGCTTGTCTGGATATTAAACAAAATCCTAAAAAATATATTCGTAGAAAAAAATTGCATCTTGTAATGGATAGTGAAGATAAATTTCGTCAGAAAGATGTTTATATAATAGAGGATTTTAATAGATATTTTGATACTGAGTTTATAAGAAATTTGTATTTGGGGCTATTACGCAGAGAGCCTGAAGAGGCTGGCTTGGAAGAACATGTGACCCAGCTACGTAGTGGGGCTAGGACAAAGACCGAGATACTTCTAGCCATAAGGTACTCAAAAGAGGGGCGGCAAAAAGCTGTTAAAATATTAGGGCTTAAAAAAAGATATGCCATGTTTACATTGTTTCGCATTCCTTTTTTGGGTTCATTATTGAAGCATTTTTATTATTTAGCAACTCTTTCACGACAGTTAAGACGACTTAATAGATTAGAAAATTATGTAGGAAGCGAGCTTCAAGCTATGAAAAAATTCGCCCATGAATCTCAAAAACATATAAATAAAAAGCTAGATATTGATGAGTTTGAGATTCTCATGGATGCATCAAGATGAAAATCATAATCTTAACACCATCTTTGTACAAAAATGATGGAGTTGGCAATGACGTAATGCATGAATACGAGCTTTTGTCTGCAAAATATGATATCTGTATATACGCAGAATACTACAACGAAGATTTGCTAATCGATGCTAATATTGAGCTTATAACCCTCGAAAAACTAAAAAAATACAGCAAAAACTCTAAAAATACAATCATATTTCATCATAGTATTTATTGGGAGTTAGTCGAAGATATATTGATAGAATCGAAAGCCAAAATATATTTTAGGTATCACAACATAACTCCACCAGAGTTCTTTGCTAAATATAACAAACTTTTTGTGGATGCAACACGCAAAGGTTTAGTCCAAACCAAAAGAATCATAAAATCAGCCAATATTCACAAATTTATTTCTGATTCATCGTTTAATAATGATGACCTTATTGGCTATGGTGCAGATCCAGAGCGATGCTTTACTATAGCGCCATTTCATAAAATAAGCGATTTTGATAATGAGCCATTCGACATATCTTTATTAGATGAGTTAATCGATGGGAAAATTAACATACTTTTTGTAGGTCGTTTTGCTCCAAACAAAGGGCATAAACATATCGTTGAAGTAGCATATGAGTACAAAACCCTATATGGCTCAAACATACGATTCAGTATGATTGGTAAAATAGACCAAAATCTAAAGCAATATTATGATGAGGTCATGGCTTTGGTGGAGCAATATGATTTGCACGATATCGTATCGGTCGAAGATAATGTTAGTTTTAGGCAACTCCATACATACTACGGATGTTCACATGTTTTTTTGCTTACCTCTGAGCATGAGGGTTTTTGTGTGCCTATATTGGAAGCGCAGGCCCATGACTTGCCTATAGTGGCCTTAGACCGTAGTGCGGTGGCGTCAACATTAGGCGAGAATCAAGTAATATTCAATGAGATTAATCATAGAAAAATAGCCACAAGCCTAAATGTGATATCTAAAAATGTGAGATACAGAGAATATCTAGCTACTAATGGCCGAAATAACCTAAAGCGCTTTGCGTTAGATAACCTAGAAAATGAGTTTATAAACCTGCTGGAGCTTGCGTGAACAGGCTAGCTATAGTAGTACAAAGAGCCGGTGTGGACATAGTGGGCGGTTCAGAAGGTTACGCATACCAAATGGCTCAAGCACTATCAGAAAAATACAAAATTGATATCCTAACAACATGCGCAAAAGATTATCTAACATGGTCAAATAGCTATAAACAGGGCACTGAAAGCATAGGCAAAAATATAGATATCATAAGATTCAAAAATGACATCGAACGCGATGATTACTGGCATGAGCTAAATAGAGTACTGGAAATCAATGGTAATTGTAGCTGGTATTCAAAACTTGCAGACAAGTCATCTGTGCGAGAAAACATTATGCAAACCCCGCTAGGATTTTGCGAAGAGTGGATACAAAAAGAAGGGCCGTTTTCTTTATCTTTGCTAAAATATATTAAAGAGAACGAATACAAGTATAAAAAGCTTATTTTTATGACATATTTATACCCGACTACGTATTATGGTATCCAGCAGGTGGCGCAGCGAGAAAAGGCGCTTTTGATTCCGACATTTCACGATGAAATACCTGCATACCTACCAATATTTCAAAAATATCGCAATTATACGCATCTGTTTTTGACAAAAACAGAAGAAAAATTTGCAACAAACTACATATATAAAGAACGTATAAAATCACACCAAATAGGCTTTGGGCTAGAGGATAAATACGACACCATACCCATCAATGACAAAAATACTAATGAAGACTACATCATATATGCAGGTAGACTAGAAGAAAACAAAGGTCTAGTTGAACTTTACAAATATTTTAAAGAGTTTAAAGATAAGCATAAAAGTACGTTAAAGCTCTATACTATAGGCTCTGGCGAGCTAAAGCATGCAAATCATCCTGATATCATCCACAAGGGTTTCGTGGATGAAGTTCATAAGCTTCAGCTTATGAAAAACGCACTAGCCTTTGTTCATCCATCGGCTTTTGAGAGTCTAGGTATTGTACTGCTAGAAGCTTTCATGATGGGAGCCCCAGCTATAGTAAACAATGCATCAGAAGTTTTAAGAGAACATATAAATAGCTCTAAAGCTGGGTTTTGTTATGATAACTCAAGAGAATTTGCAAAAGCACTTGAGAAGATAGCAAATAACACAGATATCGACCGAGTACAATTATCAGAAAATGCCAGAGAGTACTATCTGCACAACTATGCATTAGATAGCTTTAAAAAAACACTCATAGATGCCATCGAGGGAAACATAGAGTAATGATATCCGCAAATATACCCAACTTAAGTGTCGAAGAAATCATGCAACGCATCAAAGCAGAGGTTGCTAGACGCAAGACACAAAACCCAAATATCGAAAACGAAGATGCTATGGTATATCATATTGGTGATTTTATGGGCACACATGACAAAGAATTCATCGTGCAAGCCTATAGAAAAATCCTCAAAAGACCACCCGAGCCACAAGCTATAGATCACAATATGCAATTACTATCTGGTGGACAAGATAGAGTGGCCATTATAGCCGCCATAGCATCGTCTGCCGAAGCTAAGAGTATAGGCACACAGGTGCTAGGACTAGATGAATATAGCCTGTCAAATATGGCTAGACTTTCGATAGACAATATCAATGCAACATTTGGAGCTTCTAATGTAGTCGCACCAGAACAGGTGGATTACCACGAACGAGCCTTTGTTCAAAAAGAGATATATGAGGTTTCTGACTTTAATGATTATCACGATAGAGACTTTGTGTATAATGCATATGTAGGGATACTCCTCAGGGAACCAGACGAGCATGGATTTGCTAGCCATCTAGAGATACTCAGGAGTGGTAAGCTAACCAAGACTGAGCTACTATGTGCACTGCGTTTTTCACCAGAAGGCAGGGAAAAGGGTGTCAAAATACTGGGCTTGAGAAAGAGGCACATTGTTTTTGGTGTATTTAGAATACCTGTGATTGGAAAAATCACAAGAGCTCTGTATCTGCTATTGAACATAAATAAGCTAAGCCGTAAAATCACACAGCTAGAAGCAGACATCAACAGACGATTCCACTGTGTCCGAGACTATAGCGTACAAGCTGGTCATGCGATGAATATCAGCGATAGCAACATGGTGGTGCTAAAAAACACAGTATCGCAGCTACTAGAGAAGATTGCCACTACAAATAGCGCAAAAGAATTAGCAAATGTGATTTGTAAAATACAAAGTGAGCTAGACAAAATTGACCTAGAATCCAAAGCAGATAAACAAGACATAGAATCTTTACATGTAAACCTAGAATCCAAAGCAGATAAACAAGACATAGAATCTTTACATGTAAACCTAGAATCCAAAGCAGATAAACAAGAC
>OMKS01003086.1_pt1 | contig 13449 bp, 8 predicted proteins | sample 1674721 | NCBI WGS metagenome assembly OMKS01 (sample SAMN06264996, study PRJEB25208) | sediment metagenome | isolation source: hot spring sediment | place: USA: California | collected 2014-09-02 | reverse complement strand
CACGGCGGATGTGAACCGCCCCGGCCTGGCCCTGAGCGGGTACCTGGAGTATTTCGCCAACGACCGCATTCAGATTCTCGGCAATACGGAAATTCATTACATGGAGCGGCTGTCGCCGTCCGTGCTGAACACGCGGCTGAAGGCGATGTTCTCGTTTGAAGTGCCGGCGTTTGTGCTCTCGCGCAATCTGATGCCGCAGAACATTTTTCTGGACACCTGCAACCGCAGTGGCATTCCCGTGTTGCGCTCATCGCTTAGCACCGACGAGGTCATCAGCCGGATCATCCTGTTTCTTGCAGAGGAGTTTTCCCCGGAAACGGTGGTGCATGGCACGGCGGTGGACTGCTACGGCGTGGGCTGCCTGATCATCGGGCATCCGGGCATCGGCAAGAGCGAAACCGCGCTGGAATTGGTGGAACGCGGGCATCGCCTCGTGGTGGATGACGTGGTCGCGCTCAAGCGCCTGCGTGAAGACCATCTCTACGCCGAAACCAATCCGGTCATCGAGCACCACATGGAAATCCGGGGCGTCGGCATCATTGACGTAAAAGCCATTTTCGGGGTGGGCGGAGTCCGCAACACCAAGCGTATCGGACTGGTGGTGGAACTGGAAGACTGGCGCGAGGATTCCACCTATGACCGCACGGGGCTTTCCGAGGAATATGTGGATATTCTTGGCGTTAAAATTCCCTATCTGCGCATTCCCGTTCGACCGGGCCGCAACATTGCGATCATTATCGAAGTGGCCGCGCTCAATCATCGCCTCAAGGAATTGGGCATCAATCCCGCGCATCGCCTGAATGAACGCATCATGCAATTGACGCGCGAGCGCCCCAATTAACCATATGGCAACACCATGCTGGTTCCGTGCCGGGCGAGGCATGCCACATGCCTGCAAGACAGCGTATACTTTGCGTCATGCGGCGGCATGCCGCCAGAAAGCGCGCAGTCCAAAACAGGGGAGCGTGTGAATGAAAAGCATCAATCTTATTTTCGGGTGCCACTCCCACCAACCGGTCGGCAATTTTGATTTTGTGTTTGAGAAGGCCTGCGAGCAGGCCTATCTGCCGTTTATCGAAGTGTTGGAACGTTTTCCGGCGGTTCGGGTGACCCTGCATTTTACGGGACCGCTCTGGGACTGGTTCGCGGCGCAGCGGCCCCAGTTCCTGAAAAGGCTCCGCAAACTGGTTCGCGGCGGCCAGGTCGAAATCATGGGCGGGGGCTATTATGAACCGCTTCTGTGCGCCATTCCTGAACGCGACGCGGTGGCGCAAATCCAGCGGATGAACCGATTCTGCAAAAAGCACTTCGGGGCGGCGCCGCGCGGCATGTGGCTGGCCGAGCGGGTGTGGGAGCCGCAGATGGCCCGGATACTCGCCCGTGCCGGGGTGGAATACACCGCTTTGGATGACACCCATTTCCTATGTTCCGGCCTGCGCTCGGACGAATTGTTCGGCTATTACATGACCGAGGATGAGGGCCACTGTGTCAAGGTTTTTCCCATCCTGGAACGATTGCGCTATTTGATCCCCTTTCACCAGGTCGCCGAGAGCATCGCGTTCTTGCGCGAGCATGCCACGGAGGACGGACTGAGATGCGCCCTTATTCACGACGACGGGGAGAAGTTCGGCATATGGCCGGGCACACATCAGAGCGTGTATGAGGAGGGGTGGCTGGAGGAGTTTTTCACGGCATTGACCGAGAATCGAGACTGGCTGCACTCGGTCACCTACGCGGACTATCTGGCCAAGGCCAAAGCGCTGGGGCGCGTGTATCTCACCTGCGCCTCGTACCAGGAGATGATGGCCTGGGTGCTGCCCACGCCCATGCAGCGCCAATTGCTCGAAGTGCAAGAGGAATTGAAGCGGGACGCCGAGAAGGCAGCGCGCTACGGCATATTCATCCGGGGGGGATTCTGGCGCGGATTTCTGGCCAAGTACGCGGAATCGAACAATGTCCAGAAGCGGATGCTGCGCGTCAGCGACCGGCTTGCGCGATTGCGCGCAGCCTATCCCGATGCGCCGGAACTTGACCCGGCGGAGAAACTGCTGCATGAAGGCCAGTGCAACTGCGCCTATTGGCACGGCGTCTTCGGCGGTTTGTACCTCAACCACCTTCGCACGGCAGTTTATGAACGGCTGATTGCCGCCGACCGGGTGATGGATGGGGTGGAACACGGCGGAAAAGCCTGGCTGCGCTGCGAGCGCTGTGATTTCGATGGCGACGGAAACGACGAGGTGGTATTGGAAAGCGAAAGACTGGTCGTTTTCATCAGCCCGCAGGATGGCGGCACGATTTTCGAACTGGATTACAAACCGAAGCCGTTCAATTTCGGCAACACGCTCACGCGCCGCGAAGAGCCATATCACGATGCGCTCCGGACGGGCAATGTGCAGGTCGGCGAAGTTCAGACCGGGGACACCAGCATTCATGATCTGGTGCGCGCCAAGGAGGCCGGACTGGACAATTATCTGGTCTATGATGCATACCGCCGCACGTCGTTGCGCGATCATTTCCTGCCCGATGGCGTGAGCACGGAGGACCTCTGGAAAGGTTGCCATGCCGAATTGGGCGATTTTGCGCAAGAGACCTATGAGGCCGAGACGGCCAGGAAATCGGTGGTGTTGACGCGAAACGGAACGGTTGGCTTGGAAAATCCGCAAAAAGTGCAAATCCGAAAACACCTGCGCATTGTTCCAGGTGCATCGCGTCTCGAAATCCGGTATGATATCCGCAATGACGGCGCGGTCCCGATGAATACCCTGTTCGGGGTGGAATTCGCCGTAAACCTGTTGGCGGGCGCAGCGTTTGACCGCTACTATCGTTCCGATGAACGCGACTTAGGATACGCCAAGTTGGGCGAGCGTGGCTGCGACGAAGACCTGGGGCATATTGCCCTGCGGGATGACTGGCAACGCCTGGAATATGGACTTCGCTTCTCGCGGCCCGCGCGGGTGCATCGCTTCGCCATCGAGACGGTGAGCCAGTCCGAAGCGGGACAGGAGCGGGTGTACCAGGGCAGCATTGTATTGCCGTGCTGGCGGCTCTTGCCCGCCCCGGGCAAAACCGAAACATTGATCGTGAAAGTGGACATTCTGGAACCTGCGGCGCCATGAAGGCAGCCATGCGAGACGAATGGAATCATGCCGGAAATCACTCGGGAAGTTGTGGTTATAAATCCGTTGGGCATCCACGCGCGGCCGGCCGCCACGCTGGTGCAGCGCATGCTGGAATTCGACAGCGATGTCTACATCGCTTTCAACGGCAATCGGGTTAATGCGAAGAGCATCATGGGATTGTTGACCCTGGCCGCGATGCGGGGCAGTCGGTTGACGGTCACCTGTTCGGGCGAGGACGCCGAGGAGGCGATGCAGGCGCTGGAGCAATTGTTCGCATCGGGATTTGGAGAATAGTTTGGTGGAAAAGACCATCCGAGGCATCGGGGTGTCGCCGGGTATCGCCATCGGCCCGGCACTGCTTTTTGATGTCAACCGGGGCGCCGTCCCAAAATTCAAAGTGAATGACACCGAGGCGGAAATCCAACGGGTCACCCGCGCCATCGAAGCCACCCGCGAAGACCTTACCGTTCTCTATAGGCAAACTGCCGCACAATTGGGCAAGGCCCATGCCGACATCTTCAAAGCGCACATGATGGTGCTGGACGATGTGGCAATTCGCGAAGAACTCATCCAGCGTATCCACAAGGAACACTTCAACGCCGAGCACATCCTTGATGAACTCGCGCGCCAATACGCCAAAGTGCTGGAAGCGTCCAGCGAAGAACGTTTTCGCGAGCGCACCGCCGACCTGCTCGATGTGGTGGACCAGATTTTGCACCATCTGATGGAAGCCAAGCGTCCCAACCTGAAGGAATTGGCGCATCCCTGTATTGTTGTAGCGCATGATCTTTCGCCTTCCGACACGGCGACGATGAACTTGGAGAATACACTCGGCCTGGCGACGGATGTGGGCAGCGTCACGTCGCATACCGCCATTCTTGCGCGCGCCATGGAGGTGCCCGCAGTGGTGGGGCTGAAGGATGCAAGTTACATCATTGGAAACGGCGCCACGCTGATCGTGGACGGGTCGGAGGGGCTTGTGATTCTGAATCCCTCCTCGGACACGCTGAAACGGTATCGCGAGGCGAAACGCTCCTTGGAAAAAAAGCGCGCGGCATTGCATCGGCTGGTGCGCGGGGGGCCTTTTGCGACCCTTGACGAGACCGTGATTGAAACGCACACCAACATCGAGTTGCCGATAGAAATTGCACACAGCGTGAAATCCAACGCGGACGGCATCGGCCTTTACCGCACGGAATATCTTTTTCTGAATCGCGATTCACTCCCAAATGAAGAAGAGCAGTATGAGGCCTATGCCGAGGTGGCCAAGGCGCTGGAGCCTCGCCCTGTTACCCTGCGCACCATTGATCTCGGCGGCGACAAATTGTCGGCGCATCTGCATTTTTCAAAAGAGGAGAATCCCCAACTGGGGTGGCGGGCGGTGCGCTTTTGCCTCCAGCGCCCCGACATTTTCAAGACGCAACTGCGCGCCATGCTTCGCGCCTCTGTTCATGGCAACGTGCAGATCATGTTCCCGATGATCAGCGGCGTGGATGAATTGCGCCAGGTGAAAGCCCTGTTGTGGGAGGTGCGCGACGATCTCAAGCGCATGCGCATCCCGTTTCGCCGCGACATCAAGGTGGGTTCCATGATTGAGGTGCCTTCCGCAGTGGCGATTTGCGATCTTCTCGCGAAAGAATGTGATTTCTTCAGCATAGGCACCAATGACCTCATTCAATACTCGTTGGCGGTGGACCGGGTCAACGAAAAAATCGCACATTTGTACGAACCGGCGCATCCTTCGGTATTGCGCATGATCCGCTGGGTCGCCAACGCCGCGCGGTCGGCGGGGATTCCCTGCGCCATATGCGGGGAAATGGCGGGAGACCCGCTCTACACGGAAGTGCTGGTCGGTCTGGGCGTCAGCGCCCTGAGCATGTCGGCCGTGTCGCTGCCGCAGGTCCGGGCCGAAATATTGCATACGCATATGAACGAGGCGCAGGCGCTTGCCAAGCGCGTGCTGAAATTGGCCACCGCCGCCGAGCTGAAAACCCTATTGCGGGAACGCTACGAACGCAAGGGCGCATTGGAGGCGTATCTGGCGGAAGTGGAAAGCCAGGTCAACCCGCCCCGGAAAGATTCCCGTGAGTGACGAACTTCCCCGGAAAAAAATCGTCGTGCTTGGCGCGACAGGCTCGATTGGGCGCAGTGCCTTGGAGGTGGTGCGGCGTCATCCGGACCTGTTTGAGGTGACGGCGATCGCGGCGCATACCAATGTGAATCTCATTGCGGAGCAAATCGCCGAATTTCACCCGCGCTATGCGGCAATGGGCGATAAAACTGCCGCCGCCAGGCTTGCAGAGCGATGCCCGGAGACCACCGTATATGCCGGCCCGGAAGGGCTGGAGACAGTGGCGTCTCTTCCCGTGGATGTGGTGCTGTGCGCCATGGTAGGCGCCGCCGGATTGCGGCCGATGTTCGCGGCGATTGACGCGGGCAACCGCGTGGCCGTGTCGAACAAGGAGCCGGTCGTCATGGCGGGCAAACTTATTATGGAACGCGCCGCCGCCGGAAACGCGGATGTCATCCCCGTTGACAGTGAGCATAACGCCGTTTTTCAATGCCTGCACGGCCATAGGCGGGAGGATGTGCGCTGTATTCACCTCACGGCTTCCGGCGGCCCCTTTTACGGCAAGCCGCGCGAAACCCTGGCGCGCGTCACCCCGGAAGAGGCCACCCGGCACCCCACCTGGGACATGGGCGACAAGGTCAGCGTGGACTCCGCCACGTTGATGAACAAAGGCTTGGAAATCATCGAGGCGATGTGGCTCTTTGGTTTGCCACAGGATCGCATTGAAGTACTCATCCATCCCCAGAGCATTGTGCACGGTCTGGTGGAATTCAATGATGGCTCCATTCTTGCCCAGATGAGCGTCACCGACATGAAATTGCCCATACTCACCGCCTTGATGTGGCCGGACCGGGTGGCGTCCCCTCTCAAGCGTCTCGATTTGACAGCGGTTGGCGCACTGCAATTCGCCGCCCCGGATTTCGAGCAATTCCCGTGTCTTGCCCATGCCCGCCGCGCCGCCGCCGAAGGCGGCACCGCGCCCGCGATTCTCAACGCCGCCAATGAGGTTGGCGTGCAAGCATTCTGTAATCACCGCATTTCATTTCTGGATATCAGCGAGATAGTTCGGATAACGCGCGATCTCTGCGAGGCTGTGTACGAGTATTCCCTGGAGGATGTATTGGCAGCCGATTGCCTCGCGCGCGAAAAAGCCGCCCAGATTGTGGACCGGCTGGAAAGAAATCATAGATGATAACGAGCATTCTGATATTTCTAATTGTGTTGAGCATCCTCATCTTTTTCCACGAACTCGGCCATTTCGTCGCCGCCAAGGCATGCAATATTTATGTGGACCGATTCAGCATCGGCATGCCCCCGCGGCTGTTCGGCGTGAAGATAGGCGAAACAGACTACTGTCTCGGCGCGTTGCCGATTGGCGGCTTCGTGAAGATGGCCGGACAGGAGGATGCGCCGCTGACAGAGGACGAACGGGAAGCGCAATACGGCGGTGTTCCCGAAGAGCGCTGGTTCAACCGCAGGCCGGTGTGGCAGCGCTATATCGTTGTCCTGGCGGGGCCGTTCATGAATTTCGTCCTGGCCATCGCCTTGTACAGCACGATGGCCGCCGTGGGCGGCGAAGTCCCGGAATCGGAAATCAGCCCGCGCATCGGCATGGTGGAGGAAGGATCGCCCGCCGCGACGGCCCCGCTCTATCTGGAACGACCGGGCGTGGCATGGGACGAGTATGACGGGCCGCCGGATGCTGTCGGATGGCAAACCGGCGACCTCCCGCTGGAAATGGACGGACGTCCCCTCGCGAATTTCATGGACCTTGCATACGCCGCCGCGCTGAGAGGAGGTCGCCGCGAATTTCATGTGCTGTTGGAACGCACCGATTCCGACGGAACCGCGAAGCGGTACGTTTCGCGCATTACCCCCCGCATCCTCGGCGATGAAAAGAATCCCCGCTTCGGCGTGGCGCCGTTTGAGACCGCGATTGTCGCAGAGAGCACTGAAGGCCTTCCTGCGGCGGCGGCAGGTTTGTTTCCCGGAGATGAGATTCTACGGGCCAATGGCAATCCTGTGGACAGCAGCACCTTTCGCGCGCTGACCGAGAGGGCGGAACCGGGGTCGGTGATCCATCTGGAGGTCCGCAGGAACGGCGAATTCCTGTATTTCGACATCACGCCCAAGACCGTGGGCCGCATTCGGGGGCTGACATACGGTGTTTCGAAAAAACTCGCTCGGGATGAAATTGAACAAGCGTCGCCCGAGGTTCTGGCCGTTTCGGAGGAATTGAAGGAAAGCGCGGGCATTCAACGCAGAGACGTCATTGTCGCGGTGAATGGCGAACCCGCCACGCTGCGGCGCATGCGTGCGTTGGAAATGGAAAATCCCGACGGTGTCTTGACGATAACGGTGCGCCGCCCGGCGGTTCTGTTTGGCGTCATCCAGCGGGCGGACATATTGACCCTGGAATTGCCGGTGAATGCCGTGCGCGCCGTCGGGGTGGCCATGCGTCCGAAAATGGTTTTTCATCGCAGTCCGCCGTCTCAGTGGATTCCGGAAGGCTTCCGCCAGAGTTACAAGGCGTTGGCAATCACCATCTCCACCCTTAAGGCGCTTATTATGCGCGATGTGAGCGCGACGGAACTGGGCGGCCCCGTAATGATTGCCACGGTCGTCGCGCATGCGGCGGAAGGCGGCCTTTTCTGGCTGCTCAAACTCACCGCGTTCATCAGCATCAACCTTTGCGTATTCAACTTGCTGCCGTTGCCGGTGCTGGACGGCGGCCTGCTTGTGATTCACGGCTATGAAGCCGTGCGCCGAAAGCCGTTGAACCCTGTTTTCCTGGAGCGCTTTCAGATGATCGGTCTCCTGTTCATCATTGCCCTGATGCTCTTCGTCACCTACAACGACATCGGGCGGCTGATCGAGAATATTACGCCGTAAGGGAAAACACCGGCATTCGTGCCGGCGACAGCACCCAAAGCGAAGGGTTTTTTCTTTTTGTGTTTCCACTACGCTTTGCGATACTCCCTCCGAATGGCGATTCTGCAGGCACTGCCTGATGTAACAATCCATACGCGGGTCGCGATCTGCATTCCGGCGACAAAAGGCATATAACGGAAAGGACATTTTCAGGATGGACAGATGGACTATATTCAAACGTGTGCGCCGGGCGCGAATGGTCTTGCCGATGACGTTAATGTGCTCATTGTGGATGTCAATCACTTTGCAAGGTCATGCTCAAGATTCCGCTGATGCCCCGCCGCATGAGTTGGCATTGCAGCCGGTTCAGATCAACACGCAACCGGGGCCGGAATACCGGCACAGGGCGTTCCAGGGCATTCCAGGCATTGAACGCGCCGACAATGGCCGCCTGTGGGCAACCTGGTACGGCGGCGGCGACAATGAGGGGCCGGAGAATAACGTCATGCTGGCCACCAGCGGCGACGACGGCCATACATGGTCCGATCTGTGCCTGGTGATTGACCCGCCGGGCATCGTGCGCGCGTTTGACCCATGTCTTTGGCATGATCCGCAAGGAAAACTATGGCTGTTCTGGGCGCAAAGCGTCACGCTGTGGGACGGCCGCGGCGGGGTTTGGGCCATTGTGACCGAGGAATCCGGAAAGGAATCGCCCGCGTGGTCGGAACCGCGCCGCATCTGCGACGGCGTCATGATTAACAAGCCGACGGTGCTGCGCGATGGGACATGGCTCTTGCCGTCCGCCATCTGGTCCATGCCCTCCGTGAAGCCGGTCGGAGATCAGTATCTCATTGATAACCGCGAGACGACCGGTTCCTGGGTCGTCGCTTCAACGGATGCCGGCAAGACGTTTACGCCACTGGGACGCTCGGATGTTCCGGAACGCCAGTGCGACGAGCACATGGTCGTGGAACGCCGCGACGGTTCGCTGTGGATGGTGGTGCGGACGAAGTACGGCTTGGGCGAGAGTTTTTCCCATGACGGCGGCAGGAAGTGGAGTCCCGGCGCACCTGCGGCAACCGTCAAACACATTGATTCCGCCGCCCGATTCTTCCTGGGCCGCCTGCATTCCGGGAGGCTGTTGTTCGTAAAACATGCGCCCCCTACGAACCAGGGCCGTTCGCACCTGACGGCTTTTCTATCCGATGATGACGGCAAGACCTGGCAAGGCGGCCTGCTGATTGATGAACGCAGCGGCGTCTCATATCCCGACGCGGTTCAATCTCCGGACGGCGCGGTCTACCTGATCTACGACTACAGCCGCCGCGCCGAGAAAGAAATTCTGATGGCCGTGTTCACCGAAGAAGATGTGATGACAGGCGCCTGCGTCAGCGATCATGCGCGGCTCCGCGTGCTCGTCAATAGGGCTACGGAAAGAAATACGCAGCCATGACGCTAAACCCGGAAGACCGCAAACAAATCGCGCGGATAGTGACACAGGCGGAAGCGGCTCTGGCAGTGAACCTGATGCCGTTCTGGGCGAAGAACACGTGGGATGCGGAATACGACGGTTTCCTCACGCGCCTGGACCGATGTGGTCATCGCCTGGATGACAACGAGAAGGTGTTGATGATGCAGGTCCGCATGATCCACAGCCTGTCGGCGGCGCACCGCCACGGTCTGCGCGATTGCGGGTATCTGGATTTGGCGCACCAGGGTTTTGACTATCTCATCAGTACATTTTGGGATGATGAGAACGGCGGTTTCTATTTCTCGGTCACACGCGACGGACGTCCCCGATGCACCCGCAAAAACACCGATTTTCACGGCTATGCGATGACGGGCTTGTCGGAGTATTGCCTGGCATCAGGGCGTCCGGAGGCTCTGGCGTGGGCGGATCGCATCTTTGACCTACTGTTGACGAAGGCTGCGGACCGCGACATGGGTTTTGTCGAAGACTTCGATGCCGGCGACTGGCCGGTCCTGAACGCGGACCAGATGCATCTCGGCGACCAGCGGGACATCAAGACGATAGACATGCACACCAACATCCTGGAAGGCATGATGTATCTGGCGGGCGCGTCAGGATTGGACAAACACAAAAATGCTTTGCGCGCCGTACTCGATCTGATCTGCGACAAGGGCATTCATCCGGAACATGGATGCACCATCACCGCGTTCGACGCCGATTGGCGTCCCGTCAGCGATGCCGGAGGACGGATGACCACCTCCTATGGACTGAACGTCGAACTCGCATGGATCATCTGGGATGCGGCGGCGGTATTGCAGGAACCGTGCGAAATCTACCATCAGACCGCTTTGGGTCTGATTGACCACGCGTTGACATTCGGATTCGATCACGAACGCGGCGGTCTGGCCGCCTGCGGCCCCCTCACAGGTCATGTGCTGGATGCAACGGACCTCGGAGCAGACCGACTGCTCAAGTCTTGGTGGGCGCAGGCGGAACTGATCAATGCCCTGTGCGCCGCCTGCCAGCAGACGCAAGACGAAAAATACTTCGATGCGCTCGTCAAGACCTTTGACTGGGTCCACCGCCACCAGATGGACCACGAATGCGGCGACTGGTATCAGGACGTGCACTGGGATACAGGAATCCCCGTCACCACCGACAAAGGCCGCGAGTTCAAAACCTCGTTCCATGCCGGCCGCGCGCTGGTCCGCACCATCAAGGCCTTGCGCGCTTTGTCGTGATGGCTGTGGAAGATTCCCCGAAAAACATGGAATTATCTTGTTCTCGCCTTATGTATAAATCCATGTGAGTAGTCCATTTTTGTTTTGCCGACCCTCTGATGCAGAATGATTTGCATGTTTCCACATATCAACCTGTGGAGATTGGGAGGGAATGCCATGCAATACGGAATGTGTGCCTTCACCATTGCCCATTTTGTCCTGGTATCGGCAGTAACCGCTTATGCGTTCACGCCTTGCCCCGACGAATTAGTCACTGCGCGCCAATGGGCGGCAGCGGCTTTTGAAGGGATCAATGCCTTCAAATTCCCTGTCCCGGGTCTTGAAGTCCAGGCCAACCATGACCCTGTCCTCAAGAACGCGCGTTTTGGCAAGCCGCTGAAAATTGGTGACCAGTTGTTCGAGTCCGGCCTTTTCTGTCATGCCCCCAGCCGCATCCTGGTGCGGTTGCACCGTCCTGGAAAGGTCTTCAGCGCCGCCATCGGCGTGGATAACAATGAACACACCTCAGGTGGAACGGGAAGCGTTATCTTTTCAGTCACCGTGGGCGACGAACAGCGCTATGTTTCCGAAGTGCTCCGAGGCACGATGCCGGGCGTTCCCATCGAAGTCCCGCTCAACGGCGCCACGGAATTCGTGCTGGAAATCTCCGACGCCGGCGACGGCATTTCTTGTGATCAGGCCGATTGGGCCGATGCCAAGGTGACGCTCGAGGATGGCCAGGTCGTTTGGCTGGACGAACTGCCCATGCCGGGCGGGCCCGTGCTTGTCGAGCCTGGACGCCTGCCATTTTCGTTCACATATGGTGGGACCGATTCAGCGAAACTGCTGTCTTCATGGCCGGTGCATCACAATCGGGTTGAACTTGACGATACGCGCATCCAGCATGCACTGGTCTGGAACGACCCCAAGACAAATCTCGAAGTCCGGTGCGTCGCCGTGGAATACGTGAATTATCCCACAATCGAATGGACATTGTACTTTCGCAATACGGGTGACAGGAAGACGCCCATCATTGAAAACATCCAGTCGCTCGACATTCGCATGGTGCGCGGTGATCTTGGTGAGTTCACACTCCATCACGCGGTGGGCAGCCAGTGCAGCGCACGCGACTATGCGCCCCTTGAGACCAAACTGGAACCCGGGAAAGTCACCCGCATCAGCGCCGCAGGGGGGCGTCCCACCAACACCGACATGTCGTATTTCAACGTTGAATCCACCTGCGGCGACGGCGCGATTGTTGTGGTGGGATGGCCTGGACAGTGGGCCGCAGCATTTGCGCGCGACGACGGCAAAATGTTGTCCGTCCGGGCAGGGCAGGAACTGACCCATTTTGCGCTGTTGCCGGGTGAAGAAGTGCGCAGCCCGTTGTGCGTGATTCAGTTTTGGAAAGGAGGCTACATCCGCTCGCAGAACATTTGGCGGCGCTGGATGATGGCGCACAGCATGCCTATGCCCGGCGGACATCTGCCCAAACCGATGCTGCTCGCCAGCAGTTCGCGCGCCTATGAGGAAATGATTAAGACCGATGAAGAAAAGCAGATCATGTTCATTGACCGCTATCTTGAGGAACGCATCCCAATTGACTACTGGTGGATGGACGCCGGATGGTACATTCAGGAAAAGGGCTGGCCGCAGGTGGGCACCTGGGAGGTGGACCCCAAGCGTTTCCCCAATGGGTTCAAGAAGATCAACCGGCAGGACTTTAACATGGACCCACTCAACCACTGGCGCGGCAATGATGCCGAGGACCGCCAGGGCATCACCGAGATCAAGCACGTCATGGGCTATCTCGCTTACTGGGACGAACTCCGCCGGCACCACCCCGATATGCTCATTGATTCCTGCGCATCGGGCGGACGCCGAAACGACCTCGAAACCATCCGCCGCGCCGTGCCTCTGTGGCGCAGCGATTACGCCTTTGAACCCATCGGGCACCAGGGCATGACCTATGGGCTTTCCTTATGGCTGCCGTATCACGGCACCGGCACCGTCGCAACGGCCAACGCGGGATACTATGGCGGCGGATACACCCCGGTCGAGCCGTATGCGTTTTGGAGCATCGCCGGTTCCAGCATCAGCCTCGGTTTCGACCTGCGCGTGCGTGAGATTGATTACGAGGCGCTCCGCGCACTCTTCCGGCAATGGCAGGAGATCAGCCCCAATTACTATGGGGATTTCTATCCGCTGACGCCCTACAGCCTCGATCCCGGCCATTGGATGGCCTGGCAGTTCCACCGTCCGGAAACCGGGGCCGGCATGGTGCAGGTGTTTCGCAGGGACCGGAGCGTCTATGTCACTGCCGCCCTGCCGCTGCAAGGATTGCAGCCGACCGCGCAGTATACCTTGAAGGACATCGCGACCGGCGCGTCCTCCACCATGTCAGGACGCAGCCTGATGGAACAAGGCTTGCCGGTCACCATCAATGAACGCCCCGGCGCGTTGGTTATTCAATACCAAGAGGAGCGCGGCCGGTAGCAATTCTCACCAAGTTGCCTAAACGCAAATTCCATGATTGTATTTCACAGCCATCCCACAGGGGGTGGTTTTTCTCTGTAAGTCCTTTGTTTTCGTTGCGTGAATGGCGTTTTGAGGGTATCAAGTGCGCAGAATTTTTTCTAATTTATGTCCAGGCGTTGCCAAGAACGGCCATGTGCTGTCCCATAGCGTTGCGAGGTG
>OMKS01003084.1_pt1 | contig 13455 bp, 8 predicted proteins | sample 1674721 | NCBI WGS metagenome assembly OMKS01 (sample SAMN06264996, study PRJEB25208) | sediment metagenome | isolation source: hot spring sediment | place: USA: California | collected 2014-09-02 | reverse complement strand
AGACGGCATACGAGATCTAGTACGGTCTCGTGGGCTCGGAGATGTGTATAAGAGACAGGACAAAATGTTGCGAGTATTGGAATTCCCGCTAAAGTGTCATTTGCAATTTCATGAACGGATAACATATTTAACGGATACGCCTTTGAAACTCCGTGTACTTCAAGAAACATAACCGGTTCTTTTTCAAAAAAACTTTTCAATCCTTCTTCCCTTCCAATAAATTTTGGATAGTTAAGAACCTGAAAACTTCCACGCGGTAAAACCACTGTTATTTCTGAAAGGTCAATAATAGTTTGCGTTGTATCAGTTTTCCAATTAAAGGGAATGTTTCTTGGATTTTGCATTTGACCCCACATCATAATTGGCAGTAAAAATAAAAGTAAAAGTAATTTGTTCATCATTTTTTCCTTTTGTTTAGTTGCTATGTTAATTTTACAACATAGTCTTTACCGAATGGAGAAGTGTAATCGATTCCTATTTTATTATAAGTTTCTTTTGGAATTCCAATATCACCTAAATATAATATACCGGTTTTATCAGGCTCGAGACCTTGCTTTGGTAATGCAAGCGTTAAAGTAGCAAAAGCGTTAATGTATTCACCGGGAGCTTCCCCTGTGTTTGAATCTACACCCGATGGAATATCGAGTGAAATTATTTTAGCCGAACTCGCATTACTCCATTTAATCATTTCTAACAAAATACCACGCGGTGCGCCGTTCAAATTATAACCAATAATTCCATCTAAAATAATATCCGGATTAGTTGAATGATAATCATCTATTGATAAAGTTATACCACCGGCATTATCAAAAATCTTCTTTTGGTATTGCGGAACTTCACCTAGTTTATTTTCATCAGCGAGTACAAGTTTTATATTAATGCCGTGATTAACGAGATGCCTAGCGGCACAAATTACTCCTCCTCCATTATTCCCTTTGCCTGCTAAAGCTAATATTTCTTTCTTATCTAAATCATCACCAAATAAATTAATTGTAAGTTGAGCCAAATTTCTTCCTGCATTTTCCATCATCTGCCAAAGATTAGGGCCTGTTTCCTCCATAGCTATACGGTCAACTTCAATCATTTGTTCGCGTGAAATGGCTTTCATTCTCAATTTTCCTTCCGTTTGAAAATATTTCAATTCTTTAACTCCATCTATTATTGTAATTCGAGAATATATGCATAATAAAGTTTTTTATTACTCTTCATCTAAGTTTGTGGAAGGTATAGAAACTATCTTATACTTCGTTATAAAACCACGACCATTTTTACCTTCATCAGCTATTAACAGATCACCAAGTTTGTTAAAGGTTATGCCTTCGGGCTGCTGATGATTTGCTTCCGGAAGAAACATTCCATTTAGAATTTTCCCGTCATTTGATAATTCAATAATACTCTGTTTGTTTGATGAAATAATAAAAAATGTTTCGCTTAACGGATGGTATTCTATTCCCGTAGGTTTAAACTCGCTGATTTTATACTTACTCTTAAGTTCTTTCAAAGAGATAACAAATCGAGGTTCCGGTATAAACTGTTTTGTAATAAGATTAAATGAATATACCGTTCTCATTCCGCTATATTTTTTGCCTGGGTACTCTTTGGAAGCCAACAAAAGTGAATTTGTCAAAGAGTCATAACACAATCCCTCGAATTCAAATTTTGAACTAAAGGCAGATCGATATATTGTATAATCAGAATACCTTTTATGGTCAGCCTCACTGAATTCATAAATATCACCATTGCTTACAAGCAGATAGAATTTATCATCAACAATTGCGATGTCTTCAAAATCTCGATATACTGCTTTCCACCCAATGAAAAAAAATTTTATAATCTTTTTATTATTAAAATCAATTTCATACACAGTTCCTTTTTCATCATTATGTGCAAATAATCTTCCCTCTGAGTTCAAGACTAATCCTGAAACTTCTTGTAATTGATTAGGCAACAAAAATGTTTCCGATTTGGAAAAATCAAATGATTCTAAAATAGACTGTGCTTTTGTAGGGACAACCGCAAAAATCAAAATGAGTAGAAGGAATAATATTTTTATGTAATTATCTAACAAAAGATATCTCATTGAATTTATCAACAAAAAATTAGAAACCCATTGCAAACTTTAATATAAAAGCGGTTAGTTCGTTCGACTTTGCCATCACAAATGAGACGTTTCCCGTTCTTTCAAGAAATGAAATCCATAAACCGCCACCATAAGTTGAGTGCCACTGATCAGAGTCTTCATTTTCGGCAAACACTCTCCCGCTTTCGATAAATGTTAACAGACCATATTGCCCTGGGATAATTAAATTCCATCTGCCGATATGAGTTCTTATTTCTGCTTGCCCAAAAATTGAAGCATCGCCGGAGAATCTTTCTCTTCTGAATCCTCGTAAATTATTAGTACCGCCTAAAAACTCCGCTTTAAAAAAAGGATATTTTCCCCAAAGTTTTCCGCCGCCGCTTCTAAATGCAAAAGTAGTTTTGCTTAAAAGATCTACTGTCATATATCCGCGGAGATCAAATTTCGCTTTATAAAACGTCTCCTCGTTATCCAGAAATTTAGGAAATAAGGAACCGCTTACTGATAAATAATATCCCTCTTGAGCATTATCAATATTATCCCTGCTGTCTACTTCAAAATTTAGTGACGAACTGAGAAGGTTAAATTTTCCCAGACCATATCGTTTGTAAAGAAAATCATTTAGTAAATTTTCATTATCTAATGATTGATGCTGATAGGAATAAGCAAATTCAAAACTGGTTGTGTTGTAAGGGAAAAGAGAAAAGTTAATTGAAGGCTTGAACTCAATTAATTTCTGTTGGAGTCTGTAAAAATTATCATTTTCAAGCTTAGCTGAATAACCTGTATTATTACCGTACCCAAAATATTTTGTTAAATTAAGCTCGGAAGCAATCAAATCTATTTTAACCGAAGTGTTTTTTATAACCGAATTAAAAATACCGCTGAGACTAAAATTAAAACTTTTGGGAACTGTTGCATAAGAGGCAAAAAAGTTCAACTGATAATCAAAGGGAGTAACTCTAAAACCATATTTATTTAGGGATAAAGAAGACCCCAAAATTACTCCGTTATCGGTATCGGATTCGAGGAAAGGACGGTAAACCCATCTGCTTATACGATCTTCCTGCAATGGTTCGTACTTTAGTTCGTCAGTTTCCGGTTCGATGTACTTCGAATTATCTACAACAGTACTTGGGCCTTGTTGGATTATAGTTTTCTTTCCGCTATCGTATATAAATGTTTTGTTTTGGGAGACTTTTACCGGCAAAAAACCCCACAGATAACCTTGAACTTCAGACTCATCAATAATTTCATCTTTTCCTCCACCCCCAATAATCCGTATTATTGGGCTGTTGTTTACAATTCCATTTACAACTGCTTTATCATCACCATCTTGAAGATAAATTCTTATTTCATTGGTTAGAGAATTTTCAAATAATTTATAAAAGAACGGTGTCCCTTTTTTTTCCCCACTATTTTTATCTCGCCTAAAAATACTTACTTCGGTATAATGATTATTTAACCTATTGATTTGTACATAATCATCTTTATCACTTGCTCTAACATCAACAACATTTTGAATCATTTTATAATATTCATCTGAAAAATTCGATAGCCATTTCTTACGAGATAATAATTTGTCTATAAGTTCGGCTCCAGCAATTTCAAATTGCTTCTGAGGAAGTTCATTAACGGCAGAGTGAATTAATTCATCTGACAATTTATTTATCAAAAAGGTTGTTACAGAGTCCCATTCCGGTTTAGTAATCTCAACTAAAAAGCGGCGATCCAGATGTCTTCCACTCCAAGTAATGTCGAGAACCGGAGGGTAATCATTTCCAAAATGATTTAATTGTGGAATATAATATTCCGCAATTGATGGTCCAATTCCATCGAACAAAGCAAAAGCTTGATCACGATCGCGGGGAATCGGATACCATAATTTTTCTTCATTTGTTTTTAATCGTGCCCACCGCCATTGATCAACGTGTCGATCCCAATCACCTAAAAAAACATCAACTAAGCGAGCTTTCAAAAACTCTTTTGAATTTACTTTCTCGTCACGTTCTTTTTCCAATCTATTCAAGAGCTTAAATGTTCCCATTATTTTCTCTGAACCGCCGAAACTAAGTTCTTCATCCGCATCATATTCGTCAGGATGGATTTCCATAGTTCCTAAAACACCCTTAAACTCATCGTAGAATTCACCAAGTTTATCATCGTCAGGCAAAACAACAATTTTGGGTAGAGACTGCATTATTCCAACTTCTCTTAAAATTGGGGCAACGATAATAGCTGCAAAGGGATTTGAAGAACTGATCTGATCTTGAAGCACATCTGCAGCAAAAGTTTCTTGCAAGTCTTTTGGTAAAACTGCTGCTGGGTCTTTATCAATAGATCTAAACTTCCATTGAAAACCATCAGCACCTTTGAAACGAAGAGATTTTGTTTGGAAGCCTCCTCCTCTTCTAATTGGTGTTAACCCGCCGGCAAATTTATTTAAATCGATGACCTCTACTTCTAACGGCATCACCCATAAATCTCGCCAGTGTTTTCCAAATATAAAATTATGGAACCAACCTGATTTGTAATTTTCACCGGGTATAACAGTTTTATATTCATTAGACTGATATAAACTATCCTCAAAATCTTGTGCGAAGCAAAGAGAGGAACTTAAAATTATGGCGGCAAAAATATTAATTAGTGAACGCATCATTTTCCTTTGCCAAATATTTATAAGTCTCTATTTGTGATCTAATTTTTATGGAAGTAGTTGAGTTTACAAACTGGTTATCCTGCGCTTCATTTATGATTCTGGCTTTTACATTATCTCCCATTTGGAATTCCAGAATTTTTCTTAAAGTTTCTTTGACTGATTTATCCGTGATTGGGAAAGCTATTTCAACACGTCGGTCTAAATTTCTTTTCATCCAATCTGCTGAGGAAAGGTAAATTTCTTCACTTCCACCATTCAAGAAATAATAAATACGGGCGTGCTCCAAATACCTATCAACAATACTAATGACTTTTATGTTTTCGCTTAACTCTTTAATACCGGGTACTAAACAGCAAATGCCTCTAACTATAATAATTATTTCGACGCCGGCATTTGATGCTTCATAAAGTTTTCTGATTATCTTTTTATCTTCCAAGCTGTTAAGCTTCAGAATAATTTTAGCAGGATTACCCATTTTAGCAAAGCTGATTTCTCGATTGATTTTTTTATTAAACTCTTTTCTCAAATTAAATGGAGCCGCCAAGATATTATTGAATTTCGGTTTTTCTGATTTGTTAGATAAGAAACCAAATACTTTTTTTAGTTCTCCAACAATCTCATTATTTGAAGTGAATAAACCAAAATCGCTGTAAAACTTTGCGGTGTCTTCATTAAAATTACCGGTTGATAAGTAAGCATAAATTTTATTATTACCCTCTTTGAGTTTACTTATTAAACAAATTTTTGCGTGGACTTTTAATCCGGGGAAACTGTAAAGAATTTTTATACCGGCTTTTTTTAGTTTATCTGCATTAATAAAATTCGGTTCTTCATCAAATCTTGCTTTAACTTCGACAAATACAGTTACTTTTTTACCCATTTTTGCAGCATCGATTAATGCGCCAATTATTTTTGAATTTGAAGCCGTTCTGTACAAAGTAATTTTAATTGATTTTACTTCAGGATCAACAGAAGCTTCATTCAAAAATTTGATTACATAATCATAGCTATGGTAGGGGTAATGCAGAAAAACATCCTTTTTATCAATCACATCAAACATCTTGTTTAATGTATCAAAATCGGGGACACTTAACGAAGGTTGTTTTTTATAAAGAAGCTCTTCAAGATTAAAAGTAGGGAAAGTAAACAAATCATTTAGATTATGGTATTCTCCGCCGGGAATTAGATCCTCTTTTTTAAGATCAAATTCTTTCCTAAGTATTTTAAGAAAATCTTTGGGAATTTTTGAATCATATAAAAACCTTGTTGGTGCACCAATATTTCTTTTATTTAGGGACTTTCTAATTTTCTCAAGCAAGTTACCTGAAAATTCGTCATCAATATACAGCTCGGCATCTCGAGTTAGTTTAACTGAGTAAAATTCTTCAACTTTATAGCCAGGGAATAAAGAACCTAAATTCAATTTTAAAATGTCGTCAAGAAAAATCACAAATCTCTTTTCGTTTTCTTCGGGTAATTCAACAAATCGCGGCAGTGTATCAGACGGGATTTTTACAATTGCATACTTAAATATTTTTCTTCCCTTTTTAGCAGCTTGGGAATTGTTTTTTTTAATTGTCGATAATTTGACCGCCAAATAAATTATTTTATTATTCAAAAAAATGTTCAGTCTCTTACCGGAAATTAAGGTCGGTTGTGTTAAAGGTCTGACATTCTGATTAAAATAATTAGCAATAAACTCAGTTTGACTTTTCCCAACTTTCTTAATGTTCAGCAAAAAAATATTATGAGTCTCCAACTCTAAAAATATTTCTTTAATTATTGTTCCGTATTCATTTTGCTGTTTATCAACTTCATCATAAATCTTTCTTAATAGAGAACTTAGTTTGGTATTTGATTTACCATTCATATTCAAAACACTTTTTATTGCCGCAACACGCACCCTGTAGAATTCATCTAAGTTAGAAGAGAAAATGGCTAAGAATTTAATTCGTTCGAATAAAGGAACAGTTTCGTTTTTTGCTTCTTGCAGAACACGATAGTTAAATGAAAGCCAGCTTAATTCGCGATTAGCATATTTTATTTTCGGCATTATTTTTTTCTTATAATAATTTCACGATAATTATGTTAAGGTATAAGTTGAGTATCAACTGGAGCAAAAAATATTGATATAGAAAAAGCGATCATTGAAATAATTATTCCATACATAAAAACGGTATAGGTAATTCTAAGCTTTCTATACTTTTCACCCAATACTTGTCCCAAATGATAATAATCTTTTATCATGCTGCTGTATAAGTAATCGCTGTCAGTAATCATCTCTTTCATACCCCACTCAAAATCTTCTAATTCCATATTGTGGAAATTTCCAAAAAATAAAAGATTCGTTCTTTTCGACTTTATATCGTCGTCAGTAAATTTTCCCGATGTAATTTTAGGTCTTGTAACCTTTATTGCCATAATAAGAGTAGACAAACTTACAATCGTAAGTATTGCTGCTGGTGGTATTAAGTAGGGATTTGCATCCAAACTCTTAGCTAGGAATGCAACAATTGCTGTAAGAATTAGAGTATTAACGCTAATCATAATGTTTGCCTTGCTATCCGCCATACTGCTAAATTCTACATGTGTGCGAATAGTGTTTCTAAACATAGTTTCAACGCCCCTCCCGACTTTCGTGCCTTTTTTTTCTTCTTTCTTTTCTTTCATCTTATTTTTCCATCTAATTGATATAAATGTTTTAATGCATTTTATATAGCAAAGAATACAATTATAATTTCTTCATAAAGTAAGTTGAATAGCTGGAATGAGAAAAAGAGAAAAATTTTTTCATCCATTCAATATAATTTATTTATTCAAAATTAAGACTAATAACAGCATTAACCCATTAATAATAATTAAAATGTTGTTGACAAACAAAGCTATTTAAATATGTTTTACTGAATTATTCTTTGTAATCAATTACAGTAAAAAACGTTTCATCATATTGTTTAATTGTTTAGGACTAATTCTTCATTTATATATTCAGCTTGCTCAATATCCCACTCTCCGTTCAGCATTCTATGAATGTAACAGTTATCTGCTTGCTTAATAAGTTCATTAATTTGCTCTTCAGTTAAATCGCCATCAATTGAGAGTTTTATTTTTACATTAGTATTCATTCCGCTTGGTTGACGTTTAACCTCTTGCTCCAAATAAGCATTAACTTCACCAATTTCCCAACCATTTTTTCTGGCAATAAATCTCACAGTTGTCACCTTGCACATTGCAAGTCCGGAAAGCACTAATTCAGTTGGGCTTAATCCCAGATCTGTTCCTTTGGATGAAATTGGTTCATCACCTACAATTGTATGTTTTCCATTTGAAATTATACTTTGATAACCTTCTGTAAGATTTTTAATTTTGATTTGCGCAGCCATTATCACCTCATTTTATTTAGTTTTCTAAATCTAAAATAAGAGTAATGGCTTTTGAATGATGTCAATTTTGCGACAGCTTAAACAATTGATATGCGATGTAAGTAGTAATTATTTGGTATGCTTAATGTCTATTATTCAATAATGTTTTTGAAGTAATTTTTTTTTCATCAGTTCCTCTACCAATTCCCTCCATTTATAGCGAAGTTCCTAAACCTAATTCAATCAGCATCGACTCCTCTTTAGAAAAACCAAATGTTGTATTAATTGTAAAATCTTTTCTCAATGGAATAACATATATTCCAAATCCATAGCCGTTATGCCAATTACTAGATATTGAGTTATTTTCAATTATTTGTCCGCTATTAAAGAATCCGGTAACTCCAAAATTCAAAGGTACAAAAGCATCTTCAATATCAAATAAAGACATTCTTAATTCAGTTTGATAAAATAGCATTCCCTCTCCTGTAAAGCGATTATTTCTAAAACCTTTTAAGTAATTATTTTGTCCAAGTGTAAATTGATGATAAAAAGGAATTTCTCCATAACTTTCACCACCGCCGGCTTTTAAGCCTAAAGTAACGGGTAACAATAATTTTGTTGAAATATATCCTTCAGCAATAACTGTTAATTTTCCATAATTATTGTTATCGAGATTTGTAATAAAGCCGTTACTATATTCTGTATATAAACGAGTACCGGAAGTTGGGAACGATGAATTATCTCTAAAATCAATATCCAAAGCTGTTATAGCCTCAACCAAATTAATTTTATCAAGTCCAATAAATTTTTCAGTACTAAAGATAGTATTATCGATATCCAGTTGTCTCTCATTATTTTCATAATTCAGTTTAATACTGAAAGAACTTACTTTCCAAAAATCTTTAATGATGCCCAAGGATAGCCCTTTGGAATTATATCTTGTTCTATAAAAATTATTAAGATATTTATTTTCGTCTTTTGGTGAATTATTTCCGAAGCCATAAAAATATGTGTAGGTTAAAGGATAATTATAATGCCCGCTTATTGTTAAATCCCAATTTCCTAACGTATGATGAAATCGTCCATTGTACTCAACTCCAAAACTAGCGGCAGTTGTTCCTGCAATTTTAAATTTATGTTTTGCACTATAATCCTTTTTATCAAAACTATGTGTTACAAAATCAATGCTAAAATTGAATATGAAACCATCATCGGCTCCATAAGAAATGTATGGCAATGGGAAATAAGTATTATAAGCAAATTTTGTTCTGTTGTAACTATATAAATCTTCATCAAAGGACTTGATAAAATCTACATTGTCATTCTCAGCCAATATTTTTGTTTTATTTCCTTTGTCATAAACTTCGATATGTGCCGCTGATTTATTAATTATGCTATCTTTGCCGGAGCCGCTAAAAATTCTGATATTTATTGAACTTTTATTCATTCCGGAAATATTGAAAATATCATTATCACCCAGACCAAATAGCCTTATTTCATCTGTTTCATCTTCATAAAAAGTACGGGAGTATAACAACAATTGACCTTTGTTTCCATTCTCTACGTTAAACATATTTACATTTATTGTTCTATCGTCTGCTATTTTTATATCAAAAAATTCTTTTTTGTTTGAACCTACAATATCAACTTCAGGAGAAAGCATTTCGTAGTATTCAATAATATATTTATCCAGATCTTTAAGCCGGGCTTTTAACTTAGAAACAATTTCTTTACCTGATATTTCGTAAACTTCTGCCGGCATATTATGAATTGCCTTATCAATAATTTCATCATTTAATTTTTCTTGAACAAATTTTGCAGCATTAAACCAATCTTCTTTTGATAAATCCGATGCAATAAATCTATCCAAATGCCTTGCTTGAAACATTAAGCTTCTTAATCCGGATATCTCATAACCAAAATCTTCGCCGCTTTCCTTTGCCCATTCTCTATCTGCTAACCAAGGAAGTACGCCATCCCATCTTGAAAAAACATGGTCCCTGTCACGTGGCATAGGTTTATAAATTCTTTGTTCGCCGGTATCAAAACCAACCCACTGCCAATTATCTTCGTGCTTACCCCAATCACCAACTAAAATATCGAAAGCTCTTGCAACCGCAAAATTCTTTGAATCAACTCTGTTTTTATTATCGTTAAAAAGTTTTCTAAATAGTTTATTACTTTTAACAATATCATCCGCTCCGGCGAAACCTTTCTCATTTTTTTCAGGTGCGGTAGGATTTTCTTCAAGCATACCAAGCATATTTGCAAATAATGGTCTATAGTTCCCAAGTTTAGGATCATCCGGCATTACGTAAAGCTTAGGATGAGCATGTATAATATCAAGCTCATTCAACAAGATATCGGCAGCTAAAGCTCCGTAGGGATGTTGAGTGGATGTTTGATCTTTAACTACCTTTGCAACAAATGTATTTCGTAATTCATAATCTAATGCCTTTATTGGATCCTTGTTAACAGAACGGAATGTATATCTTAAACCATCTTCACCAATAAATTTTAGAGACAAAGTTTGTCTGCCTCCTCCCTTTTTTAATACTTTTAACCCACCCTTTGTTGTATCTAAATTTAAGTATGGAACCTCAACTTCAGCAGTCCATGAGTCTCTATAGTGATCTCCCATAAAAAATCTTTTCAAGCCTCCTGCTTCGTATTCTGCTCCGGCTTGTACTTTAACAGTTTTATCAAATGTGTTTAAACTTGCCGGATTAATAGCGCTGGTATTCAAACATGGAATAAAAGAATAATTAACAGGTAAGTTATTATCAGGGTATTTACAAGCTGATTCAAACAAAGTTAGATTAATATTACCGTTCTGAGAATTAAACGAATGAAACTCGGATGAGACTTTTCCATCGGCATGATAAACAATTTCAATTAACCCGGCTTCACTTTTTGAAAAAACAGTTTCATCCAAATCAGCAACGTACTCAGCAGTTTCCGGAGCTCCGCTATTTATAAAGTAATTTCCATCTTTCTCAATAATTTGATGATTCTTTTCATGTCCGCTGACATATATAAGCGAGTTATAATCTGATATAACATTACTCAACAACTCTCTAAACGGGTTGAATCTTTCATTAACGATATCATATTTATTCCCAACATTTTTCCTAAATGCCGGATAGAAACTTCCTATTAATGGTAAGGGAATGTATAATCCGCTTGATAAATCCGTTAAGGGAAATATATGTTTATAAAATGGTAAGTGTCCGCCATACTCCCCGCCGGAGATTATAGGATGATGACCGGCAATAACTATATTCTTATCGGTGTTTTCGTTCAGAATATCTTCGAATTCTTCTTTAAAGATATCAGTATCAGAAACTTTGCAGTTACCATTTATTGAATTACCTTTTCCATAAGGATGATTCCACCATTGGGTATTCATTGTTACGAGAAGAAGATTTTCGCTTAGTTGAAATTCAGCCGGTCCGGGGCATCCATCTTTAACTGCCCAAGTAACATTATCGATCTTTAATGACTTAACTAACTCTTCAAGCTGTCTTACTCTTTTCAATCCTTTATCACCGGAATTATCCCAATCTCTATCTCCGGGTATAATTACAATTTTTCCTTTTTCGAATTTTGCTAATTCATTTAGTACGTACGATAATCTTATTGAATCCTTTGCAAAACCTTTTTTACTATAAGAAGTTATAAGATCGCCGTTTATAATTACTGCAAAAGGATTTCTTTCTTTAATTAAAATATTGATTGTACTTTCAGCAAATTTTTCAATGCTGCTGATATCTGAAATATTAGATAATAAATAAACACTGAAATTTTCACTTTGTGCAGAAACAATTTTTGAAAAAATCATTAGTATAAGTATTATTGCTATACCGTTTGGTATTCTGATTTTGCGGTTTACTTTATTCAATTGCTATTCCTGTTAAAATTTATAATTAGGCTGATGATAAAATAAAATTATCTACTAATTTTCATTGTCGGATTTTAGACACCAATCAAGAATTTGAATAATAATAATGGGTTAGAAATATACGCGTAATTATTCCATTAGCTTATCATTTGTTCTTCACAAAATGATTTAAATTTGCTTATCACTTTATGATACTTTTTCTTAAAAATTGGTAAGATTAATTTTGATTTTATTTTATAAAACAAATTTATTGACCTTTCATTACCAATAGCATTAACTTCCGGTAATTTAATAAAATAGGCAACTTTGGTTTTGTTTCCATCTTCAAGTAGAAAATAATCAATAGTAAAATATATGTGTTTCTTAACCTCAATCTGTTCCGAATATTTAATAATATTATTCTCGCGTTGATTACCAATTGTTTTGAAATTCAAACTGCCCTTATCAAACAAACATGAGTGAGTAGCATTTACTCTATTAATTTTATCCTTTGTAATAACATTTTTAATTTCGGGAACCCATTTCAATTTTGCATCCAAATCAATAAGTTTATTATGAACAATATCTATGGGTGCATTTATTGTAATAACGGATTTTAAGTTTTTAAAATCAATCGATTCACTTAGTTCTTTTTTGATTGAATAATCAATACTTTTCTTTAAATGAGAAAATGGAATATACTTTGTATTAACGGTTCCGAAATTGATTATCTCTTCAATGTTATCAATAAACTTTAATTGCTCAATTGATTTTTCATTAGTTAAATAATTTTGTGTATTTAAGTAAGCTTCAGTAAATAATAAATATTCCTTACTCGTAATAGAATTCTTTAATAATCTGTGACTAAGAATTACATCGCTGCCCATAATTTTATTAAACTGTCTTATTGAAACTTCTTTTAGCTCACCAAAATGGCTGATAAATTTTAATGATAAATTTGCTGCTGTTTGACAAGCGCCGCATTGACAAACATTATCTCTTTGAATTATTGCTAAGTGTTCATGAAATTTCATAAACATTTTTTTCGACTGATCAATTACATCTTGTAATGAAGGGACATCACCTATATTATAAAATAATACTGCATCACCCTCAATTTCGGAGACTTTAAAGTTTAATTTGTTGTTTTCGAGAATAATCTCAATTAATTCGGAAATAATATGCTGGCTATGGTTAATTTCAGTTTCTGTAACAAACTTTGTAAAACCGCTTATATCCGGTATGTATATAAATGCCGAGTTTTTCATTAAAAATTATTCATCTTAATAATGATTTAGTAAATTAAATTATTGCAAACAATTAACGCTTTTTAACTAATGATAATTAACAATTTCTCATAATAGATTTATTACTTCATCTTATTTCTCATTTTGTAATCAGTAATCTATCTGTCTCTTATTCACATCTCCGAGCCCACGAGACCGTACTAGATCTCGTATGCCGTCTTCTGCTTGAA
>OMKS01003081.1_pt1 | contig 13461 bp, 11 predicted proteins | sample 1674721 | NCBI WGS metagenome assembly OMKS01 (sample SAMN06264996, study PRJEB25208) | sediment metagenome | isolation source: hot spring sediment | place: USA: California | collected 2014-09-02 | reverse complement strand
CGCCGGCGCCGTAGCAACCTTTACCGGACTGTCTGGTTATTCAGGAACTACCGGCTGGATGCCGGTTTGCTTGTGTGGTTTAGCCGGCGCGTTTCTGGTCTGAAACGTCAAGAAGTGCAGTTTGGCGGGCAACCATACTATTTCCTGGTTGATGCGCAGGTAGCTGCCTTCGGGAACGGGAGCTCCCTGGCGGGCCCAGATCACTTCGTTGTCAATGGCAATCAGGCGGATACCCGAAGGCACCACCAGCAGCTTTTCCGTGGAGGGCTGTACAAATTGAGCCTGCGAACCCTGTGCCAGAATTTTGCCTCCGGGGTCACGCAGAACACACTTTTGAAAACCGGCATGAAGATCGCCAGAGCCATGCAGTTCAAGTCTTTGGCCATCCGGCAACACAAATACCCATTGGGAAGGAGCGGGGCTTTCGACTGCGGTTCCCAATGGCAGTTCCACCGTCATCTCTTGCGCTGAATGCAATTGCGTGCCGGCGCAAACCACCGCCATTATGACGGCAAACAACATGAGTTTCTGTTTCATTGATCTCCTCCGTTCACTTATATATTAGAATGGCTCCAACAATCACAGTTAAAAATAATCCAGCCCTGAAGGGTGTTTTGGGTGAGATATTCCGGCAATATCTCTCATACAAGAGGAAATGAACAAAAAAGGAGGTATTTTCATGTTTAAACGAAAAATCCTGTTTGTCGGGATCCTGATCTTGTCCGGTCTGGGCCTGATGGGCCAATCTATTACCGTCACCGCACCCAACGGCGGCGAGAGCTGGGCGGTTGGCAGCACCCAAACCATCACCTGGACCACAACGGATATCAGTTCGGGCAAATTCCGTATCTTCCTGTTGGACGGCACCACCAGCCTGGGAACTATCGCCACCCAACTTCCCATAACCCAGAACTCGTTCAGTTGGACCGTGGGCCATCTGATTGACGCTCCGGACGTGGGCGCCGGCACCAACTACAAGATCAAGGTCCGTATTATCAGTGATTTTCCCAATGATTCGAGCGACGCGCCTTTCAGCATCACTTCCTCGGCACCCCCCACGGAATCGATCACAGTCTCCAACCCCAACGGCGGCGAGAGCTGGGCGGTTGGCAGCACCCAAACCATCACCTGGACCACATCGGGAATTACTTCGGGTCAATTCCGCATCATCCTGTTAGACGGCACCACCAGCCTGGGAACTATCGCCTCTTATCTTCCCATAACCCAGAACTCGTTCAGTTGGACCGTGGGCCATCTGACAGACGCTCCGGACGTGGGCACCGGCACCAACTACAAGATCAAAGTCCGCATTATCAGTGGATTTCCCAATGATTCGAGCGACGCGCCTTTCAGCATCACTTCCTCGACACCCCCCACGCGATCGATCACGGTCATCAGCCCCAATGGTGGTGAGAATTGGAATAAGGGCAGCAACAGGAACATCACTTGGACCACTTCCGGCATCAGTGCCGGAACCTACCAGATCACCCTGTGGCAAGGGGGAACCAGCGTGGGCGTGGTAGCGACCGGTCTGCCCCATCCGCAGCACTCATTTCCCTGGACCGTGGGCAGCCTGGCAAGTGGTCCGGATGCGCCGGAGGGAACCGGCTACACCATCAAGGTACACCTCCAGGGTCAGGATCCGAACGATTTCAGTGACCGGCCGTTTGAGATCAAGCCGGCTTTTGTCACCGGCACGATTGTCCCCCTGGTTGGCGCGGATTATGAAGTGGAATCACTGGACTTTCGGGATTTTCGGGGGCGGAACGTGTTCCAGGTCAACGGCATTTGGGAGTTCCCTTACGACGGCAGCCGGACGCCCGGAACCGCGGTGGTCCGGGTGCGGCGTCATTCGGGCATTCAAGTAGGCAATTGCCGGCCACAAATTGTGGTGGCCTTTCGGGTACTGAGCCGTAGAGGTTCCCCTCATCGAAGCACCTACAATCTCGAATTCAACCAGGATAACATCGCCGAAGTACGCGCGCCTTTTACCGTGCCGGCCGGCTTGCGGGCCGACTCGGATATCAACATCCAGGCTTCCTTGGCGCCCATGCCGGACGGCTGCGACCGCGTCCGCGCGAACAATTCAAAGGCCACGAATCTCAACCTTCACGGCATCGGCGGCCATGACCTTGTGGTGGGCATTGACAACTTCGAGGTCAAGAAAATCTATATGAGTTCGAGCTATCGTTGGCGTTTCATTTTCCGCATCGGCGTCCAGGACCAGGGAATGGGAGAACTGCGCAATGTCCGTGTGCGCTGGCGCTTGCTGGAGGATGGCACGAACCCGGTATACACAAAAACCTTGACCATTGACCGCCTGGAACCGGGGACCCGGCAATACCTGAATGTGAATCATCGTTTCGGCGGAACAGACAAGAGCCGTTCAATTCGTCCCCGCCTGAGGGCCGGACACCGCTATGTGGTGGAAGCCGTGGTGGATCCGGATAACAACATCGCGGAAACCCGGGAAAACAACAACAGCAGCACTCGCAGCGTTACCCTGCCCGATTGATCCATATTGATGCGTACGGGGGAGACGGGGTTTGTTCCCGTCTCCCCCATTTTTTTGATTTCGGAAGGTATAAGGGATCACTCGCAAGGCTGTTGGTCTGTTCTACATTCACAGTGATTTTGACGCAAAAAAGAGATCAATAAAGGTATCAGGAGCGTGTCCGCAGCCGGTCATTTCCGGATGCTTCATTCAACGGATCAGTCAAGCCGGGAAATGATGCGGGATCCGCACCCTGGGGGAAGCGGAAACGGGAAGGGTCCACTGTGGCATCGGGGACAAAGCGAACGGCTTCCCGGGACGTGGAAAAATCCCCCAGCTTGATTCGAGACCGCAACACCAGGCCGCGGTGGATCCAGAAAGTGCCGCCTTTGAGGTGGAATACATGGCAGGTGAATCCCAGCACCATTTCCGGTTTGCCCAATATGACATCCAGGTTTCGCAGCCGTTTCGCGGCGCCTTCGGGACCGAGTTGCGCTTTCAGCTTTTCATAGTCCTGAAAGGGCTGCGGGGGGGGCAACGGGCTACGGGAGCCGATCTGATTTTCCACCTGCCAGGTGAATACCCCCTTCGCGTTGATAATCGTAATTTGATGGCGTGCCGCGGCTTCCCCTTCTCCGGCAATGGCGCTAACCGTTTCGTATCTGGCTTCCTGCCGCCCCCAATCCCTGAAATACACGCTTTCATCTGCCTGGTGATGGGGCCGGCGCACGCGGAATTCGAGGATTCCGGATTCATAGCCGTAAGGACCCGTGTTTATTACCGATGTTTGCGCTGATTCCGGGTGGGGCCGGGTCGGAGGATTGCTTTTGTCGGCGCACCCGGCGGCCAGACAACCATAGATGGCAATAGGGATTAGGAAAAACCGGTAGTGGTGTTTTGTCTTCACTCCCCCATTCAACACTGATTCATCCTTTGTGTCAATCGTTAGTGAGTGGCACGGTAATGCAAGATGATTTCTCCATTGTCTTGTATCCCCCGATACGTGGCGCAAAACTTGCCTTTACAGCCATGGCCGAGTCTGGCATAATACGGCCATGATGGATATGGGCGCCCGGCTTGTAGAGTGTGTCCACCTGGACGACCAACACGTGGTCATGGCCCTGGAAGCCCCGGAAATCGCCGAGTCCGCCCTTCCGGGACAATTCGTAATGATCGGTGTCAGCGAAGGCACGGACCCCCTGTTGCGCCGCCCTTTCGGAATCATGGATGCGTCACCCCCCCTGGTTCATGTTTACTTTCAAGTGGTGGGAGCCGGTACACGCATCCTGGCCGACCGACGTCCGGGAGACCGGATACCGGTATTGGGCCCGCTGGGAAAGGGATTCCCGGATGCTTGCGGACGCAGCATCCTGGCCGTCGCCGGCGGCCGCGGCATCGCTCCCCTGGTTTTCGCCCTGAAGCATTACCGCCGGAACAACCACGTTTCACTACTTTACGGGAGTCGATGCGCCGCCCTGCTCCACCTGCGTGACCGCATCGACAAACTGGGCCTGGATGCTACGAATTTCTGTACGGAGTGCGGAGATTTCGGCAATCGGGGTCTGGTTACCGATACACTGACGGATATGCTTGCCACTTCAGGTGCGGACATGACCATTTCCTGTGGTCCGCACGCCATGCTGGCGGAACTGGCTACCCGCCTGGAAAAAGGCGCCACGGAGGACTATATGTCCGCGGAAGCCTTGATGGGATGTGGTTTCGGCGCCTGCCACAGTTGCGTGATTCCGGCCGCTGCGGGCGGCTACCTCAGGGTGTGCAAGGACGGGCCGGTTTTCTCCCGCCGGGAGGTTTTGTGGCGGACCTGACCGCTGACCTGGGTTTTATCCGCCTCAAAAACCCGGTCGTGCCGGCTTCGGGTACTTTCGGTTATGGTGAAGAGTTTTTCGATCATTTTGACCTGGATCAATTGGGAGCGTTCGTGGTCAAGGGCGTGTATCGTGACCCCAGGCCCGGGAACCCTCCGCCCCGGATCCACGAGACCCCTTCCGGACTGCTCAACTCCATCGGTCTGGCTGGACCGGGATGTGCCGGCCTGGCTGAAGTACTGCGCCGGGTTTCCGCCCGAACAACGACCCCCATTATTGTCAATATCTGCGGGGCTTCGGACGACGAATACCTAGAAGTGGCCGAGTTCTTTGACCCCATGCCCGAGGTATCGGTGCTGGAGTTGAACATATCCTGTCCCAACGTGCATGGCGGGGGCCGTTGTCCGGCCCAGGATCCCCGTCACACGGAGCGCCTGGTCACAAGGGTTCGCCGAGCCGCCTCCAAACCGCTGATGGTCAAACTCTCACCCAATGCGGCCGATATCGCCGCTGTGGCCCGGGCCGCGCAAGCCGGGGGCGCGGACGCGCTTTCCCTGGTTAACACGTTCCTGGGACTGGCCGTGGACCTGGAACGGCGCGCCCCGGTTTTTGCCAACACCGTGGCCGGGCTGTCCGGTCCGGCCATCAAGCCCCTGGCCCTGAGGCTGGTATGGGAAACCTGCGGGGCTGTGTCCATCCCCGTGATGGGAATCGGAGGAATCCACAGCGGCCGTGACGCTCTGGAATTCATCATGGCGGGGGCGCACGCGGTCCAGACCGGCACGGTGAACCTGATTGAACCCGGGGCTTCATTGCGGATTATCCGCGAGATAAACGTGGAAATGGAGCGCCTGGGGATTCGGGACCTGACAGAAATTCGAGGAGTGTTATCTTGAAAAGCGACTGCATCATCACCGCCTTGGACGTGGATACTCACGAACAAGCCCGCAGGCTGCTGGCCGTCCTGGAAACCGCGCGGATTTTCAAGGTGGGCCTGCAGGCGTGGCTGCGCATGGGGCCGGTTTTGACCGACCTGTTGCGTCAAAACCGCAAAGAGTTGTTTCTCGACCTGAAATTCAAGGATATTCCCAATACCGTGGCCGCGGCCGTGCAGGCGGTGTTGCCCCTGACGCCGCGTTTCCTGACCATCCACCTGAGCGGCGGCGGCAATATGATCCGGGCCGCGGCGCAAGCGGCCGCGGGTTCAACCACGGTGATCCTCGGGGTTACGGTGCTGACTTCCCTGTCGAACGAGGATCTGGCGCAAACGGGCGCCGGGATAACGGTTCAAGACACTGTATTGCGTCTGTGTGAACTCGGCCTGGAAAACAACGTGTCCGCGGTAGTCTGCTCTCCCCGCGAGATCGCGCCGCTACGCCGGCGCTTCGGACGTGACCTGACCCTGGTGACTCCGGGAATCCGGCCCGCCGACGCGGATTCAGGGGATCAGAAGCGGATCATGACCCCGGAGGAGGCCGTGGCCGCCGGCGCGGACTACCTGGTCATCGGCAGACCCATTACCCGGGCCCAGGATCCCGGCCTGGCTTTTCGCCGCATCCAGGTCGCGATTACGCCCAGGCGCCCGCATGCGTTCAAACCGAAACAGACATCGGAACCGAACGATAAATCCGGTCAATGAAAGTTGACCCGCCATAAACCGCGTCGCTGCCGCTCCGTTGCCCGGTGTGTTCTTATGCCCTGGATTTATCCAGGCGCAGACCCAAATCGTGGAGCAGTTTGTCAGGAACCGTTGACGGCGATCCGGTCAACAGACAGAGCGATGAGGTGGTTTTGGGAAACGCGATCAGGTCGCGGATCGACGCGGCGCCGGTCATAAGCATGAGGATGCGATCCAATCCCAGGGCGATGCCCAGGTGGGGAGGGGCGCCGTATTGCAGGGCGTTTACAAAGAATCCGAATTTTTCCTCAATTTCCTTGTCGCTCAAACCGAGCAAGTGAAGTACTTCGCGTTGCAGCCCGGCATCGTGGATGCGGCGGCTGCCGCCCCCGATCTCAACGCCGTTGAGGACCAGGTCATAAGCGACGGACAACACCGAGAGGGGCTCGCTTTTCAAGCGGGGGATATCCGATTCACGCGGGGCGGTAAAGGGGTGGTGGTGGGAATCGAGGCGGTTCTCCTCCTCGTTGTGGAAAAACAGGGGGAAATCGGTTACCCACAGGAAGGATTGTTGTTCCGGGTCCGCCATGCCGGCGCCCAGGTGGTTGCGCAGGTTGCCCAGCAGGGAAAGGACTTCATCCCGTTTGCCTCCCAAAAGGAAAACGATGTGGTTTTCGGGGATCTGTTGCTGATCAAAGAAGGTCTCGATCCGGTTGGACTCCACCTTGATCGATGCCTTGAATCCCTCGGGACCGGGCTTGAGCCAGATTACCCCCTGGCCGCCGCGTTCCCGCACGAATGCCTGTACGCCGTCAAGGAACTTGCGCGAGAAAGTCTCTGCTTGCGGCAGGATCAATCCCCTGACGGTTCCCCCTTCGGCGATGATGTTATCCAGTATGCCTGATCCGAGTGTGCCGGCCGGCGAAGTGAAATCGCGGATTTCCAGGGGAATGCGCAGGTCGGGTTTATCGCTGCCGTAGCGGTCCATGGCTTCGGCCCAGGTGAGGCGGGGAAAAGGTAGTGACAGGGGTTTGTCGATCAGGGAAAAAACCCGCTCCATCATGGTTTCAACCAGGCTGAAGAGGCCCTCCGGCTCCATGAAACTCATCTCCACGTCTACCTGGGTGAACTCGGGTTGGCGGTCCGCCCGCAAATCCTCGTCGCGGAAACAGCGTGCCATTTGGAAATAGCGTTCAAATCCCGCCACCATGAGCAATTGTTTGAATAACTGGGGGGATTGGGGTAGGGCGAACATTCTGCCCTTGTAAATGCGTGACGGGACCAGGTAGTCCCGCGCGCCTTCGGGTGTGGCCTTGGTCAATATGGGTGTTTCGATTTCGAGAAAACCCTGCTCGTCAAGGTAGTTGCGAATGGCCAGGGTGACGCGGCTGCGCAAACGGAACCGTTCCTGGTGGATTTTTCGGCGCAGGTCCAGGTAGCGGTATTGAAACCGGAGCTCGTTGGAGGCCTCGGTCTTTTCATCCGGAAAGAAGGGCGGTACCCGGGATTCAGCCAGCACACCCACTTTTCGCGCGAGCAGTTCCACTTCACCGGTGGGAATGCGGGGATTGGGGTTCTGGCGCAGCCTCACCAGGCCGGTTACGGCCAGCACCCATTCACGACCCAGGCGCCGCACAAGGTCCCGGTCCACGAAAGATTCATCGAACACCACCTGGACAATGCCGCTGCGGTCGCGCAGGTCAACGAAAGTAACGCCTCCCATCTCGCGCTTGGTGCGTACCCAGCCGTAAAGGGTTAACTCACGTTCCTTTAAAGAGCCCGTAAGATCCCCGCAGAACCACTCCCGCCCTGTTATTTTCGTTGATTCATCCATTTCAACAGCTCCTGTTGGGGAATGCGGACCTGTTCCTGCCGGGTCATGTCCTTGACGGTCACTTTTCCCTCGGCGGCCTCTTCTTCTCCCAGAACCAGGGTGAAATTCGCGGCCATGCGATCGGAACGGCGGAATTGCTTTTTCAGGTTGGCGTTGGAGTAATCCACATAGGCGTGGTATCCGGCTTGCCACAGCACGCGTGCGAGTTTCATGACCTGGGGACGGAATTCGGCCGACTGGCAGGCCAGAAAGCACAACGACGGTTCATTCTCAGGGGAAATTTCCAGGTGCAGCAGCAGCCGTTCCATGCCCGCGGCAAAACCGACACCCGGGATATCCGGCCCGCCCAGGTCACGGATCAGGCGGTTGTAGCGGCCGCCGCCCAGGATGGCGTTCTGGGCGCCCAGGCGGTCTGACGTGATCTCGAAAGCGGTGCGGGTGTAGTAATCAAGTCCGCGCACCATGCGTTCATTCACCTTGTAGGGTACGGAGTAGGTGTCCAACCCGGCCTGGAGTCCAACGAAATGGCCGGCACAACCCGGGCAGAGGTGAGCGGCAATGGTGGGAAGCGTGGCCGCGGCGGACCGGCAGCCCGGCTGCTTGCAATCAAAAATGCGCAGGGGATTGCTGTCGACTTTGCGCCGGCAGTCGGCACAGAGTTCGTCCCGCCGCGCCTGAGCCGCTTGTTGCAGGACTCTCAGGTAAGCCGGTCGGCATTCGTCGCAACCCACGGAGTTGATCTCCAGGGAAATCTCGCGCAGGCCCAACTCTTCCAGGAAAGCGTACGCGGCATACACCACTTCCGCGTCCAGCTCCGCACTTTCTTCGCGAAACACCTCGATGCCGAACTGGTGGAACTGGCGATAGCGCCCTTTCTGGGGCTTGTCGTAACGGAACATGGGGCCGATGTAGAAAAAACGCAAGGGGAATAAAGCGTCAAACAGGTTGTTTTCAATGGCGGCCCGCACCACGGAAGCCGTGTTCTCCGGCCTCAGGGTCAGGCTGCGGCCCGCCTTGTCCTGGAAAGTGTACATCTCTTTCTGCACCACTTCCGTGGTGTCGCCGATGCCCCGCTGGAACAATTCGCTGCGTTCAAACATGGGGGTGCGAATCTCCCGGTAAAGGAAACGTGAGTAAAACTCGCGGATCCGCGCTTCCAGCATCTGCCAGTGGCTGATTTCCGGATATACGATGTCCCGGGTACCCCGGGGGGCGTTGATGCGGTTCATAAGTACCCCAGTGATTTCAGGATCTCTTCGTGGCGCTTGCTTATCTGTCCGGGACGCCTTTTTGACGCGATCAGGGCCCGGGATATCTTGAGAACGGCGTTGTAAAGATCCGATTTGATTTTCCGGTTCTCACAACTTTCGAAACGGTTGATGATTCCCAGGGGGTCGTTTTCCATGTGGATCAACTCGATTTTCTCATCCGGACGGCCCGGATAGTGAATGATCTGCCAGGGGGGGGCCACGATAGAGAATGCATCGAAATAAGCCTCCGGGGAGTAGGTTTCCAGCACAACGCGCCGGATTGGAATTTTCTTTAGTAGAGACAGCCCCTCCATGAAATCCGGCTTTTTGCACGCGGCAATTTCCAGCAGGGTCGGCGCCACGTCCAACGTGGACACCAGGTCGCTTGAGGGTGGAGCCGCAGAAACGCCTTTGCCGGCCAGCAGCAACGGCACCCGGGTGTAGACGGGGTTAAGGTAGTGGATATGACCGTAATGGTTGCGGTACTCTCCCAGCCCTTCACCGTGGTCTCCAATTACCAGGAACAGGGAGTCGTCCATCATGCCGCGTTCCCGGATCGCATTCAACAACAAGCCGATCTGGGAGTCCATGTATTTGACCTGTTCCCGGTAAAGGCCGGCACGGGAGTCGGGGTGTTCCAGCATGCGGTAGATAAAAGAGATACGTACGCGTCGGGGTTCGGTGTCCCGGTTCAAGATTTCGAGCGGGGAGCGGAAGCGGGAGGAGAGGTAGTTGACTTGGCGTTTGTTCCGGGTGCGGCGCCAGTGGCGGGGTATTTTGAGTTCAATGACCTCTTCGGTTCCGGCTTCCGGGGCCATAGAAAAATCCTGGTAGGAAATGAAGCGGACCCGGGTATCATCCGGACCCTTGAACTCTTCGGGGACTTCCGTGTCCAGAACCAGGAGGCTGCGTCCGGGAGGCACCATGAAGTCCACCATCACCCGGGGTTGATCGGTGCTCAGGTGGGAGTGAATTTGGCGGCCTTCCAGCAGCAGGCGAAACCTTTCCGAAAAGCGGGGAGGATAATACGGCTCGTGAGGATCGGAATAATGGAACCAGAAAAAGGTTTTTTCGCCCTGGAAACGGTCCAGGGCGGCGAAAGCGTCACGGTTGACTTCCGCGGCGGTGCGGTACCACAGGTTGGGCCGGAAGTTCTCTGCGTACGTGTCAAAACCTTTGGCCGTGCCGAAATCCTTTTTCAACACGCCCAGGGAGATCGCGGCGGCGCTCTGGTAGCCCCTGGATTTCAGCAGTTGCGGCAGGCTGGGATGGGGGATCTCTGTTGGCTGCCCGTTGTTGTAGACTTTAAGCAGGTGGGGGGGCAATGAGTAGAGTATGTTCAGATGAGAGGGCAGGGTGATGGGGGTCAGGGCGAAGGCGTTGGACCAGGTACGTCCGCGTGAAGCCAATGCGGCCAGGTGGGGAGTATCGCTATTGCCGGGAGTGTAGTTTACGGAATCTTCCCGCGTGGTATCCAGGGTCAGTAAAAAGATGTATTTCGGTTGCGCCGGGCTTTTTCCACAGGCGGTTACCAGCAAGGCCGCCAGGATCAGAACGGGGAACCACTTTGTTATGGAACAGACCCTACGAGCAGCGGATACCCGTGCCGGGCGCTTCCAGGCCACTGGGCATTGCCGGATTTTCATGGGTCAGTCGCTTTTTTTGTCGATTTCGTTTTGCAGCAGGTCGCCGATCGTGGTGATGGAATCGGAGCTGGGGCTCATGTACTTTTCAATTTCCTCGCGTTCCTTCTGCTTGGCTACGGCGCGGAAACTGAGGTAAACGCGCTTTTTGTCGGGGTGGGTGGTCACTACGGTGGCCTGGCGCTGCTCGCCCGCTTTTACCATTTCCTGAAGTTCTTCCGGGGTAATGCGGTTTTCATCGACTTCGCCGATGCGCACGAACCCCTCGATATTGCGGCTGATTTCCACGGCCACACCACGTTCCAACACCCGTTTCACTTTTACGTCGACTAGGGACCCGGGGGGATTCTTGGCAAAGAACTCGCTCCACTCGTCATCGGTCAACTGCTTGAGACCGAGTTTGACTTTGCAGTTCTGGTCCAATTCCCGGTCCAGGATTACGGCGGAGATCTCTTCGCCCTCCCTGAGAAACTCCCGGGGCGTATCGATGCGAAAATAACTGATGTCGGAAATCTTGACCACGCCTTCCACCGTGGGCTCCAGTTCCACGAACACGCGCGAGTTGAGAATCTTTTTGACCACACCCTTTACGATTTCACCGGGATGATGCTGGTCGATGTACTTTTCTTCGGGACGCATTTCCAATTGCTTCAGTCCCAGCTTGATCTTTTTTTCTTCCGGATGGAGTTCGATCACCTGCACCCACATCTGATCCCCAACGGCGACGTATTCCTCAACGGTCTTGGGCTTGCCTTCCCAGGTCAGATCGGAAATGTGCAACAGGCCTTCCACGCCGTCTTCCAGTTCGATAAACGCGCCGAAGTCCACGATCTTGGTCACGCGCGCCACCAGCCTTGTGCCTACCGGGTATTTCTCTTCGATGTTCTCCCAGGGGTCGTCGTGCAGTTGCTTCATGCCCAGGGATATTTTCTGTTTTTCCCGGTCGAGGTTCAAAACCAGGGCTTCCACCTCGTCGCCGCGTTTCAGTTTGTCTTTGGGGTGGTTGACGCGGCCGTAAGAGATGTTGTCCCGGTGCACCAGGCCGTCGATGCCGCCGATATTGACAAAAGCGCCGTAATCGGTCACCGTGCTGACTTCACCTTTCACCACCTGACCCGGTTTCAGGTTTTCAAATAAATCCTTGACCTTTTCCCGGCGTTCTTCTTCCTGGATCACCTTGCGGGATACCACTCCCGAGTGGTCCTTGGGGTTGAGGCGGGTGACGCGAAACATGAAGTCTTTGCCCAGCAGGCGGGACGGATCTTTGATGCGGCGGATGTCCGCCTGGCTCATGGGCAGAAACATTTCCGCGCCCATGTCCACCATGAATCCCTTGTTTTCCGGCACTTCGCGTACAACCTTGCCCTGGATCGGCGTGCGCTGCTCGTAGGCGTTTTGAACCCTTTCCCATCCCTGGCGCTTGGCGATCTCTTTGTGGCTGACCACGATATAGCCTTCTTTGCGGTTCGCGCGCAGTGGCATGACCGTGATGGTATCACCGGCTTTCCTGGACACGTTTCCTTCCCAGTCTTCTATTTCCTTGCGGTCCAGGATCCCTTCCGTTTTGTGGCCGATGTCAATGATCACCCGGTCCGCTTCAACCGCGACGATGATGCCTTCAACCGGTTCGTTGTCTTCAATGGTTTTGAGGTCATATTCCTTGATGAGATCTCCGAATTCATCTCCATTCGGAATCTGGTCGATATCCTTGGGTTTATCCATTTTGCATTCTCCTTTGATCTATATCTAATCGAGTTTCCATTTCGGGGCTGAATTCGCATAGATAGTGCCGTACGCGTTCGATCTCTTCCGGAGGGGTTGACGCCCCGGCCGCGATTCCAACAATGCGGCAATCCCGCATCAGGCGCCGCAGTTCCGGCTTGTCCAGGTCCTCGCTGCCGTTAATGTGAATGGTGCGGTGATTGTGGCGCCGGGCGATGTGAACCAGTTTCTTGGTGTTGGAGGAATTGTGACCGCCGACCACCACCACGCAATCCACTTGCGGGGCCAGGCGGCGCACGGCTTCCTGGCGCTCGCGGGTGGCTTCACACACGGTGTTGTGAACTTCCAGGTGATCCGCCCGTTCCGCCAGGACGGCTTCAATCTCGCGAAAGAAATCCAGGTCCAGGGTGGTCTGGGCCACCACGCCCATCACCGGCATGGCCGCAACGGCCTGCGCCTCTTCCAAAGAGTTGACGATAACAGGGTTGGTGGCGTAACTGCTGGCCGCGATAATCTCCGGGTGATTGCGGTCGCCCACGATCACCACGGGGATACCGTCCTTTTCAAAGCGCTCTATAATGCAGTGGGTTTTCTTGACCAGGGGGCAGGTTGCATCCAGCAGTTGGAACCCTTCTTTGCGCAGTTTTTCCTCTTCGTCCGCGGGAATGCCGTGGGTGCGGATCACCAGGGTTTTTCCCAGGTCCGCCTCGGACCGGTCGTGGATGCAGGCCACCCCTTTTCGGGTCAAATCGGAAAGAACGGACTGATTGTGGATTAATTCGCCGAGAACCTGAATGTCCCGTCCTTCATTGCGAAGTCCATGGATCAGTTCAAGGGCTCTCTTGACGCCGAAGCAGAAACCGGCCTGATCTGCGATGCGAACAATCATTAGACGTATACGTATCCATTAGAAAAATTGAATTGTGAAGTACATCCTATACCAAATCACCGCCCGTGTCAAACGCCGCTGCTTTGCGGCGGAAGGATATTTGCGGGCAATTCAAAGATTCCTCACCGGTTTTCCTGTCTTCTGCCACCATCACTCGAAATTCAAAGCACGAAATTCTAAATTCG
>OMKS01003080.1_pt1 | contig 13467 bp, 6 predicted proteins | sample 1674721 | NCBI WGS metagenome assembly OMKS01 (sample SAMN06264996, study PRJEB25208) | sediment metagenome | isolation source: hot spring sediment | place: USA: California | collected 2014-09-02 | reverse complement strand
CCAATGTATCCGGCGATCACCTCTCCCGAATCAATGCCGATGCCGAAGTGCAGCTGTGGTCTGTTTTCGGACAGGCGCAACGCATTCAACTCCTTGTTGCGTTGCTGCATCTCCAAGGCGGCGCATACGGCCCGGTATTCCTCGTTTCCGACGGAGATGGGCGCGCCGAAGATCGCCATTATCTCATCGCCGATGTATTTGTCCAATGTGCCTTCGTACGCGAAAAGGATTTCCGTCATGGCTGTAAAATGCTCATTGAGCAAGGTAACCAGTTCCTGGGGTGTGAGGCGTTCCGCTATTTGCGAAGAGCCCCGGATGTCGCAGAACAGCGTGGTGACATGCGTTTTCTGGCCTCCAAGCGTAAGTGCCTGAGATTCCGTCATCAGCTTTTCAACAAGAGCGCCCGGCAGGAACCGCGCCAGATTTTCACGGCGCTTCTCCGTCTGTATGAATTGTTCTTGAAGACGGACATTTTCCACCGCCATAGCGGCTTGCGCCGCGAGCGACGCAAACAGTTCCAAATCTTCCTCGATAAAGCTCATCTCGGGATTGTTGGTGTCAACGTAAATGGAGCCCAGAATGCGGTTTTCCACTTTGAGGGGCACGCACATGGCGCTGTTGATGCGGTTCATTATGATGCTTTCGCGCATTCCAAATTCATGATTCGATTCACGGTCCGACATCAATACGGGTTCGCCGTCAATGGCCGCCCTGCCCGCGATACCCATGCTTGGGGAACTGGCGCCGAGTTCACGTCCCATCTGCCGCGCCACTTGCACGCGAAGGGCCTGCGTTTTTTCGTCGCGCAACAGTACAAACCCGCGGTTCGCCTGCAATACCTCCATGATGGTGTCGAGCACGTTGGCGAGGCGCGTTTGCAAATCGAAATTGGAGGTAATTACCTGGTTGGCCTTATGCAGGGCCGCCAGTCTGCGGTAGGCGCGCCCCATCCGCACAATTTCGTCAGGCGACAACACGGGCGGGGGCGTATCCATTTTCAGGGTGGTGTCGGGAACCGGCGTGCGCATGCCGATAAGGGTCATGTTCATGCCGACTCTGTCCATTTCCTCGCGTATGCCGTGTATGCTTTTTTCGAGTTTACTATCGGGGCGTTTTTCCCCGGCGGCCTGCTCGTCTTGCGCTGCGCCGAACATTGTGTCGTCGCGGAAAAGGATTCTGCATTTGCTGCCAAACCAGATTTCGTCCAGATGTTTCAGCACGCATTCACTGATTCGCTGCCGGTTCACATACGTTCCGTTCAGGCTTTTCAAATCCGTCAGTATGGTTTGAGCGCCGCGACGTGATATTTGCGCGTGGTGGCGCGACACTTCTTCGGCGGTCAGCACGACGTCGTTCTCGTCTGAACGGCCCAGCGATATTTTTTCGCCTGCTATGGGCACGGTCATTGGCGGCGCGCCCGGCTGTTCGATAATTAGCTGTGGCATGATATGTATTCCCCATTTACCATGTTGATAATCATATCAGGAGGCGCGTCTCCGGTCAACTTGAACGCAGTCCGGCGGACGAGAACTTTCTTGTTTGCCATGAAAGAGGAAAGTAAACGCGACATTATTTGTCATCATAGCCGGGGCCGTCCCCGTTATCGTCTTTGATTGGCGGCGCGAATTAAATTACAATGATGTGGAGACGCGGTTGAATGTAACCAATGTGGCACTGCGACCGTTTAGGTATTTTCACGCGAATTGAAGCGCCCGGCGTGGTTTGTGGATTTTTGCGGCGACAACGCGCCGAGTTTACCGTGTTTTGAAAGGACGTATAGATGTCAAAAAAAATAGCGCGGCCAATCGCGTTGATTTCGGTTGTTCTCATGAACTTCGGCCTATCGCTTGTGTGCGTCGCGATGGCTTTCGCCGACGCGGATTTTGAAGAGCTCTGGTTTTCATCCGCGCAATGCGATTCCACGGCGCGATTGTCGGTAAGTGTGTCCTGCCCCGAATCGGCTGTCCCCCGCGAGCCGATCGCTTTTCTCGTTGAAATTTCAGCGGTGGCGCCCCATCAGATGACCCGGATTTCAATGCAGGTCGTGGATGAAGCGTATGGGCTGGTTCATGAGGCGGTTCTTGATACGGATTTGCACCGGGGACGTAATCAGGCAACCTTTGAGTGGGACGCGTCGGAAACGCCGCCGGGACGCTATATGGTGGTTGCGTCTGTGGATTATGCCGATACCTTTCCGGTGTGCCGGTGTATGGTTCCTTTCAGCAAGGTCAGTGCGTTACAGTGGCGGAAAGACCTTGCGGCGTCTCTGGAGCGTCTTACCACGCTTGAAGAACAATTACTACATGCGCCCGCTGAAGATAATCTCTCAGAACGGGTGAGGCTTCGACTCAACATTGCCAGGGACGCCGCGCGCTCGGCACAAACGGCCTTGCAGGATAAAGAGTGGCGCGTCCTTGACAGGCGTTTAGCATATCTGCAACAGGCGATAAATACGCTTCATGCAGGTCTTGTATTTTCCGGAAACGCCCCCGAAATGTTCGCTTCGTGTAATATGCCCAGCCTGGAAAACATTCAAATCCGCGACGGCGGTTTCCATGCGTCGGATCGCCCCGTGTTTCTGTTTGGGGCCATTCTTGACAAGAACATGCCCGTGGCGGACCAATTGAAACGCCTGCGCGAATACGGGCTTAATTTTGCCGCCCAGGAATTTTCTATCGGCGACAACGCGGCGGACAGTGTAACGCTGCTTGAGGAGACCGTCCGGTGTGCGAAGGAAATGGGCATTGCATTGGCGATCCAATTCAACCAGGAGGATGTTGCGGGGGATGTAATGGATCAGTGGCCGGAATTGCTTGACACCGGTTTTGTAAATATGGCGCATGGCGGGTTTGCCGGATTATACGCCGAGCGTCTCGGCTCGCTGGCGGCAAATCTTGCGGGCAGTCCTATGATCGTATGCGTCTCGATTGCGCGTTCTCCTCAATTCAAATTTGACGGCGAGCCGGTGCGGTTGCAGTTTATTGAGCGCATTAAGGAGCGCTATCCGGATCGGATAGACCTCAACCGGTTGTGGCGTTCCCACTTGTCCGACTATGACGAGATCACCATCTGGGGCGATCCGCCGCCGCATAGTTATCATAATCGTCGCGCTTATCAGTATGAATGGCAGTCTTTCCAGCGCGAGCTGATTTCTTTGTTTTTGGCGAAGGTTGAACAGGAATTGTCGCAGATTATCCCTGATATTCCATTAATGTTGACGCTTCCCGACAGCGCATTTCTTCCCGGGGAAACGCGGAACGGCGTGAATCGGGAAGGCGCGGCCTCGATGATGGATATTAACGGCTGCACGGCCCACGCCGGCGCGAAAGCGGCATTATACGCCATGAATTATCCCGAGCCGCACGTCTATTACACGCTCATGCGTTCTTACACGCCCAACAAGCCGATTGTCAACCTTTACGGGGATATTGACATGTCGGAGATTGCCGCGCAGGAACAACGCGGCGCGTTGGTAAAAAGCGCGCTGTGGGAAGCGGTCATGTCCGGGGTGAACGCTTTTGCCCTTCCCGCCGACAGTGATGTTCAAAAAACGCCGGAGACATTGGAAGCGTTTACAACCGCCGCGCAGGAAATCAATCGGCTTGCGCCGGTTGTGACGGCGTTTCAGCGGGCGCAACCGCAAATCGGGATATTATTCAGCGAGGCTTCCAAAATACTGGACGACGGTGTTCCCCATCTCGAATCGGCGCAGTTCGCTTTTGAGGGCGCTTCATTTGCCGGTTACGCCATCCGTTTCGTTACCGAGTCGCAAATTGAGCAGGGCGCGCTCAATCCCATCAAGGTGTTGATTCTCCCGGAGACCCTTGCCGTATCAGACGCGACTTTTGAGCGCCTGTCCAAATACGTTGAAGACGGCGGCATGGTGGCGCGTGCGGGCACGCCGATTCCATACAATGAGCGGGGATATTCACGAGGGGATGTTATTCGTTCCACCTCGAATACCGTTCTGGTGCGTGGCATGAATTTGCCGACGGAATATTTGCATGCCATGGACGCGGCTCAGGAGAGCGGTGTTTTGCCGGAAACGGCGCGCCCCATCAATGCCTTCGGATATCCTTTGGAAGGGGTGCGGTCGCGCTATGTTGAGTACGAGGGCGAAGGATATTTGTACATAATTAATCTTCGCAAAGAGCCGGTTAATTGTTATCTTACCGGCGTGTCGGATTCAGGCCGGGACCTGATACTGGGGCGTGACGTTGACTTTCCAAGGGTACTGCCGCCATTGGAGCCCATGTTGGTGCGAATGGAACGAAAAAAGATTGAAACGGCCCGGGTGAATTCGCCGTTGTAATATGTTTTTTATCGTGATGCCGCCGGGCATGCGTCCTGCAATAAATAACAATATTCGGTGTATTTAAGGAATATGATATGAAGAACAATTCAAGGATACGCACTGTGTTACGCTGGTCTTTCCGTTTTATTCTGGTGTTGCTGCTCATTGTAATCGTTGCATTTCTTGTGGTGTTCCGCGGCGCTTTGTACAATCGTTTTTTTCTGTTTCCCCAGCAGCAGGCCGCTTGGGAAGCCATACGCGCCGACCGCTACGCGGTGGAATTACCCTACAGCATTCCTTGGAAGCATTACCGTGGCAGCGCCCATAACCATTCCGAGTTGTCTCATGATTCCGTAGTGCCATTTGAGCGCATACTCGAGGTGTTGCAGGAAACGGACCGTGATTTTATTGCCATGTCGGACCATTGTTTACCCGGCGGCATTGCCGATTTCGGGGCGCAGTGGCGCGGCCTTTACAGCGGGAAACTGTTTATACCGGGCTATGAAATGAGCCGGGGATTCATGCCGTGGCGTCTTGACAGCGATGTAGTGCTTGATTGCTCGAAAGAATCCGAAGCGCTTGCCCAGGAAATCGAAAGCCTGGGCGGTCTTTTGTTTATCGCCCATCCTGAGGAAGATCGGGACTGGCACCTGCCGCAGATTCGCGGCATGGAAATCTACAACATCCACGCCGATACCAAGGATGAGGACTTGAAGGCGTTGGCCCCCGATATTCTCCTTAATTTCCGCAGGTATCCGGAGCAAACCATTCGTCTCATTTTTGATCGCAACACTGAAATGCTCGCCCATTGGGACACAATGAACGTATCGCGCAAGATGGTGGGTATTGCCGCCAATGACTGTCACCAAAATATAGGAGTATACGGCGTTTATACGGAAGACGGCAATCTCATGCTGCACGAGTCATCCGGAAAAAACGCTCAGGAATACAAGTTGAATTTTCTCACCCGCCTGTTGCTGCGCCTGTTCACCGGCAAACTTGTGCCGGGCGAGGAGGCGTTTCGTTTTCAACTCGATCCTTACAATTTGATGATTCGCTTTGTATCCACGTATGCCCTGGCGTCGGAACTGACGGAAGAGGCGATACTTGACGCGTTTGCCGCGGGGCGCGTCTACATTGGATTCGACATGATAGCCGACAGCAAGGGCTTTGTATTTATGGCGCGCAACAAGGACCATCAGGCGGTTATGGGCGAGAACATCATGCTGACTCCTGATACCTGGCTGATTGTCGCATCCCCCCATCGTTGCCGCGTTACGATTTTGCGCCACGGCGAAAAGGTGCATCAATCGGAAGGCGTTATTGTGGACTGGCAGCCGACGGTGCCCGGCAAATACCGTGTTGAAGCGGAACTGAACATCCTTGGCGAATGGACGCCCTGGGTGTACACCAATCCCATCGAGGTGATGCGGGACATTACGACCATTACGCCGTAAACAGTGTTCCGCTCCGCCATGTTTCCCTGCGCGACAATCACGGCAATTCCGGCATTTGCGCGGTGGGATTCATATACACGCCCAACATTTTTAATTCGTTGTTATCCAGCGCATTAAACAGAACGAACCGCTCGACGCCGCCCGCGGCAACGGCGGCGGGCACATCGCCCAATGCGCGGATGCCGGGGATGTAATACGTTGCTTCCCAAGCGCTGTCGTCGTTCACGTCAAACTGGTTCATGTCTACCACAACGCGCCGGAACGCCGACTCTATTGCGCCCGCAAGCAGGCACCACATTCCCGCGTCTTCCATGCCGACCAAGTCCACTATGCCTGTCATATCTCGGCGGGACTGGAGAAACGCCAGCGCCGTCAACACGTCTTGAACGCGGTGGGCGGTATCGGTGGGGTGAAAGGTGTCGTGGAACTTTCCCGTGTTTTTTCGGGTGGTGACAGCGTCCGGGGGGTGATGCTCGCCGGTCAGAAAGGCGTCAATGATCAGAACCGCTTTGCCTTTTTCCAGCATTCCGGCGACCAGATTGCCGGGACCGCCCTGTTCAATATGGGAGAACATTGCTTTGCCGCGTCCATGCGCCAAAATGACGGCATCTTGAGGGGGGCCGTCATGAGGGCCGCGATATAACAACGCCGGTATCTGATCGCCCGCTCCGGCGCGACCGATCACCCACTTTTCCAATATATACGCATCGATCTGATCCATGCCGTGTCGCGTGGATTGCAGGTTGTTACCATGAGGGGTTGTCGCGCCAAGCAGGGCAGAGAATATGCCGCGATGCGTTTTGCGCCACATTGCGGCGTCTTGAGGCGACGTGGGAATCCGCTTTGCGCGTCGCTCGCGCGCTTGCTTGAGCAGCTGATCGCGCAAGGCTTTGCCGTTCAGATAACCGTCTGGTGGCTCGTCTCCGGGAAACACGCGCAGTTGTTCATCTGGGGCTTTTTCGTAAGCGGGTTCAGCGAAATCATCCCAATCGCCGCCGATAAGATGCCTGCCGAAAAAACGGTACATGGCCTCGCGGCTCGACAGATTGTAGTTATGCCCGTAGTCAAAGTGGACGTTCTCAACCTTGTCCGCGGCGTCATAGAGGGCATAGATGCTTTTGATGGCCGGGTATTCGACCCGCGGCGTTTCGCGTGTCCAGTCGCCGCTGGTGGATATGAGTAGCAGCGGCCGGGGCGCGGCGAGTGCGCCAAGCTCCATGTTCGAGTTGTCGAGACGTAGTATGGGCGCGTTTTCGCACAAACATCCGCCTTGCATGGTGCTTGAAATCATGTTTACCGGCGCTGCCACGTGTATGCGTTCGTCAACAGCAGTCAAGGCAAAGGTCTGGGTGCCGCCGCCCGATGCGCCGGTGCAGCCGATGCGCTCCGGGTCAACATAGGGCAGTTCGAGCAGGAAATCCACAGCGCGTATACCCGACCATAACTGCATGCCGAACGTGTGTATGCCCCAAAGTTTTTCCTGGTTGTTTCCCCAGTTATGGGGTGTTTGGCGGCTGTCCACATAACCGATCATATCGTAGGTGAACGCCACCGCGCCCATACGCGCCAGTGTGATGCACCGCGCCGCTACGGAGCACTTGTCCGAGTCCTCGAGACGTCCATGTTCCCAATGGCCGTGTGGATTCACCACAGCCGGATAAGGTCCCTGCCCTTTTGGCCGATACAGGTTTCCGGTGACCAGAAAGCCCGGCCACGCCTCAAAGTGTGCTTTGGAAACATAATAGTCTTCGTACTCCTGTTCATCAAATATGGTCGTGTTTAGCGGTGTCTTTTCGGGCAAAGGATACAATCCGGAACCCAATAAGATGCGATTGCGCAGGATCGCAGCCTTTTCTTCCCATTGCGCGGGCGATTCATAGTGCGGCATAATGAACACCGTGTTCGTGTCTCGTTCCCGTTCCGCGCGCAGGTCATGCACGGCCTCCGGCAGGGGCAGCGCGCGCAAATGGGCAAGGATGTTTTTTGGGGAAAAGCCCGACTGTCTGCTCAGCGCCAGCATCGAAACGCCGGGACCGCAAACGATGTCAGGCGTCCCCGCAGCAAGCCGCACCTGCCCCAGATTGCGCCAGATTTGTTCCTCTTTGCGTTCAGCGGTGCGTTCCAGTTTAATGTCATAACGCGTCCCCCCTGCCTCGACAAAGGTGTTCTCGTTAAATGTTGCACACGCCCATAGCGTATAGTCGCCTGCCGTCATTTCGCCCGGCGCTCCTGCCGCGATTTCACGCGGATAAAAAAGGCGCACGTCCTCCGTGCCGGGAAGTTCACTACCCGCCGCTGCAAGTAAAACGCTCATCATAACGATTCCGATCATGGTTTGGTCTCCTGAAATGTCGGGGGAAAATCATGAAAGGATTTTATCGCATTCAGAGGACACAAGGGAAATTACGGCTGTTCCAAAGGAGCAATACGCTGCATGGGCTCGCTGTTCTGGCTTTGTTTCCATTGTTCAAGCAATTCAGAGTGATGCAGCAGTGTTTATTTGATAACCAGCCTAAGGCGGGCCTTGCCCGCAACGCGGCGCAGCGTCGTTGCGAGCAAGGCAACATGTAAAAGCATAGAATCAAACAGAACCGTTCGAGTAGATTTTTATGTGAGTCAACGAATACCATTTCGAGTAGATTTTTATATGAGTCAACAGAGTTTGGAAAAAGCAGAATTGACTTTTACCGACGCGATAAGTATCATTGCCGACAATGGACGCCCTGACGCGCAGAACTTCGTCTTCTTACTTAAACATGGGCGTTGCCCACAACTCAACGTAGTGTTATTGCGCGCAAGGCGAAGCAAGTGATCTCATTTTTCCGGATTGGCGCGTCGGGTAGCCCGTCCTCGCAATGACGATGCTTGCGAACTTCTTGTTTTCGATCATAGAAGATGACTGACAAGGCGCTAAACGGTGCGCGTGTGCCAAAGGACCGATGCTTTATGAAACTTTCTATAATCGGCGGCGGCAGTTCTTATACCCCTGAACTGTTGGATGGCCTTTTTTCCCGCCTTGATAAGATACCCGTATCCGAAGTGTGGCTCATGGATCAGGACGCTTCTCGTTTGGCCATCAACGCCGGTTTTGCCCGGCGCATGAGCGCGCGCCACGGTTCTCCGTTCACCGTGCATGACACCACGAATCTTGTGGACGCCGTGCGCGGCGCCAAGTATGTCATTACCCAGATTCGCGTGGGGCAGATGCCTGCGCGTATTGCCGACGAGAAGCTGGGTCTCAAGTACAATATCATCGGTCAGGAAACGACGGGTGTGGGGGGATTTGCCTGCGCATTGCGCACTATCCCGCGCATTCTGGAAGTAGCCCGCGCCATGGAAGAGTTTTCCCCGAGGGGTTTTCTCATCAACTTTACAAATCCGGCGGGCATTAACACGGAAGCCGTTCTGAAACACAGCAAAATTCGCACGGTGGGTCTGTGCAACGTGCCCATCGGCATGATTATGGATGTTATAAAGCACTTGGGCGGCGCGCCTGACGATGTCGAAATGGATTATGTCGGTCTGAACCATTTGTCATGGGTGCGTCATTTTTCGTACAAAGGACAAGATATTACGGCGCGGGTTTTGGAAAAGTTCATTGAACACGCCCGCGAAGAGTGGGAAGAAGCGCCGACCCGCGAGAACATGATCGAAGCGATTCGCAGCCTCGGCATGTTCTGCAACTACTATCTGCAATACTATTACAGCACGGACACGGTGTTGAGCACGCTTAAGGGGAAATCCTGCACCCGGGGCGAAGAGGTGGTGAACGTGGAGAACGCGCTGTTCGAGAAGTATCAGGACGCCTCGCTAACCGAAAAGCCCGCCGAACTGAGCAAGCGCGGCGGCGCGCATTATTCTACGGCGGCGTTTCTGCTGGTGGACGCAATTGAGAACAATCGTTGCAACCGGCAGGTGGTGTGCTGCCGCAATAATGGCGCCGTGCCCACCTTTGACGATGATGTTGCCGTTGAGGTGTCCGCCATTATCGGTGAAAACGGCGCGGAAGCGATTCAGCAAAAGGCGCCGGAGCCATCCATACGCGGCCTTATGCAATTGATTAAGGCTTATGAATCGCTTACGGTGGCGGCGGCGGTGCATGGCGACCGGGAAGCGGCCTTCGAGGCGATGTTGTTGCATCCTCTGATGCCCAACGCCACAGGCTGCCGGAAGCTATTGGAAGAACTGTTGGAAATTAACAAACCTTATCTTCAGTCCACTTTTTTCAAATAGTTGCCTTTTACTTACTGGTACCTTATCAGCAAGGAGACAACGATGAATCACACAGTTGTATGTAACACGACGCTCCCGAACAGGAAACCTGACGTCAGCGGCAAAGTGCGAGATATTTATGATTTGGGCGACAAACTGCTGCTGGTCGCAACGGACAGGATATCCGCGTTTGACTGGGTGAACCCTGTGGGCATTCCCGATAAAGGGCGCATTCTCACCCAGATTTCCCTGTGGTGGTTTGAGCAGATGGCCGACTTATGCCCCAACCATCTTATTTCCGCCGATGTTGCGGATTTCCCGGACGAATTTCACGCCCATGCGGATGTTTTCGGCGGGCGTTCCATGTTGGTGCATAAATGCGAGATGTTGCCCGTTGAAATGGTTGTGCGCGGCTATCTCGCGGGCAGCGGCCTGAAGGAGTACAAGCAGTCGGGAACCGTTTGCGGTATTAAACTGCCGGAAGGTTTGGTCGAGGCGTCCAAGCTCGAGGAGCCGATTTATACCCCGGCAACCAAGGCGACGGACGGGCATGACCTCAATATCAGCCCGGAAGAAGCGGGAAACATCATTGGCGGCGCGTTAAACCGGCGCGCGGCGGAGATTTCCATTGCCATCTATAAGCGGGGTCGCGAGATAGCGGCGGAACGGGGCATCATTCTGTGTGACACCAAATTCGAGTTCGGCATGTTGGATGGGAGACTTACGCTGGCTGATGAGATTCTGACTCCTGACTCGTCACGATTCTGGCCTGCGGATCAATACAAGCCCGGGCAGCCGCAACCCAGTTACGACAAACAATTTGTGCGCGACTATTTGGAAGAAGTCGGGTGGGACAAGAACTCGCCTCCCCCGCCGCTGCCGGATGATGTAGTTGAAAAAACCAGAGAAAAATATATGGAAGCTTATCGCCAACTTACGGGTAGGAAAGAACTATAACCATGCAATCCAGGCGTTGCGCCTTTGACACACAATGCAGCGTCACGCGCCCGCGGCATTATGGTGATTCTGTCGCCGATGGCGATCATCTTCGCGAAGAATGCGGCATATTTGGCATTCACGGTCATCCTGAAGCCTCGAAACTTATCTATCTTGGTTTGTACGCGTTACAGCATCGCGGGCAGGAAGGCGCGGGCATTGTCTGCGGTCAGGAGGGCGTACTTACCGCCCATCGCGGCGTCGGATTGGTTGCTGATGTATTCAAGCCACATAAACTTGAGCGCGTTGCGGGCGATTGCGGCATCGGCCACGTGCGCTATTCCACCTTCGGCGCCAGCAATCTGCGCAACGTGCAGCCGTTGGTGGTGGATTATGCTCGGGGGAGCATGGCGGTCGCCCACAACGGCAATCTTACCAATGCCGCGGCATTACGTGAGACGCTCGAAGCGCAGGGCGCAATCTTTCAGTCCACCACAGACAGCGAGGTCATTATTCATCTTATTTCCCGTTCCCAGGAAAAGGATTTTACCGATTGCGTCATAGATGCGCTGTGTCAAGTGGTGGGGGCGTATTCAGTTGTTATTCATAATGGCGATTCACTTGTGGCTTCGCGCGATCCCCATGGGTTCCGTCCCCTCTGGCTGGGGCGGCTTGAGGACGCGTATGTTGTGGCAAGTGAAACCTGCGCCTTTGACATCATTGACGCGGAATGGATTCGCGAGATTGAGCCTGGCGAGGTGGTGACCATCACGCGGCACCGCGCTCATTCGTCGCACCCCTTCCCGCCGGAGATTCCGAAGCAATGTTTGTTCGAGTTTGTGTACGTGGCGCGACCCGACAGTTATATCTTCGGCCAGAGCGTGGATGTGGTGCGCAAGAATCTGGGACGCGAGCTGGCGCGGCAGGCGCCTGTTGACGCGGATGTTGTAATGGCGGTTCCCGATTCGAGCAACCCGGCCGCTCTCGGCTATTCTCATGAATCGGGTCTTCCTTTTGACATGGGGTTCATTCGGAATCACTATGTGGGTCGCACGTTCATCGAGCCGGACCAGGGGATACGCGATTTCGGGGTGAAGATAAAATTAAATCCTTCCCGGTCCGCGGTTGAGGGAAAACGTATTGTGCTGGTGGATGACAGCATAGTCCGGGGAACGACGGCGCGCAAGATAATCAAGACGCTCCGCCGCGCTGGCGCCCGGGAAGTGCATTTCAGGGTAGCCTCCCCCAAAATAATCAACTCATGTTACTATGGTATTGACACGCCAAACAGGGAAAAGCTGATTGCCCACAGGCTGACAGTGGAGGAAATACGCGAATTTCTGAATGTGGACTCGTTGGAATACTTGGAACTTGAAGCGTTACTGCGCGCTACAGGCGGCGCCCCGACCCATTTCTGCACGGCCTGCTTCACGGGTGAATATCCCACGCCCACGCCGCATGACTACGAATTGCATACTAACAACCTGCGGCATGTGGACCACAGCACGGCGGTTTATGAACGTTAGGCTTGTTCCGGTCCCCGTTTTTTTCGCACCCTGTGCAGCTGCCAGATCAACGGAATAATCATAACCGTCATGAATATGCTGGCGCCCAGGGTAAGCCTGTTTGTGTAGATAATCCCCTGTTCGGCATCGCCGCGCATCAGAAATCCAATTACCTGTTCTTGGACAACCGGGCCGATGCTGCCTATTCCGTTGACGACGCCCGCCACGACTACGCCGTTGCTTGCTCCCGCTATCTCTATTGCCCCTGCGGCGCTCAACAGCATATCGGGACCATAGAGCATGAAACCCACAAGGCAGCAAAAGGCGGCTATCAGTAATGGCGAGGTGCCCAGATACATGATGGACAGATATCCCAGAATGACGCCTATACCCATGAAAAAGCTCAAGGCGGCCCAATTGCCTCTGAACCACTTGTCCAAGACATATCCAGCCGCTATGGCGCCGAATAAGCCGGCGATGTCGAACCCTTGCGAGTAGAAGCTGGCTTGACCGGCGTCAAGCCCCTGCAACATCAGGAATGACGGCAGCCATGAGTCCAAGGCATACCGCAGAAACTTTACCGAGAAATAGGTGACGCCCATAAGCAAAATCAAGGGATTGAGTGCGACAGTAAAATAATCGCGAAGGGAAACCTTTTCCTCTCTGGAGCCATTTACGAGTTGCCCCGTAGTATCGTCATCCACCAGAGATGTCAAGCCCGCGTCCGAAGGTTTGGTACGCTGCCAGAAATACATGAGCCACCAGATGGCAAAGGCGGCCAGCGTACAGCCGAAAAATGCCCAGCGCCACCCCGTATAAGCGAGGAGAACGCCTGCAAGCGATTTTACCATGATGTTGCCCGCCATATAGTTCGTTGACCACAGCCCCATGATGGTGCCCCGCTCATCCTTGCGCAGCCATTCCGACACGGCGCCCACGCCTCCCGGCCATCCAGCCGCCTGCACCAGTCCGTTAAACGACATGAACACCAGAAACTGTCTCTTATACACATCTCCGAGCCCACGAGACCGTACTAGATCTCGTATGCCGTCTTCTGCTTGAA
>OMKS01003079.1_pt1 | contig 13467 bp, 11 predicted proteins | sample 1674721 | NCBI WGS metagenome assembly OMKS01 (sample SAMN06264996, study PRJEB25208) | sediment metagenome | isolation source: hot spring sediment | place: USA: California | collected 2014-09-02 | reverse complement strand
TCCCGCTGCTCTGGACCTTTGGGCTGATGGGTTTTCTGGCCATTGATTTAAGTACCGGCACCGCCATGATTGCAGCCGTTGCTATTGGTCTGACCGTGGACAGTACCATCCACTACCTGGCAGCATATCAACGAGAAAACAGCGGCGACAGCAGCGCCGCCATCAGGCGAACAACGACAACGACGGGACAGGCCTTAAGCATTTCCGCTCTGGTTCTTTTTTGCGGTTTTGCGGCTGGAGGCGCCGGCAGTTTTCTGCCAACGGTCTACTTTTCGCTGCTGATCGGCGCAACCATGCTGGGAGCCTTGATCTGTGATCTTGTCGTGCTACCTGCCGGTCTGGTGTTAATAGATCGTTTTGCGAGCGGGAGGCGAGCATGCTAAAAAAGCTGGCCGCTATTAAGGATCGATTCAAACGTGCCCGCACCATTGCCGGGGAGATAGACACCCCGGAAAAAAAACGCACATTCAACCGGCAGCATTTTGCCGTTTCCGCAACACGCTATGATCTGGCCACCAGAGCCATGTCGTTAGGACGCGATCGCAGCTGGAAAAAACAGCTGATCGCCGCCCTGCCGCAGGGTAGAATGCCAAATTGTCTGGATCTGGCCACCGGCAGTGGCGATCTGACTTTTCTTCTTGCCCAGGCCTATCCCGAAGGCAGGGTGATCGGCCTTGACTTGACAACGGAGATGCTGCAACTGGCCAATCTCGAATCAAGCAGTCAGCAACCGGCCCAATCGACGGTGTTGAATGCGGACGATCTGCTGCGTACGGTGATCCAGCAGATTTCGCCGACCGCCGAGAAGCGTTCCATTCGTTTTGTCTCGGATCTGGAGCCTGTCCGTGTACGCGGGGTCCACGATCATCTGATGATGTTGTTTGAGAATCTGATCAGCAACGCCGTCAATTACTCGCATCCGGGCGGGTGCGTGGTCGTATCGGCCCATCAAGACAATGGGTGCGCCACAATCAGCGTAATTGATGAGGGAATCGGCATTGAGGCAGAGAAGCTGCCGCTTGTTTTCGAGCAGTATTATCGAACCAAGGCCGCGGCGGCCCACAATAAGGAATCATCGGGTCTGGGATTGGCCATTGTCCTGCAGATCGTCAGATTGTATGGCATTCGCGTCTGCGTTCACAGCGCGCCGCACGCGGGAACGCGCTTTGATTTGTATTTTGAAATTGCATCTTAACGAAAATTTTTTTAGGAGAATGAACATGGCTTACATTATGGTCGTTGACGATGACGAAGATTTCGCGGCGGCGGTCGCCCAGGTTCTCAAACAGGATGGACACGAAGTTCAGATTGAGACGGATACGGAACAAGCGCTGCCCGCAATCAGGAAGCGCGTACCCGACCTGATGGTGCTGGATGTGATGTTTCCGGAAGACCACAGCGCGGGCTTTGAATTTGCGCGTCGGCTGCATCATGACGCTGAGTTGCGATCCATGCCGATTCTGATGCTTACCGCCGTCAACAGCCGTTATCCCTTTGGATTCAGCGTCAACAACGAAGATATTAACGAGGAATGGCTGCCTGTATCGGATTTTGTCGAGAAGCCGGTCGATTTTGAGATATTGAAAACCAAAGTTGACGCCCTGCTTCTAAAAGCTCATAGTTGAGATACAGTATCGCACAATCGGCCATCAAGCCGGTCAAGCTCGGACTCTTTGCCGCGTATGGCAATAACGGCCTTCGATTCAGTTTGCCGGGAACCCCTTGAAGGTCTTCAGGCGGTGCAGGGGGGATTTTAGTTTCAAGAAACTTAACATCTCAAACTGACCGGCGGCAGATTGAGAGATCAAAGATCAAAGATTAAAAAGCAAAATTGAGGATTCGCCCTTTCGGGCGAGTCATTTTACGACCTTTTTGAGAACACGATAACATCCTTTATGGACTATAGGGATGTCACAATATGGCCGGTTTTCGGTCAGTTTGATTTAACATGAGGTTGCGGAATGGGGTTAATGAACCAGTGAGAGGTGATTCATGCCCTTCGTTCAGAAAAGTCAGGGAATCGCGGCGTACCGCCACAGCGCCGCCGGTCAGTTGGATATCGCCGGCGGATTGGATGTGTGTTATACGGCGACTCCCTCGGCGCCGGTTGAACCGGCTCCGGAAACGCCGTGTTTGAATCTGTCGCTCAGGCAGAACAGGCAGCAGCTTTCCCGCCTGCATGTCAGTGAACAACAGGAGGTCTATCCCGGTATGCTCCTGGCCGAGGGCGAGCAAACCCATCTGTATTGTCCCTGTTCGGGCGTCGTGCAGGTGATGAACCCTGACAAACGTAAACGCCCCGGCAACATTGAGATTATTCCGGCTGAAGAGCCGTCTGACGCTCCGATAATCTCGCTCGAAGAAAATGCTCCCTTGGCCGCCAAACGTCAATTTGTGCGTCAGATGGGCGTGTGGGATTCGATCCGGCAGGGGATGCTTATGGCGCCGCCTGCACTGGACGATCAGCCCAATGAAATCATCGTTCGCTGTGTGTTTGCCGAGCCGGGGCAGATTCCGGGGTCGATGGTCATTCGACGACATCTGCAGGAATTTATTCGGGGCTTGAAATATCTTTACGAGATCGGCGGCAGCTATGCGCCGATTGTGATGACGGTTCCGGTGCAGTCCGGCTCGCTGGGACGCCAGATCCGTGAACAGCTCCGCGGGCAGGCCTTTGTGCATATTTCGGTAGTACCGATTCGATATCCGGTGGAAAATCCATTGCTGTTGGCGACATTGCTGGGTCGGGAACGCGGATTAGGCCCCGACCATTTTTGGGTGGTCGATCCGCAGACGGTTATCGCGATGACCTGTGCCATGGAAAAAAAAACAGTTTTGGTCGCATCGCTATGTTGCCATCGCAGGCCCTGCGGTACGCCAGCCGGTAATCCTCAGCGCGAGATTGGGCGCTCCTGTCGGCGAACTGACAAAGCCGTATCTGCGTGATGATGTTGCGGAAACTCCGGCGTTTATACGCGGCGGACTGTACAGCGGAAAACGTGCCGTGCCTGAAGAAGGTCTGCGGTATGGCGACTATGCCGTATGGGTGATTCCTGAAACGGAAGGGCCGGAGCTGCTCGGCTGGATGCATCCGGGCCATGAGCGGCCGTCATGGACGCGCACCGTGCTGTCCGGACTTTTGGGCAAACGGACGTTTCAGGCCCGGACGCTGCTGCGCGGCGCCAAACGCCCCTGTATCGGCTGCGGCTTTTGCCGTCAGGTGTGTCCGGCCGGATTGTATCCGCATCAACTGCACCGGCTGGTAACGCACGATTGTATGGAAGAGGCCGAGCAGCTCGGCCTGCTCAACTGCGTGGAGTGTTATTGCTGTTCTTACGGATGTGTCAGCAAGCTTGAACTGGCACAGGATATCATTCATGCCCGACGGGCATTACTACATCAAGAGGCAAAGGGTCTATGAGGGCAATGAAATTGCATGAGTGGTTTGAACGTGCCGACAAGTGGTTTGAGGGTGAGCAGGCCCCGCTGCGTTCTCTTTATCCGGTCTATGAGGCGGTCGGGGCATTTTTCTTTGTTCCGCCTGTTCGCACGCTCCACGGGCCGCTGGTTCGCGACGCCGTCGATATTAAACGGTATATGATCGCGGTTGTGCTGGCGCTGCTGCCGGCGTATCTATTCGGTCTGGCGGCGTTTGGGCCGCGGCTGATTGTGATGACGGTCGTCAGTTACGCGGTCGGCGGACTGGTGGAAGCGTTGTTTGCGATCTTTCGCAAAGAAGAGATCAACGAAGGGTTTCTGGTGACGGGCTTGTTGTTTCCGATGATTTTGCCGCCTCAGACGCCGCTGTGGATTGTGGCCGTCGGGATCGCCTTCGGCGTCTTTTTCGGCAAAGAAGTCTTCGGGGGAACCGGACATAATATTTTCAATCCGGCGCTGGTCGGGCGTTGTTTTGTGGCGTTGTCCTGGCCGGCTCACCTGGCACGGAGCTATATCAAACCCTTGGGCTGGATCGATGCATTCACATCCCGCGGTCTGACGGCGCTGGTCGATTCGCCGATTCAGGCGGTTACGGCGGCCACGCCGCTGAATGACCTCAATACCGCCGTGCGCCAGGGGCAGGCCCTGTCTTTTTTTTCACCGCAAACAGCTCAACTTTATTTGGGTTGGACCGCCGGCAGTGTGTGTGAGACGGCGGCGTGGCTGATTCTTCCGGCCGGCCTTTGGCTGTGCTGGACACGCGTGAGCAACTGGCGTACCCCGGCGGCGGTCATTGGTTCCTATATCGCGCTCGGCGCTGTATTGTCTTTCTTTCGGCCGGTGCAATTTGTCTCGCCGGCCCTGGGCCTGGCTGCCGGCGGGCTGTTGTTTGCGGCCTTTTATATGGCAACCGATCCGGTTACCTCTCCGGTTTCCAATCGGGGCAAACTCATTTATGGGTGCGGCATCGGCGCCTTGGTGGTGGTCTTTCGCGGGCTGGGGGCAATCCCGGAAGGAGTCACCTATGCGGTACTGCTGATGAATATGGCGGCGCCGCTGCTGGATCGCTATATGATTTTGTCCAGCGTTCCGGCAACGCTGCCGAGAAAGGAGATTCCTCGTGAAGCAAATGCTTAAAACCTGGTTGTTCCTGTTGACGATGTCGTTGATCGTCAGCGCCAGTCTGACGGCCATCAGCGCCGGTCTTCGCGAACGGCTGCGCTTCAGCAACGTACCGCCGGTCCTGGGACAAACCGGCATCGTGATGATCGTTACGGGCATTATGGCGATGGCCTTTATCGGATTTGCCGGGATGATTTCACTGTAAGCAATGACTTGACACGGTTCAGGAGAGAAACAAACGTGATGCTTTATATCAGTTCAATTGCCGTTTTTTGCGGTTCGCATTCCGCAACACCTGCTGTCGGTTAAGCAATACGCCGCCAAAGTCGTCTCAGTGGTCGAATTGACCCATGACATTAAAGAATTGCGGTTTCAATTGATCGATCCGCCGACGATGGATTACAGCTACGGCCATTACATCCAGGTCAGCATCCCGGACCCGGACGAGGGGACCATCAGTCGGGCGTATTCGATCTCTTCACCCATCGACCGGAAGGATGTGGTTGAGCTGAATGTGCGGCTGCATCCGCAGCGCGGCGCCATCCCCGCCGGCAAAGGCTCCACCTATCTGCATAATCTGAAGGTCGGCGACGAAGTCACCCTGACCGGCCCGTACGGCGAATTTGAACTGGATACCAGCCCGCAGACCGAACTGGTCTGTGTCGGCGGCGGGGCGGGGATGGCGCCGATGAAAAATCTGATCCTGTCCATTCTTGCACATATTCCCGAAAAGCCGGTCTGGTTGTTTTTCGGCTGTCGCACCACCGACGACGTGTTTTATCGGGAGACGTTTGAGGAGCTTTCCAAAAAACACCCCCATTTCAAGGTGATTTACGCCCTATCGGAAAAAGCCGATGCGCAATGGGACGGAGAAACCGGATTCATTCACCTCAGTGTCGATCAATACCTGCCCGATGATTTGCACCCGCATCAGGCGTTTCTGTGCGGCCCGCCGCCGATGATCGATGCGGTGACCGAGGTCTTGCTGGATAAAAACATGCGGCCGGAACGTATTTTTTATGACAAATTCTGATGGACTTTCTTAACGCCGCAACGTATGCATCAGGGCTGCGGGGCGCAGCGATGTTGAGGATTGCGGGTCAACAGGCTCATTACAAGCAACCCTGCCGGCAGGATCAGCATCCACAACAGCGCGTCCTGATAGCTGCCCAGCCAGGTCTTGCCGTAGCTGAACAGCACCGGCCCCATCGCACTGCTGAGCACCATAGCCGACATGGCGGCGCTGCTGATGGCGCCGAGGTGTTTTCGTCCGAAGAAACGCGGCAGCGACGCATCGGCCAGTACGCCCCACATCCCGCCGCTGATGCCGAACATCAGGATAGTTGTCCCAAAGCCGACCGGCGTATCGAAAAAAATCAGCCCATAGATCCCGCCGGCGATCGTTGTTGAAAGAGCCATTAAGACCCAGCTCAGCGGAATGCGGGTTCTGTCCATGAGGTAAGCGGTCAGGAACCGCACCGGCAGGGTAATGAACACAAAATACAGAAACAGCCGCGTCGCCTCCTCGGCGCTTTTGCCCGCGTCCTGTCCGAAGTCGGTGATATGAAACGCCACCGCGGTGACGATCATTCCGTGCAGCGACAACAACAGTGCCGTCGTCCAGAACGACAGTGTTTTGAGCGCTTCGCGGCGGGTAAAGTCCCGATAAATCGGGTGCAGATCGGGATGTTTTTGCTGGGCTTCCTCAGTCAGAGGGGTGCCGTCCATGGTCAGGCCGCATTCTTCCGGATTGTCGCGAAAGAACAGCAGGCCGAGCGTGGCCATTCCGCCGCCGACGATCCCGGCCATGAGCCAGCAGGCCTGCCGCCAGCCGAGTGCGGCGATCAGTCCGGCCAACAGCCACGGCGCGGCATTGAAGGCAAACGTTGCAGGGACGCCGGAAATGGCGGTCGCCATCCCCCGGTGGCGGTTGAACCAACGGCCCATTGCCACCCGGCCGACCGTGGTCATATTGCCCTGGCCGAAAAAACGGATGAACAAAAACGCAATCGCCGCCGCCGCGCCCGCCGTCAGGCCGGACGGAAAAAACCGCGTCAGCAAGTCGGCGAGCGGCTCGATGCCGGGCAGCGCCGTCAGGTCGGAGGGGATACGGCGGCTCAGCCAATCAGCCAGACGATCAACATGCGACAAAATCAGCAGGCTGCCGGCCAGCCCCAGCGAAGCGAACAGGCTCATCAGCCGCACTCCGATTACGTCCAGCAATCGTCCGGCAAACGGCAGAATAAAGCCGCTGCTCAGTGTGCCGATCATATAGGCCAGGCTCAGTTCATCGCGGGTCAAATCGAGCGCGTCGATGATGTGGTCGGTAAAGACGCCGACGCCGGCGGTCTGTCCCGGAATTGAGCAGACAATCGAGACCGTTGAGACGGCCACGATCATCCAGCCGTAAAAAAACGGCCATTTGGCCGGCGAAAACGGGATATTGGCCCATTTGGCAAGGACCGGACGTCGGTTTTGTTCTGTTTGTTGATTGATCGACATAGCGACTTTCCAAAACACACAAAAGCCGCTATTGTAGGCATCCGCCTGCGAATTACAAGCCCAAAGACCAAATGGCTGAAGAATCGAGTCTATGCAATACGGCGGCCTTACTTGCCCGTTTCGACCTCCAGATAAGTGCTCAACTGAGGCGGATAGAGATAGCCCATCGAGGCCATCGCGACGTACATTCGGTAGATGTCGTCCTGCATCAGGGTGATGCGGCGGTCCGCGGCCGAGACGGTGGTGGTATAGATGCGCAGCTCGCCCGGTACCACTGTAATCAGTTCCTCGCGCCAGTCGCCGAGGATGTCGGCCACCGCCAGAATGGCGCCTTCATACGTGTCGATAACCGGGCCGTGATAGCGCTGGATGCGGCCGCGGTCGGCGTAGGGTTTGACCTCGCCGGCTTCCCAATACAGCGGGACGGGATTGAGCCGACCGAGGTTTTCCTGTCGCAGCAGACGTCCGTCGGCGCTGAATGTCCAGTGAGCCGAACGGTCTTTTTCGCCGATGTAAAATTCCATTCCGGGATTGTTCGGGTCAAAATTGCCGAACATCCCGCTGCTGTGCACGTGCGTGGTGGGGAAATCACAGCCCCAGATCATATTGCCGGTGGCGGCATCGACCAGACAGATGGCGTGTTGGTCGCGTCGCGGCTCGATGCCGTAGATGATTTCCAGTCCCGGTCGGTCGGGCAGAATATCGGCGACATAGCAGGCGTCCGGATGGCCCAGACCGGTGTTCCAGAGCAGCGTGCCATCGCCGCGGAGTACGGCTGCACCGAGGATGATTTCGTCGCGACCGTTGCCGGTTACATCGGCGGCCAGCATGCCGTGCATTCCCTGTCCGCGCACCGGCGGGTCTTCCTCGTCGCCGCTCCAGCTCCAGAGTTTGACGAGTTTGTCGTCCTCGAGGTTGTACGCATCGACGCGCATCAGGGTGTAGGTGCCCCGCAAGACCAGCAGGCTGGGGCGTTTGCCGTCCAGATACGCGGCGCCGATCAGATGGCGCGAGGCGCGGTTGTTTCGCGGATCGCCCCAGTCTTCGATGTGGCCGCGTGCGACCCAATCGACGCGATCCAGTTCCTTTCCGGTCAGCCCGTCGAGGATGGAGCAGTATTCCGGGCCGGTGGTAACCCGCCCGGCCAGCGGATGATCGTCGGGGTTGCGGTAATCGACGTCGGTGGGAGCGGTTTTGAGGGCGACCTCGGCCCGTCCGTTGCCGTTAAAATCAAAAGCGATCATCGGCGACCACCACACGCCCTGTTCAATGTTCCAACCGAGGTCTTTGCGCCACAAAAACGTTCCGTCGCTCAAATAGGCCTCGACCTTCCAGGCAGTCTCGCTCTTGCGCCACACACCGGGATCGCTGACTTGATGGGGTTGTTTGATGACGAAATCGTATTTGCCGTCGCCGTTCAGATCGGCAATCGCCACCCGGTTGCAGACATAATTGCCTTGAAAGGGGATCGATAGATAGTTGCGAATCGGCGGATCGGCCGGCAATGAAACCGCGGCCCACTCGTCTGATGCCTGCCGGCCGGAAGCAATGCTCAGCCGCCATCGGTTGGGTTTATCCAGCGGGGCGTTGGCGTCAACAAAGTCGGTGGTCTGCCTGAGAGGGGTATCGTTGAGTTGGATTTCCTCGCTGTCGCCGGTCTGCCGATACAGGTTGAACCCGATATCCGGCGGATCGCTTCGGAGCAGCCGCCAGCCCAGATAGACGCCGCCTTCCTGCCGGGGGACGGCGACAAATCCGCGACCAAGCCTTTCGGCGGGTCGTCGCTCGGCGTAAGTCCATTCAGCGGCGATCAGTGTGATAATGACTCCCCACCCGATAACAAGTTTATTTCTCATAAGACCGTCCTCGTATAGTTAGTAAACAAGAGGATCCGACCGAACGCGCCGACTCAAAGACCCAGTTCGGCCAGTAATTCATCCGCATGATCGACATATTTCATCATCCACAGAATGTAGCGCAAATCCACATGAATGGCGCGGGTGATGTCGGGCATAAACAGCAAATCGCTGGCAACGGCTTCGGAATTGCCGTCAAAGACCAGCCCGACCCATTGGCCTTTGCGATTGAGCGTAGCCGAGCCGGAGTTGCCGCCGGTAATGTCCAGATCCGACAGGAAGTTAACCGGTATGTCATTGAGGTTCGCTGCGTAAAACTCCATCTCCGGATGCACCAAAGCCGCGGCGCTGCGCAGTTTTTCCGGGGCGTTGAACGGCTCGTCGCCGGTGTGTTTTTCGATGACCTGACTTAGCGTGGTAAACGGATCATAGCTCGACGATTGGGGCGTCGGCTGATACCCCTTGACGGTACCGAAGGTCACGCGCAACGTTCCGTTGGCGTCGGAAGCGAGCGGTTGATTGTAAAAGGCCTGACAAGCCCGGACATAGTTTGGCCGCAGCAGCGCCATTTGGCCTTCATAGCGTTTGCGTTGCTGTTCCTGCTGCCGGGTAAACGGACGCAGCCGCAGCGCCAGTTGAATGAACGAATCGCCGCTTTGGCGTAACTCTTCGAGCGAGGCTTTTTCGAACAGCTCGATACGCCGTTCGGCTTCGTCCAGCTCCAGCGCATCGGAAAACAAAGACTGAACAAATGCTTCAATCTCTTGCGGTGTGTGAATATCTGTATCGGCCACAGCCGCTTTCAGGCTATCCCGTTGATCGGCGGGCAGTTCATTGATTTTCTGAAGATAGTATGCCAGCAGCGCCTGATCGATGGCCGGGTCGTAGGACGCCTGTATTCGCCGCAGCGACTGGGCGATACGATCATGGTTTCGCTGTTGAAACTCCGGTTCGCGCTGGTCGTCGGTTTTGGGGCGTTCCTCGGCCATTCGTACAATGGTGTGCGCCGCCGAGAGCAGCCGAACCTGGCTGACGGCGTTGCTGATGAGGTAGTCTTGACGGGCTGTTTGGCGATGTGCGGCGTTGATTCGGGCAATCTCGTCAATGACATCGCCCCACGTGTCCTGACGCTGCCGGTCGGAGGCGATCCAGTCTTGAAGTTCGGTTTGCAGGCGAATTTTTTCATCAATGAGGCGGCTTTGTGTGATGTTGTCCTGAATCAATGTCAGCAGTTTGAGATAGTTCATCACGCCTTTGTAGCTGGGTTTGACTTTGATCTGCAGCTCATCGCTGCGTTCGCCCAGTTCGGTGTACAGTTCGGCCAGCTCGCGCAGGATTCGAATTCGCATCGGGTTGTCGGTTTCGTAGAGATACAACAGTTCGTCCAGGGTCTTCCATCGCTGTGTTCGGCCGGGATAACCTGCCACGAGTACGAAATCATGCGGTTCAAGCGGCTCATCAGCCACGCGCAGCCACTGACGCGGACGGTAGGGCACATTGTCCGGACTATATTCGACCGGCCGCCCCGACGGGCTGACATACGCCCGGTAGAAGGTGAAATCGCCCGTGTGCCGCGGCCATTGCCAGTTGTCGATATCGCCGCCATAAGCGCCGATATGTTCGGACGGGGCGTACACGAGCCGCACATCCTTCAACTCCAGATATTTAATCAGGTAGTACTGCTGCCCTTCGTAGAATTTTTTGATGTCGCATCGAATGCCTTTATCCGGCGCTTCTTCGCGGGCGATGCGGTCTTTGATGCGCTGCTGGATTTCGGCGTATCGCTGTTCGGGGTCGGCAATCTGTTCCAGTCCGCTGCGGATGTCCTCGGTGACCTCGATGATCTCCTGCGTGATCCAGACTTTTTTGCCGATTTCGCCCGGCAGTTCGTCCTGACGGGTGCGTGCCAGAAAGCCGTCTTCAAAGAGGTTGCGATCCGGTTCGGAATGAAACTGAAGCGTTCCCGTGGCGCAATGGTGGTTGGTGGCGATCAGCCCTTCCGGCGAGACAAACGACGCACTGCAGCCGCCCAGCCAGACAATCGCCCCGAGCGGATAACCCTGCAGGTCCGTCAGATCGTCGGGATTATTAACGCCAAGCGAGCGGAGCGTGTATCTGTGCCGAGCCAATTGATGGGGCATCCACATCCCTCCCGGATTAGCATACGACGCACGTGCGGCGTAGTGTGGATCCATACATCCGACAAGGGCATACAAACAACTGAAACATCCCAACACGCAGATCACACGATTCATGGCATTTGTTCTCCTGAAAAACATCACACGCTTATTTTCGGCCGGTTGCGACCGTGTACATCCAAACACAAATGCCCGCCAACAGCGCCGATCCGACCCAGCCGCCCAGCGGCATCGCAAACAGAGGAAACGCGATACCGGCCGGTTTGAGCGCCGCGATGGGAATCGCCAGCAGCACGCCCATCAACGCCTCGCCGGTAATCAGGCCGGAGGCAAACAGCAGGCCGCTGTTAGCGGTCAGAGCGGCCGGGTCGTTTGGTCCTGTCGGCGCGGCGGCATGGCGTTTTTCAACCGCCCATCGAATCAGGCCGCCTGCAAAGATCGGCACGGACAATTCAAACGGCAGATAAATGCCGATGGCCACCGCCAGCACCGGCAGGCGAAACGCGCTGTTTCGTTTCCGCTGAATCTCATCGAGGATGATGATGACAACGGCAGCGGCAATGCCGATGAGGATATAATTCCACGGCAACTGCCGGGAAAAGACACCGCGTGCGACCGAGGCCATCAGATTGGCCTGAGGCGCCGCCAGTGCGTTGACGCCGGCTCGTTCGGTGCCGGCAAATCCGTAGGCGCGATCCAGCAGCATCAGGACCGGGCCGAGCACGACCGCGGCCGATACTGTTCCGACCATTTGCATGATCTGCTGCCGCCACGGCGTGGCGCCGACGATAACGCCGGTTTTCAAATCCTGCATATTGTCGCCGGCAATCGCGGCCGCGCAGCAGACTACCGTTCCGATGACAATCGCCGCGGCCGGGCCGTGTTCGGCGGCGGCGCCCATCATGGCCGCCAGCAGCAACGCGCTGATCAGTACGGTCGCAATGGTCACGCCGGAGACCGGATTGTTGGACGAGCCGACCAGCCCGGCCATATAGCCGGCCACCGCCGAAAAGACAAACCCGGTGATCAGCATGCATACCGCCATGGTAATGGAAATTGACCAATTAGCCACGAAGACCTGATAGACCAGCAGCAGCGGCACGACCAGCAGCAGAATCAGCAGCAGCACCCATTTCATCGGAACGTCTTTTTCAGTGCGTTCCAGCGCCGGCTGTCCGGACGTGCGGATTTGATAGGCCTTCAGCCCGCTGACAATGCCGCTCAGAAGTGTTTTGCGGATCTGAAAAATCGTCCACAATCCGCCGAAGACCATCGCTCCGACGCCGATATAGCGGGTCTTGCCGCTCCAGAGGCTGTAGGCTTGTTCGATGAGGGTCTGTCCGGAGGCCGATTCAAACGTTGAGACAATCGGAATGGCCACGAGCCAGTTGACCGCGCCGCCGAGAAAAATCAGCACCGCGATATTCAGCCCGACGATATAGCCGACGCTGGCCAGTGCGGGGCTGAGATTTGTCCCGCCGTAAAAGATGCTGTTTCCTACCCGTCGGGCCGTTTCAATAGCGTCTGGCCATACGCCCAGAGCCGTTGAGCCGAGCTTAAACAGGCCGCCGGCGGCGGCTGCCTGAATTATATAGGTCAGGCCGCGTCCGCCGGTCTGGCCGGTTTCGAGCACTTCGGCGGTTGCGACGCCTTCGGGAAACTGGAGTTTCTGCTGCAAAATCAGCGAACGACGCAGCGGGATCGTAAACAACACACCCAGAACACCCCCCAATCCGCACAGCAGCATCACCCAGCCAAGATGGATTTCATCCCAGAACCCAAGAATCAGCAGGGCCGGCAGGGTAAAGATCGCCCCGGCCGCCAATGATTCGCCCGCCGAGGCGGAGGTCTGGACAATATTGTTTTCAAGGATGCTGCTTCGTCGAAACAGGCGGAAAATGCCCATCGACAACACGGCGGCAGGGATCGAGGCCGAGACGGTCATTCCGGCAAACAGGCCCAGGTAGGCGTTGGTCCCGGCCAGCAGCATTGACAGAACAATGCCGAGCAGAATCGCCCGAATCGTCAATTCAACAGGAACCTTCTCGCGGTCCGTAGTTTTCTTAGGCTCAGACATCTTTGTCCTTTTGCGGCGTTATCCGACATTTGATTTTCCGAAACGCTGGTATCGTATCAATTTTCAGATCATTTGCAAAGCGCTTCTCTGGCAGAACATGCCCGCAGGACAAAAAAAGATGTTGTGCTCTTATATATCTTGATAGTGATTTGAATAAAAAAAACACCGCTCTCTTTATTCTTCAGGGTTCGAACAGACAATCCTTGCTTGAAAGGTGTCGTGCAAATGTTGTCGGACGCCGGATGTTAATCGCTATACAGCCAGTTCTCGGCCAGCATCAGCAAATCGAGCAGATCGACTACGCCGTCGCCTTCAGGAGGCGGGGCGATGTCCG
>OMKS01003078.1_pt1 | contig 13470 bp, 8 predicted proteins | sample 1674721 | NCBI WGS metagenome assembly OMKS01 (sample SAMN06264996, study PRJEB25208) | sediment metagenome | isolation source: hot spring sediment | place: USA: California | collected 2014-09-02 | reverse complement strand
TGCAAGGTTGATCGTCCCGGCGCACTGCACCGGGTTCCACGCCCAATGCGAATTCGCCCGTCGTTTTCCAGGGCGCTTTGCTCTCAATTCGGTCGGCACCCGCATTGTGCTGACCGCGTAAACAGTGGGGGTGGTCCACAAACCGCCCAGAAAGGGGGTGAAAAACAGCATTACGAAACACGCCTGTAGGAATATCGAATCGGGGCAGCGATACATTCTGCTGCCATCAAACCATGTTTCAGGGAGGAGAAAAACTGTGAACAAGAGAAATTTGCTCAATGTGTTGAGCCTGTTGACCATCTTGAGCCTGGCGTTGAGCGCCTGCGTCCAAAAGGTGGAACCGACCACCGAAGCGCCGCCGCCGACCACTGCGCCGGCGACCGCGCCGCCAACCACGGGCGAACTCGGCAAACTGCTCAAGATCGGGCAGCTATCCATGCAATCGGGCGTGATGTCGTTGTACGGCATCCAGCAGAACCGGGGCTTTCTGCTCGGTCTGGAGTACGCCTCGGGCGGCGAGACCGACGACGAGGGGCGGTACATCATCGCCGGGCGGCCGGTGGAGGTGCTGCTGCGGGACACCGAAGGCGACCCGGAAAAGGGCGTCGCCCTGGCCCGCGAGCTGATCGAGTCCGAGGGGGTCGAGCTGCTGCAAGGGCCGGTCAGCTCGGCCGTGGCTGCCGCCCTCACCACCGTCGCGCAGGAGTACCAGATCATCCTGATGGTGGATCCGGCGGCGTCGGCGTTCACGACGGGCAAGTACTTTAACCCGTACGTCTTCCGCACTTCCCGCACCAACTATGACGACACGCTGGTGATCGCCAAGTACCTGGTGGAGAACGTGGGGAACACGTTTGCGCACATCGGGGTGGACAACGCCTTCGGGCAGGGGAGCGGCGAGGCGCTCAAGTACTCCGTCGAGCAATTCGGCGGGGAGGTGATCGCCGACATCTACGCCCCCTTCGACACCACCGACTTTACGCCCTACATCCAGCAGGCGATGGATTCGGGCGCCGACTGCCTCTTCCTGACCTGGGCCGGCACCGGCTACGTGACGCTCTTCCAGCAGCTCGCCGACCTCGGCGCGCTCGACGAGATGCGTGTCGCCACCGGCTACGGCGACAACGCCTCCTTCGCGGCAGTGTACGGCTCGGCTCTGGACCAGATCGGCCTCAACGTCTACCACTACACCGTGCCCGACAACGCGATCAACGACTGGCTGACCGAGCGTCACTTTGAGGAGTACAACGAGCCGCCCGACCTGTTCACGGCGGGTGGGATGGCGTCCGCGCTGGCGCTGGCGGCGGCCCTGGAAAAGACCGGCGGCGACACCAGCGGCGACGCGATGATCCCCGCGCTGGAGGGCCTCAAGTTCCAGGGCCCCAAGGGCACGTACTACATCCGGCCGGAGGATCACGTCTGCGAGCAGCCGATGAACATCCTCAAGCTGGTCAACATCGAGCCGGACCAGGACGGCGACGGCGTCAACGAGTACGCTTTCTTCGAGACCGTCTACGTCTCCGAATACAACGAGCTGGGCGTCCCCTGCACCCTCGAAGGGGAATACGCCGACCGCTGCGGCAACCTGCCGCGACCGGGCGTCGCCGCTGTGCCCAAACCCCTCGGCGAACTGCTCAAGATCGGGCAGCTATCCATGCAATCGGGCGTGATGTCGTTGTACGGCATCCAGCAGAACCGGGGCTTTCTGCTCGGTCTGGAGTACGCCTCGGGCGGCGAGACCGACGACGAGGGGCGGTACATCATCGCCGGGCGGCCGGTGGAGGTGCTGCTGCGGGACACCGAAGGCGACCCGGAAAAGGGCGTCGCCCTGGCCCGCGAGCTGATCGAGTCCGAGGGGGTCGAGCTGCTGCAAGGGCCGGTCAGCTCGGCCGTGGCTGCCGCCCTCACCACCGTCGCGCAGGAGTACCAGATCATCCTGATGGTGGATCCGGCGGCGTCGGCGTTCACGACGGGCAAGTACTTTAACCCGTACGTCTTCCGCACTTCCCGCACCAACTATGACGACACGCTGGTGATCGCCAAGTACCTGGTGGAGAACGTGGGGAACACGTTTGCGCACATCGGGGTGGACAACGCCTTCGGGCAGGGGAGCGGCGAGGCGCTCAAGTACTCCGTCGAGCAATTCGGCGGGGAGGTGATCGCCGACATCTACGCCCCCTTCGACACCACCGACTTTACGCCCTACATCCAGCAGGCGATGGATTCGGGCGCCGACTGCCTCTTCCTGACCTGGGCCGGCACCGGCTACGTGACGCTCTTCCAGCAGCTCGCCGACCTCGGCGCGCTCGACGAGATGCGTGTCGCCACCGGCTACGGCGACAACGCCTCCTTCGCGGCAGTGTACGGCTCGGCTCTGGACCAGATCGGCCTCAACGTCTACCACTACACCGTGCCCGACAACGCGATCAACGACTGGCTGACCGAGCGTCACTTTGAGGAGTACAACGAGCCGCCCGACCTGTTCACGGCGGGTGGGATGGCGTCCGCGCTGGCGCTGGCGGCGGCCCTGGAAAAGACCGGCGGCGACACCAGCGGCGACGCGATGATCCCCGCGCTGGAGGGCCTCAAGTTCCAGGGCCCCAAGGGCACGTACTACATCCGGCCGGAGGATCACGTCTGCGAGCAGCCGATGAACATCCTCAAGCTGGTCAACATCGAGCCGGACCAGGACGGCGACGGGATCAACGAGTACGCTTTCTTCGAGACCGTCTACGTCTCCGAATACAACGAGCTGGGCGTCCCCTGCACTCTCGAAGGGGAATACGCCGACCGCTGCGGCGATCTGCCCAGGCCGTAGCGGGCTGCTGTGATCAGTCAGGCGTCGGGCGCTTGCTGCAAGCGCCTGACGCCTGCACAAGGGCGCAAATGTAACAGCGGATGTAACTGCTCAGGCTACCCACGCTTGGACACAGAGGACCTCGGAGGAGGCGCAGAGATTTGCAGAGAAGCGGTGGAAATACTCTGTGCGTCTCTGTGAAAAGCTCTGTGTAACAAATGGGCTGAGCAGTTACCGGCGGATTATTTTCGGAGCGATCCGTGTCCATCCGTGAGCTATTTTCGGAGTAACTGCTCAGGTGCGACGCACTTTACTCAGCTAGGCCGCTTGTTTCGGCATAGAAATTGCACTTTGATACCACTGAAACCACGTAAAAAAGTGCGTCGCACCTTGTGACTGAGTAGTAACTTTTCGGAGTGATTATGAATACATCCGACGTGATACTCAAAGTATGTAATCTGCGCAAAGAGTTCGGGGGGTTGGTGGCGGTGGACGACGTGAGCGGGCGCGTCCTGGCGCACACGCTGCACGCCATCATTGGCCCCAACGGCGCGGGCAAGACGACCCTCTTCAACCTGATGAGCGGCACCATGCCACCGACCCAAGGTCAGGTCTTTTTCAAGAACCACGACATCACCCACCTGCCGCCGCACCGCATCGCCCACCTGGGGATCGGCCGTTCGTTCCAGATCACCAACATCTTCCCCAACCTGACGGTGTTGGAAAACGTCCGGTTGGCGGCCCAGGCCATGGGCAAAGACAGTTTCAAGTTCTGGCATCACTTTCGTCATTTTCAGCAGTACGAAGAGAAGGCGCAACAAATCATCGAGCGGGTCGGGCTGCAGGGCCTCGCTGAGACGCCCGCCAGCGTGCTCTCCCACGGCGACAAACGGAAGCTGGAGCTGGGTATCATGCTCGCCAGCGACCCGGAAGTGCTGCTGCTCGACGAGCCGACCGCTGGCATGTCGTCGGAACAGGTACCGGCGCTACTCGAGATCATCCACGACATCATGCGGGCCGGCGACAAGACCATCGTGCTGGTGGAACATCGCATGGATGTCGTGATGAGCATCTCGGACTTTATCACCGTGATGCACCAGGGGCGCGTGCTGGCCGAAGGAACCCCCCAAGAGATCGCCGCGAACGAGGCGGTGCAGAAGGCATACCTGGGCGCGCTCTACGGCGACCTGGGGCTGGTGGCGGAGGCGTGATGGAGATGGATCAGCAACCGACGACGGACATATTGACCGTGGAGACCATCCACACCTACATCGGCCAGTTCCATATTCTGGAAGGCGTCTCTCTGCGGGTGCGCCGCGGCGGCGTCACCGTGCTGTTGGGACGAAACGGCGCTGGCAAGACCACCACCCTCAAGTCCATCCTGGGACTGACCCCCCCGCGTCAGGGGCAGGTGATCCTCGACGGGCAAGAGATTCAAGGCAAACGCGCCTTTGAAATCGCCGGTCTGGGCATCGGCTACGTCCCTGAACACCGGGCCATCTTTCGTGACCTATCGGTGGCCGAGAACCTCAAAATTGCCGAACGCCGGAAAGGGGACCTGGAGCGGCGGGCTGATTTCATCTTCGACCTGTTCCCCGACCTGAAGCGGCTCTACAAACTGCCCGGGCACCACCTCTCCGGCGGTCAGCAGCAGATGCTGGCGGTGGCCCGCGCGCTGGTCGCCGACAACAAGCTGCTCCTGATTGACGAGCCGAGCGAGGGCTTGGCGCCGGTGTTGATCGAACAGATGATGGAGGCGATCCGCGAGCTGAGCGCCACGACCACCGTCTTGCTGGTGGAGCAGAATTTTATCATGGCCAGCCAGTTGGGCGAGCACTATTACATCATAGACGATGGACGAACCGCGCACGACGGCGCGATGGCCGACCTGATCCACGACACGGCGCTGATCCGCCGCTACCTGGGCGCATCGGCGGCCCGGGTGGGGGGCGAATTTGCGGCCCGGAGTGAGCAAAGGAGGGGGGGATGAAGTTGAAAGGGTTCTGGCGACAAAACAGCACCTTCGTGGTGCTGATGGTTTTGTTGATCCTGCTGATCCCACTGGGATGGATAACGATGGGACAGAAACCGTTCGTCCGCACCGTCCTCTCCGGCCTGACGCTGGGCGCACTCTACCTGATGGTCGCCGCCGGCCTGACACTGATCTTTGGCTTGATGGACGTGCTCAACTTTGCCCACGGCGCCATGTTCATGATCGGCGCCTACGCCGGCTGGCAGTTCTACACCAACCCGACCTTCCTCTTTGGGCTGGCCCCGCTCGTCTTCGCCCTGATGACCGGATTGGCCGCCACGCCGCTGCTGCGCCCGTTGGTGATCGGCTGGCCCGTGCCCGAAGAGTGGCAGCGCCGGCTGCGGACGTTCCTGATCCTCCTCGCCATCGCTGTGGGCGTGATCGGCGTGCTGGGGCTCGACCTGCGAGATCTGGCCAAGACCGCTATGGTCAGTACCATGGTCGCCGCCAACCCGCTGGCCGAAGCGACGCCCCAGGAACCCCTGGCCCGCTTCTGGCTTCGCCCGACGCTGCTGCTGATCGCCGGGCTGCTGATGGCGCTGGCCCAGGCCCGTCCCGGCGATCAAACCCAGATCGTCCACCGGGCAGAACAGCGGCGGGGCTGGATCGCCCTGCTCGCTCTGCTGGCGCTGACGGTTGCCGCCGTCCTCGTGCGCGAACCGGCCGCCATCGTCGTTCTAAAGATGAACGCCAACTGGCGTTTTGTACTCGCCCTGCTCGTCGGGATGCTGATCGGTGGCGGCATCGGCGCGGTGATGGAGACCAGCCTGGTGCGCCCGTTGTACGTCCGCCCCTTCTACCTGGTCATCGCTACTTCCGGCCTGGCGTTCGTCCTCAAAGAGGTCGTCCAATTTCTGTGGGACCCGCTCCCCTATCAAATGGAGCGCCCGCCGCTCTTTGCCCAACCTGGCAAGGCCGACTCGATCCTGGACTGGTTCAGTGCACAGACCACCACCGTGGACATCCTGGGCGTGACGTTCCCCAGCTACCGCCTCTTTATCATCGTCCTGGGCATCGTCATGCTGCTTGGATTGCTTGGCTTGATGCGCTACACCCGCCTCGGCATGATCATCCGCGCCGGCGTGCAGGATCGAGAGATGGTGGAGGCGCTGGGCATCAACGTGCGGCGCGTCTTCACCCTCGTCTTTGCGATGGGGGTGGGATTGGCCGCGCTGGGAGGCATCGGCGCGGCGCCGTTCATCCCGGTGGAACCGGTGATGGGGGACCGGTTCTTGATGCAGGGATTCATCACCGTCGTGCTGGGCGGGATGGGCAGCGTGAGCGGGGCGGCCGTCGGCGCCCTCCTCCTGGGGCTGGCCCGCGCCTTTGGCGACTACCTGGCCCTCAAGTTCCAGCTCACCCCCGCCATTTCAGAAGCTTCGACAGTGATCATCATGGCCATCGTGCTGCTGGTGCGGCCGTCCGGCCTGTTCGGCAAGAAGGAATAAGACGATGAACACGACGACCTCGACATCCAAAACACGTGTTGTGACGGGCCGGTTCGCGGCGTGGGCGCAGCAGCAGGTGGGCGGGCTGCTCCTCGTGATTGGGCTGATCCTCTTTCCTTTCGTCTTCAGTTGGCTCTACGGCTCGCCGGTGGACAGCGGCCCGCCCAAGTTCTGGCAGGGGCAGCTCATCGTCGTCTTTATCACCGCCGTGTACGCGATGAGCTATGACCTGCTGATGGGCTACACCGGCATTCTCTCCTTTGGACACGCGGCCTTTTTCGGCGGCGGGGCCTATGCGATGGCCCTGTTCCTGGCCCACGTGGCCCCCAGAATCGCGTCCAGTTACCGCATCGTCGGTCCGGGCGGCGTCAACGTCACCGAGATCGTGCTCCTCGTCGTTGGGTTCCTGGCGGCGCTGGTGGTGTCCCTGCTGCTGGGGCTGCTCTTTAGCGCCGTCTCGGCCCGGGTGAAGGGGGCGTACTTTGCGATGGTCACCCTGGCGATGGCCGAGGCGATCCACATCCTCTCCAAGGCCACCGACTTTGTCCGCTGGACCGGGGCCGACGAGGGGTTGCATGGCGTGCCGGTGCCGGCGTGGATCAACCCGATCCAGTTCCGGCTGCGGTTCTACTTCGTCGCGCTGGCGTTTGCCGTCGTGATGTACCTGGTCACGCGCCGCATCGTCCACTCGCCGATGGGGCGGGTCTTTGTCGCCCTGCGGGAAAACGAGAGCCGGGCCCGGATGATCGGCTACAACCCGGCCGTCTACCGCTCGTTGGCCTTTGTGACCTCGGCCGTCGTCGCTGGGTCGGCGGGCGCGCTCTACGCCCTGTGGACGATGAGCGCCACCCCCACGATGACCGGGGCCGGCGCCACCGTTGACGCGCTGATCATGACCATCCTGGGCGGCATCGGCACCCTCTTCGGCCCGATGTTGGGCGCGGCGTTGATGGAGCTTTTCGGCCATTTCTTCTACCAATGGTTCGGCGCCCGCTGGCCGCTGGTCTTTGGCGTCATCTTTATCGCGCTGGTGATGTTCCTGCCCTACGGCATCGTCGGCACCTGGCAGCAGCGCAGCGCGCAGTTGAGAGCGCTGCTCAAGCGGGCGTCACAGCAGAGACGGCAGGATCCATCCGACTCGTAAGCCGGCGTCGCGCGATTCGGGAATCGTCTCCTTCCTCACGGCGACCGGTTGATACAAGACAGGTACCGGCAGGTTTGGTGCGCCACTGCCGGTGCTGTTCTTTGCCATTGTCGCCGACGCTTCTGCAATGTACCTATTTGCAGCAATTCCCGTTATGGGGTTTGTAGGTCGCGCGGCGCGTTGAAACGCCCCTGATACCCAAAACCGGTTGAAAACCGGTTCTGACCAGCGCCCCAGTGCGTTTCGAACGCACTTGAAGTATCAGGCGACGATTTCAATCGTTGCCGGGCTACGAGCTTGTACCGCGTGGTGACACCGTTAAAACGGGAATTACTGACCCATTTGTGCACTCACAATGTGCATGGTAAAATTCGCTGTAATGCCCGCTGTATCAAAACCACTACGACGGTCTCGTTGTCTCTATTCTTGCCCTCATCTGCTCACCTGGAACGATTAAAACCTGCACGCCACAGCACAACACAAATGGCGCAAATGGACGTTGAGACCGATTGAGAGCAAGGAGGAGATTGAGCAACAAGATGAACAAACCAATACGAGCCCAGTACTATTTCTATGCACTGCTGATCGCGCTGCTCTATTCCACGTCGGCCCTCGCCGACGTGGGCACCTGGTGGACCGCGCAGAGCGCCTCTGTCGCCCCGGAGGGCGAGACGACCTGGGTGCAGATGGTCGCCGAAGAGGTGCTGCTGGTCATCGAGCCGCTGCGGACCCCGCCGAGTCAGGAGTGGGTGCGCATGGATCATCTGGTCAGAGTCCGCGTCGAGGCGACGTTCCTGATGCGCAACCAGGGGACGGAAACCGAGGCGTTCGACGTCTGGTTCCCGCTCACCGCGGGCGCCATACCCGATGACCCCTACGTTCCCTCGCAGGTCGAAAACTTTCGCGCCTGGGTCGACGACGAGCCCGCCGACGTGGAGGAGCAGCCCGGTCGCGACCTGATGGGCCGCCAGGAGCAGGCGCCCTGGGCCACGTGGCCGGTCACTTTTCCGCCCGGGCAGGACGTCACGTTGAGGGTGGCCTACGAGACGGTTCCCGGCGAGTGGGGCGGCTGGGCGATAGTCTACTACGTCCTCGAGACCGGCGCCGGATGGCACGGCCCGATCGGCGCGGGGACCGTCACCATCCGCCTGCCCTACGACGTCACGCCGCAGAACGTGCAGCTGGCCGAGATCCGCGCGGCCCACACCGGACCCGGTCGGCCCTTCCAGGTCACCGTGGACGGCACCGACCTCGTCTGGCGCTTTACGAACCTGGAGCCCCGGCCGGGACCGCTCTGGGAAGACAGCCCGTCGGCCGATCACGACAACCTGATCGTGCCGATCATGGAGCCGTCCAGGTGGTTCGCGATCGAGGCTGCCCGCGCCGACGCCGAGGCGAACCCTGCCTCGGTCGCGGCGCAGTTGCGCCTGGCGTGGGCCCTGGAGGCCGGCGCCCAGCGCATCAAGTCGTTTCTGCACAACGAGACCAACACGCTGCTGATCGAAGAGACCGACGCTGCCTACCGCCGCGCGCTCGATCTGGAGCCGGAGCACGTCGACGCACACGCCGCCTACCTCTATTGGCTCGCCATCTTTGACCTGGGGGAGGATTTCTACACCGTCCTATCCCGCGCGCTGGAGCTGGCCCCAGACGACGTGCGCGTGATGCGCCTGGAACAGTATCGGGAGGCGTGGGAACAGGGGGATGTCTTGGGGGTCTGGGATTTCGCCCTGCCGCCGGTCGCCGGCCCGGATTCGACCGCGCCGATCGCCCAACCGGCCCCGACAGCGACATCCCGGGTGCCGCCCCCACCGACGCCAACCACGGCGCCGCTCCCGGTCGCCACCGCGACACCGACGCCCACGCCAGAGCCGAGGGCGCTGAGCAGATGGCCCCTTTACGTCGGATTCCTCTTGGTAGCCCTGATCCTCATCATTTTGCGGGTACGCAGATGAATCGCCACTTTGAGGAAGGCGATATGAGCAAGAACATCCTTACAATGAGAACCAGTACCAGACATCCCGTCGCGCTGATCAGCCTCGGGCTCGCGCTGTGGCTGGCCACCTGCCAGCCGGCGACGCCGTCGCTCACGCCGGGACCGGCGGCGTCACCGACCGGCACCCCTTCCCCCACTTCCATACCCTCGCCCACCCCCGTACCCACACCGACGCCTGCGGCCACGCCGGATGCCGCGCCGGTGAGGAGTGTGAGCGGAGAACCAGAGCCGCTCGAATCCCACCCCTCCCCCGACGGCAACTGGCGCGTCGACGTCGTCGCCTACCCGTGCGTCCCGGTAGAGGACGGGGAAGAGATGGCGGAGCAGTTGATCCTCATCGACCTCCGCACCGGCGCCGAGACGGCGATCCACACCCAGTGGCTCCGCTGCGACGACGGCCTGGGCGCCTTTGGCCTGGGCGGCCTCTTTTGGTCGCCGGGTAGCCAGGTATTCTACTTTACCGACGCCCGCGAGGGGGAACCCGACGGCGCGGGCAGTCTCTGCTGGGAGCGGCCCCTGTGGGCATTGCGCGCCAACGACGCCACCGCCGAGCGCCTCACAGACGTCTGGGCGCGCTCGCCGGGCGGCGACTGGCTGGCGCTCGTGCGGGCGAGGGAAGAGACCGTCGTCCAGACGCTCGAGGGGGAGATGGTCACTCGCGTACCGATCCCGCCCAACTGGAGGGCCTGTGATATCATCTGGTTGCCGGATGGCGAGACGTTCGTCTATCTGCGCACCCGGGACCCCTTCAGCCCCGGCGCGTGGGAGCTCTTTTGCGTCGACGCGCGGCGTGGGAGCCAGGCGTCGATCTATGAGCTCGAGAACGCCGCGTTCGTCGCGGCGCGTTGGGAGTCGCCGGGCGGGATCGTGCTCACCGGCGTGCAGAACGGCGAGCGGATGACGTGGCCGGTCGAGGCGTCTTGCTCCACGGACCGGTTCGCGGAGCTCCCGATCATCGACCGATCCACAATCCCGGCCGACGTCGCGGCATGGAATACCAACCAACTGCGCACCGTCGACGTCACGCTACCGGTGCCGCCGGGTTGGGTGATCGATGAATGGGAGGGGACGGCGCATAGCCTCTACGTGGGGTGGTTCGATTTCGAGCCCGTCTACGAGATGATGCGATTGCACGCAACATTCCAAAGAGATTGAGAGATGAGCTACTCTCGACGCGACGATCGTTTTCACTCCAGATCGTCGAGGAGGATGGAATGACCCTCTCTTTGCGACTCACAATAACGGCCCTTTGCTGCATCCTGCTCGTCGCCTGCCAGCCGGCGACGCCGTCGCCCGCTCCGCCAACAGAGCTGCCCGGCGACAGATCCGCCCCGTCCCTCGACTGGACGCCGTCGCCCGCTCCCACAACGCCACCACCAGAGAGACCGACCGCCAGCCCCACACCAGTCACCGCTACCGGGTGGATCGCCTTTGTCGGCCCCGATCGGCAGGTCTGGCTCACGACGCCCGACGGGCAGTTGGAGGGCCCGCTCACTTCTGGCGGGCAGGCGTGGGACCCGGCATGGTCGGCTGACGGGCAGACGCTGGCCTACGTCTACCAGCGGGATGGGGATCCGGCCAGACGGATCGCGTCCTACGACCTGCGCGGCGGGCAGATCGCCCAGTTGAGCGCCGGGGAGGAGGATCCCTTTGGGTCGGTTGAATGGTCCTGGTCTCCGGATAGACACCACCTGTTCCTGAGCATCGGGACCAGCCTCGTGCGACGCTTGCGCGTGATCGAGACGGCCACAGACGAGATCGTCTATGAGACGGGCTCCGCGGGCGGCGCCTATTGGTCGCCCGATGGTCACCACCTGGCATTCGGGCAGATCGAGCCGCTGGAGACACCGATATCGCTCGAGACCGGCGATTCCGTCAGTCTGGCCGTCCTGGAGCTGGCGACGGGGGGCGTAAGCGTGTTACTCGAGGGGACATCCGCCACGCTATATTTTCCCCGCGCGTGGCTGCCCGACGGCAGGTTGCTCTACGAACAGTTGGCGTGGGACGAGCGAACCCATCGTGGGGACTGGACGCTGTGGACCGTCCATTACCACAACGGTGCCGCGGGGGAACCGCAGCCCGCCCAAGACATCCCCGTGGCCCACGACCGGGAGGCGACGCTGGCGCGTCTGCCGGAGGCCTTTCAGAATCCCTCGACCCACAGCTTTTCGTGGTCGCCCGACGGCCGGTGGGTCGTCTTTGAGTCCGGTCGAAGCCTCTATCTGGTCAACTGGGACGAGGGCGGCGAGCCGATCCACCTGGTCGATGGGACCTCGCCTGCCTGGCAGCCCGCGATAGAGATCGCGCCCCCGGTCGCTCTGAGCGCGTCTCCTGCGCTGCCGGAGGTGGACGTGGCCTTTTTCCGCGCCGACGGCCTTTGGCTTTACGACAGCGCAACGGCGCAAGAGCGCCAACTCGTCAACTTTGCGCCGGATCTCGGCCGCGCGACCGTGCCGGCGCCGCCGGTCTGGTCGCCGGACGGGCAGCGCGTCGCCTACCTGACCTATGTCGAAGACGACCCGGCCCACGAATGGGCGCACGTCACCGTCGTCGATCTGGAGACGGGGGCGACCGCGCGCCGCACAGCGCCGCCAGTCTTGGTGGCGGGCGGCCTGGCGTGGTCGGCTGACGGGAGCGAGCTGTACGCGATCGGCACGTACCAGGTCGAGACCGGAGAAGGGCGCCAGAGCCTCTACGCCCTGCCCCTGGACCCCGAGGCGGATCCGGCGCCACTCATCATCATGGGGAGCGACGGCAACCTCTCCGGCCCCCTGCAACCGTCCCCGGAGGGCCGGCTGCGCTACCTGCACCTCCTGGGCCCGCGCGGTGTCTCGATCCGGCAGATGCCGGCCGAGTGCGGAGAGGGAGAGATCGAAGAGTTGGCGCACATTCCGGGGTCCGCGAGATTGCCTTTTACGGCGCCGAGCCTGATCCTTCCAGAGGACGAAGGGCTGCTCTATCTGCTCTCGACCGATCAAATGGGTTGGGAAGAGCGGGTTGGGCTGTATCGGGTTTACGACGGCGAAAGCCGGCAACTGATCAGGCTGGAGGGCGGCTGCGGGCTGGAGGCCGGCCTGGGGCTGGGCCGCCTGGTGGCGCTCGGGTGTGGCGCGGCCGAGAGCGCGCCCCTGCTGATCTGTGACGTCGAAACAGAAGAGTGCCGGCAACTGCACCAGGAGATGCTCGCCGTCGTGATGCCGGCGATCGTTCCTGAGGACGTACCTCTCAACGCCGTCAAGTTCGTGCCGGTCGGCTGGCGGGGACAGCGGCTCTATTTCGCCGCGATCCCCTACGCGGCCGGCCAGCCCTGGTCCGGTTGGGGGGCGCTCTTTCGTTACGACACGCAGACGGGCAATGTGACGCCCGTGCTCACAGAGATCAACTGGGCCGCGCTTGCCCCGTGAACCGGTGTTCGCCAACAGTCGAGCAAGCCAGCGATGCGCCTTACCCTGAGTAGGGGCGGGCAAAACGCTGTCCGTAAGCCCCGTTCTCCTTGAGCTGCTGGTCCCAGTAGATGTTGCCCAGCCCGGCCTTGAGCAGCAGGCTCATCAACGGGATCGCCCAGCGCGGATACCGCTCCGGGCGGGCCAGCTTTTGTAACAGCGCCGGATCGAACCGGCCACTGGCGCCGAACTCGCGCCCGATCTCGTTCAGCGCCGCGAACAGCTTGCGGTTCATCCTGTCCGGCATCATCCGCACCCCCTCGCAGCCGCCCTTGACGATCGTGCCGAGGTAGGGACAGGCCAGACGGCGGGCCAGCTTTTCCAGGTACACCTCCACCGGGCGCGAATGGGCCGCCTCCGGGAAACCGGACTGGACCAGGAAGCCAAGGGGCGGATTCCCTGCCCGTCCGCAGTACGGCGCCAACTCCTCGATGAACGCCTTGACGATCCCCGGCATCGCGTCGGTGTAGAGCGGGAATCCCAGCAACACCGCCTCGGCCTCGGCGAACGCTTGCGCGTAAGCATGGTGCGCCTTGACGCGGTTCAAGTGGAACAACTCGTGGCTGTTGCCAGCACCAGGGACGGACTCGAACCCCTGGATGAACTGGGC
>OMKS01003077.1_pt1 | contig 13482 bp, 10 predicted proteins | sample 1674721 | NCBI WGS metagenome assembly OMKS01 (sample SAMN06264996, study PRJEB25208) | sediment metagenome | isolation source: hot spring sediment | place: USA: California | collected 2014-09-02 | reverse complement strand
ATCTACACTATCCTCTTCGTCGGCAGCGTCAGATGTGTATAAGAGACAGTGAGAAAGGCGTGCAAAACGAGGGTGGTTTGGGGATAATTGTTGTGGCACGGGCAGGATGCCCATGCCACGGTTTGCGGCGTTTGGCGGAAAATGTACCGGACCCCTTTGATTGATGAAGTTGGCATATAAGGACAACCGGGTTGAGCAGGTGATGCTCTGGGTGAACCTGACGGCGGCGGCGGTCGTTGTGGCGACGTTTGTGGCGTTGTTCGGCTTCACTGAGCCGCTGGTCTCGGCCCCGTTGCTCTATGGGGCGCAGGGGCTGCTGCTGGTGGTCTTCATCGCGGAGAAGGTGGTGCGGCTGAACAACGCCCAACACAAGCCGGAATTTGTGCGGGCGCACTGGTACGAGATACCCCTGCTGGCGGGTCTGGCGGTGGCTCTGGGGGGGTCGGCGGCGTGGTTCGGACAGGCCGAGGCCTCGGCCGTGCGGCATCTGGCGGTCGGCATCTATCTGGTGTTGCAGGTGGTTTTCAAGGTCTGCCGCCGGACGGTGGATTTGGCGGCGACCGGCCGCAACCCGACGATGATCCTGATCAGCAGTTTCGTCGTTCTGATCGTGGCCGGGGCGGGGATGCTGATGCTGCCGCGGGCGTCCAGGGGCGAGCCGGTGAGCTTCGTCGATGCCCTGTTTACGGCGACCAGCGCCACGTGCGTTACCGGGCTGGTGGTCAAGGACACGGGCCAGGACTTTACCTTCATGGGCCACTGCGTGATCCTGGGGCTGATACAACTTGGGGGACTGGGGATTGTGATCTTCGGGGCGGTCTTCGCCCTGCTGCTGGGCCAGGCGCTGAGCGTGCGGGAGTCCGTGGCAATGCAGGACCTGCTCAGCGCTCAGACGGTCGGGCGGATCGGGAATATGATCGCCTTCATCTTCTTCGGCACGTTACTGTTCGAGGTCCTGGGGGCCGTCGGGCTGTACGCGATGTGGGACGATGTGGAGGGCTGGTCCGGGGGAATGGGCAAGCAGTGGTTTTACAGCGTGTTTCATTCGGTCAGCGCGTTCTGTAACGCGGGGTTCGGATTGTTCGGCGACAGTTTCGTCCGGTACAGCCGGTGCTGGTCGGTGTATGCGGTGGTCTGTCCGCTGATCATCTTCGGGGGGCTGGGCTGGGGGGTGCTGTATAATCTGAGCAACATCGCGGCCGACCGGGTGAGCCGGTTCTTCAAGAAGCTGTGCTTCAAGGAGTGCCGGTTCAGCATGGAGGTTCCCAAGCGGCTGCGTTTGCAGACGAAGATCGTGCTGTGGGTCAGCGGGATACTGATCGTATGCGGGACGGCGGCGATTCTGTTCATGGAGCGGTACGGCAATAATTGCGGATCGGGACGGTTGGACCTGCCGGGGGCGTTCTTTCAGTCGGTAACGTCGCGGACGGCGGGTTTCAATACGGTGGACATCGCGGCCATGTCGGATTCGAGCAAGACGGTGCTGATTCTGCTGATGTTTGTCGGGGGCTCGCCCGGCTCGACGTCAGGCGGCATCAAGACGGTGACGCTGGCGGTGATTGTGGCGGCGGTGATTGCGGCGCTTCGCAAACGGGGGGAGGTGGAGTTGTTCAAGCGGTCGATCCGCGTGGTGGTGGTGGGACGGGCGATTACGGTGACGGCGTTGTTTGTCGTGGTGTTGTTCTCGGCGGCATTGGCGCTGAGCGTGACGGAGCGGGGCAGCGGCTTCGCCATGCTGGATATTCTGTTCGAGACGGCGTCGGCGCTGGGGACGGTGGGTCTGACGACGGGCGTTACGCCGGTTTTGACATCGGCGGGTAAGTGGATTATCATAGCGGCGATGCTGATCGGCCGGCTGGGGCCGCTGACGCTGATGGCGGCGCTGACGTTCAATCTCAAGCCCGTCCGCTACAGTTATCCCGATGAGGCGATTGTTGTCGGTTGACAGGGGAATGTGATCATGAGACGGTTTGTGGTGATAGGGCTGGGACGATTCGGGACGAAGCTGGCCATTGCGCTGTCGATGAGCGGCACCGAGGTCATTGCCATCGACAAGGACCGCAATCCCATTGAGATGATCCGCGACCAGGTATCGCTGGCGGTGCGTCTGGACAGCACGGATGAGGAGGCAATGAAGGCCCAGGGGGTGGGCAAGGCGGACGTGGCCATCGTGGGGATGGGCCAGCAGAATTTCGAGTCGGCGATCCTGACGGTGGTGAACCTGCGGCAGATGGGGATTACGCAGATCTACGCGCGGGCCGAGAGCCTGACGCAGGGGGAGGTGTTCTCGAAGGTGGGGGCGACGGAGGTCATCTATCCGGAGATCGAATCGGCCCAGCGCTGGGCGTACAAGCTGATCGCGCCGCAGATCGGGGAGAAGCTCGATCTGGCGCCGGGCCACAGCCTGGCGCGGGTCAAGGCGCCGGCGAGCTTCGACGGCAGGACGGTGATGGACTTGCAGCTTCGCCAGAAGTACAACGTCAACCTGGTGCTCATCAAGCGCGGCGATCACGGCAAGGCGAAGAAGTCGGAGCAGGACGCGATTATCAATGTCATGCCGGAGACGATTATCTATGAGGGGGATATCCTGATGATAGCAGGATCGGATTCGGATCTGGTGCGGCTGCCGCAGGAATAAGCGCATAAGGGCAGAAGAGCGTAAGAGCACAAGGGGGCGCAAGAGAGGGGTCCGGTGTATTCTCCGACGCAACAGCGGGTGGGGCCGGGCAAAAGCGAAAAACGTAAAGCCCAGAACGCAAAACCACAGCCCAAGACCTCAAACCTTGCGCACCCCCGACCACGACTGCACCTCGCACGCACGCGGACCACGACTCTGTCATGCCTGCGCAGGCAGGCATCCAGTACGATTCGGGGCCACCATCAATCTCCAAACGCGGCCTGGGCCCTTGCCTCCGCAGGGATGACATCGTCACTTCCAAGCTCAAGGCCGCGGTACACCATACACACGACGACATGCGAGGTCAGTTGCGGCGGTATTGGCGCAGGAGGTCGAGGAGGTGTTGCATGTCGGCGGGCATGGGTGCCTCGAATTCGACGGGCTGCTCGGTGGAGGGGTGGGTGAATTTGAGCTTCCAGGCATGCAGCGCACAGCGTTTGATGACGGGTTCTTCGGGGACTGCTTCGGCGTCGGCCAGTTGCCAGGGATAGACGAGCTTGCCGCCGTACATGTCATCGGCGACAATGGGGTGCTTGATGTAGGACATGTGGACGCGGATCTGGTGGGTGCGGCCGGTCTGGGGCCTCAGGACGATCAGGGAGAACCCGCGAAACGGCTCGAGGACTTCGTAGATGGTCACGGCCTCCTTGCCGGTCTCCGGACGGACGGAGTACCTTTCCCGGATTCTGGGATGGACGCCGAGCGGGGCGTTGATGCGGTCGCCGTGCAGTTCGGGCGTGCCGTGGACGACCGCGAGGTATTGTTTCTCAACCTTCCGGTACTCGAATTGCGTGGCGATCTTCCACTGGGCGGTGTCGTTCTTGGCGACGACGATGACGCCGGTGGTGTTGCGGTCGAGGCGGTGGACGATGCCGGGTCGGGCCGGGTCGGAGCCTTCGGAGAGCTGCTCGCAGTGGTGGGCCAGGGCGTTGACCAGCGTGCCGTGCGTGTAGCCGCGGGCGGGGTGGACGATCAGGTCCGCCTGCTTGTTGACGACGATGATGTCGTCATCTTCGTGGAGGATGTCCAGGGGGATGTCTTCGGGGAGGATTTCCCTGCTGGGCAGTTCCGGCAGGGTCAGGTCGATGGTGTCGTTGGGGCTCAGGCGAAAACTCGGGCGGACGGGCTTGCCGTTGACGGTGACGGCGCCGGCCCTGATGATGTTCTGGATCATTACCCGGCTGTAGTTGCTGAACCGCCCGTGGAGGTACTTGTCGATCCGGCGTTCCTGGATGGCGTCGCCGACGCGCAGGGTCATGGGTTCGAGTGTCGATTCCTGGTCATCCATCCGATCTGGGGCGCTACACGGGACTCGATGGGGCTGATACCGGCGGCCCAATGGGCGTCCGGTTCGGTGTGAAACCGAGATGCTTCACTTCGCTCAGCATGACAAATGCGGCTGGCCTCGTACTGATGCGACTCCGTTCAGCGGGGGGGTTGGTTGGCCTCGGTTTCGGTCGCGGGCGGGGCTGTGCTGTTGGCGTCGGCCGGGGCGTTGGCATCGGCTGGTTGGACGGCCGGTTCGTTGGGCTTGGCGGCTGGGGCCGGCTCAGGCGCCGGGACCGCCGCGGGGGCGTTGATTTCCACAGCGGGCGCGACGAGGTTGGCGTCGGCCGGCTTGATGGTGATGATCGGGGCTAACGCCCTGTCGGCGTCGGGAACCAAGGCGCCGAGATCAGGTAGATCGGGGGCCTTGTTCGGGTCGAAAGGCTGAATCTGGATAGGCGGCATCGGGGCCGGATGGAAGGCAATGGGCTGCTTGAATTCGTCCATTGTGGCCAGCCGCGTCTGGGCCGAGGCGACGGCCACGGCCCCTTGGAAGGCCGCGTCGTTGACGATTTCCTGATAGAGCCGGCGGGCCTGGTCGAAGTCACCGAGTTCCTCGGCGCAGAGGCCCAACCCGAGTTTGGCGGCGCTTGCGATAGAGGCGAGGGTCGGCTTGGCCTCGATCGCGGCGGTGTAGGCGTCGCGGGCGAGGCCGATCTGGGTCTGGAGGACGTTGCTGGTCAGTCCGGTCATGCGGAAATGGACCTCGGCGCGGAGGGCTTCGCCCCGTTTGACATGGGCCAGGGCGGCCATATCCGGGTTGGTCTCGCCGGCGGCGAGGGTCTGGAGCGTGTCGGCGGGCTGGATGAGCAGGTACGACAGGTCGGCGCCCTGACTCTGGCCGGCGGCGACTTGGGCCTTTCTCTGGGTCACTTCGCCGACGGCGGTGGTCAGGGCGATGCGTCTTTCGAGCCGGCCGCTGTCGTAGAAGTAGACCTTCCAGACGTAACCGGAGACGGCGATGACCACCACGGCGACCACGGCGATGATCCCATTTCTATTATCGGCGGCCCATTGAGGCAGGTGGGTCAGCCAGTCCGCCAATTCGTTTGTCTTGAGTTCATGCCGATGCTGGGCTTTCATACAGGGCTCCGTATATCTTCGCTCGGTGCGTTCGTAATCGGCTATACCGCGCCGCGGCGGCGCGAAATAGAACGCGGTATTGTAGCAGAATCCGTTTAGGCTTGCAACGCCGATGTCGGGCGGTAAAATCTTTGCAGGACGAATTTTAGAAAGGTCTTGGATGGTACGGAATGCCGCCGCGGGCGTGTCGATGTTGCGCGTCTGGATGCTCTTGACGATGGGAGCTTGGGTGCTGGTCGGCGGTAGCAGTGCGCCCGCGGCCGCTCCGGCGGCGGAGGCCCTGGCGGGGGTTTGGGATGCGGGCAGGTATATCGGCCTGGATGAGATTCGCGCGGGCATGGAGGGGCATTGCCTGACGGAGTATGGGCCGGGCGGCGTGGAGCGGTTCGCCCTGGAGGTGGTGGATGTCGTGCGGGATATTGAGCCGGGGCGCGATGCCATCCTGGTCAAGGGCCTGGATGAGCGCTTCATACACACCGGCCCGGTGGCCGGTTGCAGCGGTTCACCGGTGTATATTGAGGGTCGTCTGGCCGGGGCGCTGGCGTTTGCCTGGACGCTGTCGAAGGACCCACTGTACGGGGCCACGCCGATTGCTGAGATGCTGTGGGTCGGGGCCAGTGGGTCCGGCAAGGGGGTCGGCGGGGCGGTTGCCGGTGGTTTTGAGGTGCTGGACTGGCGGGAGCCCATCGACCTGGGGCGGTTCGCCCGTTGGCGCGTCGCCGCCGATGGGCCGGGTAGGGTCGGGCGGGGGCTGAGCCGGCTGGTGGTTCCCGTGATGACCTCGGGGCTGTCGGAGGCCGGCTGTCGGGAGTTAGAGGCGGCACTGCGGCCGTTCGGAATGGCCGTGGTGGGCGGCTCCGGGGCGCAGGCCGAGGCCGCGGGGGCTTCGGCGAGATTCAAGCCGGGCTCGTGCCTGATGGTGCCGCTGGTCAGTGGAGATATCTCCATCAGCGTGCAGGGCACGGTAACGGAGGTTGTGGGTGATACGGTCTATGGCTTCGGGCATGGTTTCCTGGGCTATGGCGATGTGGACCTGCCGATAGCGACCGGCCGGGTCCATACGGTGGTCTCGAATCTGGAGCGGTCGTTCAAGCTGGCCAGCGTGGGTCGCACCATTGGGGCGCTGCGTCAGGATGCAGCCTCGGCGGTCGTGGGGCGGATGGGCGTCGAAGCCGGGACCTTTCCGCTGACGATCACGGTGCATCGGTTCAACGACGTCGCGCCGCGGCGCTATGAATGCCGCGTGGCGCGGAACCGGATGCTGACGGCGGCAGTGGTGCGGGCGGCGGTGTCGGGAGCGGCGCTTCGGATGGGCGATCTGCCGCCGGAGCACAGCGTCGCCTACCGGGCGTCGATCGGCCTTGCGGGGGACCGGCGCGTGAAGTTCGCCAATGTATCGACGGGCTCGGCCCTGTCGGAAGCGATGGCGGAGGTCGGCGGGATCATCGAGATGGTGATGAACAACCCCTATGAGATTCTGGATGTTGAGTCCGTTGACTTCGAGGTGACCGTGACGCCGCGGACGATGGTCTCGCGGATATGGTCGGTGGAGGTGGCGGACACGCAGGTCCGCCCCGGGCAACGAGTACCGGTGGAGGTGATTGTCGAATCGGTCCTGGCGGGCAAGCGGAGGCACCGGTTTGAGATGGCCGTTCCGGAGAATCTCAAGCCGGGTAAATACGGGATACTGGTCTGCGGGGCGTATGGATATGAGGATTTCCTCCGCAAGAATGCGCCGCACCGGCTGGTGGCGCAGAGCATCGAGGGCCTGATGACGGCGCTGAACGACCTGCTGAATATCGAGCGCAGCCGGCTGTATTGCATCCTGATGCTGCCGGCCGGCGGCGTGACCGTCGAGACGCAGGAGTTACCGGACCTGCCGGCGACCAAAGCCCTGGTCATGCAGAGCCCGGGACGGACGCTGACGATGCTGCCGTATCGGCAGTGGGTCCAGGACAGCCGCGATATCGGTGCGGTGGTTCTGGATAGAAGTGTAGTTGAGATTACCGTGGAGAAGTAGCGTCAAAGGGATGATATGAGGCTTGAACGGCGACAGATGAGATTGGCGGTTGGACTGATGGCGGCGGCCCTTGCGCTGGGGGGCCCCTGGGGGCAGGCATGGGCCGTCACGAGTCGGATTGTGCGGCACCGGGAGCGCGCGGAACTGCTCAAGGGCCGCACGGACGGCGTCGTGGTGGGATCGCGGGGGACGCTGGAACTGGGCCCGGCGACCGAGGTGCTGGTCGCTGCGTTCGCGGATGTCTGGTCGATCAACTGCCTGTGGGTCAGCGGGGATACGGTGTACGTGGGGACCAGTCCGAACGGGGGCGTGTACGAGTATCGGGCGGGGCGGTTGCGGAGAATCTATCCGGTGTCGGATAGCGGAAAGGGAGAGGCTGGTCCAGACCATCCCTTCGCTGTGCGAAGGGATGCCACCCCGGTTGAGCAGGCGGGCGATGCCAACGGCCCGGGCGAGGCGGCGGGTGATGCGAACCGGCCGGGGGCGGTGGTGGAGCAGAAGGAGTATCTGTCGAATGAGCATATCTTTGCGATGGGGCAAGATGCCTCGGGTCGGCTGCTGGTGGGCATCAGCGGCAAGAGTTGCCGGTTGTGCCGCCTGGAGGATGGGCAGTTGAAGGTGATTTTCGAGCCGGGCGGGGCGCGCTACATCTTTGCGATAGCCGTGGACAAGGCGGGCAATATCTACCTGGGCACGGGGCCGCAGGGCAAGGTGTACCGGCTGGACTCGGCGGGCGGCGCGCCGGAGGTTATCTACGACAGCCCGGACAAGGGGATCCTCTCGCTGGCCATCGATGACAAAGGGATTGTCTACGCCGGCAGCGATACGCGGGGCCTGATTTACCGGATCGACCCACAGGCAAAGACGGCGACGGTGCTGTTCGACAGCGACCAGCCGGAGGTTACGGCATTGCTGGTCGCCGGCCCCGATGAGCTGTATGCGGCCACGACGTCGGCGCAGATCGTCGAGACACAGTCGCGGTTCGCGGCCCAGAGCCCGTCGTCGGGTCGGCCGGACGTGGAGGCCGCCCCGGATGAGGGCGGCGACGGCGGCGCCGAGCAGATGAGCGGCGGGCGGACGCTGGAGATCGCCAACTCCGGCCAGAAGACGCAGGAGGCCGCGCCGGCTCGGGCCGCCCTGCCGGCCGCGATGACGCCGCCGCCACGGGGCAGTTACGTGTATCGGATTACGGGGCGCGGGTTCGTCAAGGACGTGTTCCGCGAGGTGGCCGTGTTCTTCAATCTGGCGGCGCAGGAGCAGGATCTGCTCGTGGGCACGGGCAACAAGGCACGGTTGTACCGGGTCCATCCGACTTCGGAGACGTCGTCGATTGTCTTTGAGGATGAGCAGGCATCGCAGATCACGGCCGTGGCGACGGCCGGGCGGGAGGTCTATGTCGGTACGGCCAATCCGGCCCGGCTGGTGAAACTGTCCGGGCGGTTGAGGTCCGAGGGCGAATACCTCTCGGAGTTGATCGACGCCGGCCAGCCGGCGGACTGGGGCAAGCTGCAGATCGAGGCGGATATCCCGGAGGGCTGCACGGTGCTGGCGGCGTCGCGCATGGGCAACGTGGGGGATGTGAACGATCCGGCGTTTTCGCCATGGAGCCGGCTGCGGCCGGTCGATGGCCCCGTGCGGTTGCCCGGCCCGCTGGGTCGATTCTACCAGTACAAGCTTGTGCTGCGGGGCGACGGCTCGCGCGGGCCGGTGATCCGGGAGGTGGCGGTGGCCAACACGGTGCCGAACGTCGCGCCGCGGGTCGAGGCCGTCAACGTAGTGCCGCTGAAGGCGCCCGGCAAGGACGGGTTCTTCAAGGTCTCGTGGCGGGCTTCCGACAGCAACGGCGATACGCTGGTGTACCGCGTGGACTTCCGCCTTCGCGGACGCAGCCGCTGGATTGAGATGCGCAAGGGCCTGACCGCCGACAATATCGAATGGGACGGGCGGACCGTGGAGGACGGCCGCTACGAGATTCGCGTAACGGCCGACGACGAGCGGAGCAACACGAGCACCACGAAGCTGACCGCCAGCCGTGTGAGCGAGCCGGTTGTCGTGGATAATACCGCCCCGCGGTTCCGGCGGACGTCGCTGGAGGTCGAAGGCTCGACGGCGACGCTGACGTTTCGTGTGGTCGATGCGCTGAGCATGATTGGCGAGGTGCAGTACACGGTCAACAGCCAGAGCGACTGGATCGGGACCGTGCCGGAGGATCTGGTGTTCGATACGCGGCAGGAGGATTTCCGAATCGTTGTGACGGATCTGAGGCCGGGCGAGCACGTGATCGCGGTGCGGGTGGCCGATGCGGCGGGCAATGTGCGGTACCGAACGTTTGACGTGCGAAAGTGAGTCCGTCTATCGTCGGCGGGTCGCGTTGGGCGTGAGATAGTTGCGTTATTGTTGCCAGGGCAGTCGGGAGTCTTCGCCCCAGCAGGCATAGGCGGCCCAGGCGATGTCCTCGTTGCCGGTCTGGACTTCGGAGAAGGCGGTCGGTGGGTCCTTGGACCCGAAGACGATGGTCCGCTGGTCCGTCCACTTGCGGTAGACAGCATGGCCGTCGACAAACGACCAGGTAGTGCCGTCGCTATGGCGAACCGGCGGGGGGTCCCACCACTTGTATTCATTGGTGTACACGGTCCAGCCGCCGAGGGCGCTTCGCCGCGTGCCGCCGTCTTCGAGGAATACCGCCCGATAGGTTGGGTTCTTGATCTTCGAGAGGCGTTTCTTCATGGTGGCGCCCATGCTGTCCCAGTTCTTGCAGTTCATGGAGTCCATGATGTTGTACATCCGCCACTCATCCTGGCTCAGGCGGGCGACCGGACAGCGATAGAGCTTGATCTCGCGGGAATAGGGATACAGGGCGCCTCTGCGGATGGCCTCCTGCTGCTTCTCGATGCCCGTCTCGGCCCAGTCCTTCTTGACCCAGGCCGGTTCGCCGTAGTGGGATTTCTCAAAGGGCAGGCCGGGCTGGTACATCGCCGTGTACTCCTCCGTGTCGCCGTTGACGAGCTTGTCGTCGTTGTCCATGGCGTACATGATCCAGGCGAGGGTCAGTTGCTTGAGGTTGCCCATGCAGGCGGCGCGCTTGCCCTGTTCGCGGGCGCGATTCAGCGCTGGCATCAGGACGGCCATCAGCACGGCGATGATGGCGATAACCACCAGCAGTTCAATGAGTGTGAAGGCGTCGGGTCGGCGTCTTGTCATGGTTGTACCCCCTTTGGGTGTTATCAGTAGTCGGTGAATCGGCGGATCCATTCGGGCCAGTTGGACCCCACGACGCCGCCGGCCTGGGTCCAAGGGCCCATGGTGTTGAAGCTGCGGTGCCACTTGAGGGTCCACAGTTCCTTGAGGCCGACGCTGCGGGCGGACCAGTCGAGGAAGGCGGTGTTGACGAAGCCCTGGTGGCGGTTGATGCAGCAGCGGGCCATGTTGTTGCCGGACCAGGCCTCGAATTCGTTGGTGGCCGGGGCGTGGGTGGGCAAGGGCCACAGGTCGAACCGCAGGGCCTCGGTGAACCAGGGGACGTTGTTGGCGTTCTGGACGCTGTCCACCTTATGCCAGCCTTCGCTGAAGGACACACCACCCTCGTAGGTGCCGGAGGTGGCGTACGTAGTCGCGGTGGCCAGTGGTTTGAGGCAATAACCGTTGAAGCCGTAGCTGCCGGCGACGCCGTTGGGCGGGCAGTTGCCCTTTTCAAATATGCCCCAGGCGTTATAAATGTTGAAAGTGGCCAGCGTGACGTCCTGCTCGTCGATGATTGGCTGGGCAGCCGAGGCGCAAAACCATGTCTTGTTCTTCTTCCAGTCGCGAAGGTCTCGGTTCATATACCGGACGAACCAATAGCCCGGAGTGCCGGGGGCGGACATCCAGAGCAGGCCGTTACTCTCGCCGGCGTACATGGAAGCCACAAAGTTCCACTGGCGCAGATTCGCACGGCATTGTATAAACCGGGCCTGCTCGCGGACCTTCCGCAGGGCGGGCATGAGGATGCCCATCAGTACGGCGATAATGGCGATAACGACGAGCAACTCGATGAGGGTGAAGCCTTTTCTCCTGGTCATTGCACAGACTCCTGGTCGTTTTGTGAGACTGACTACCAGAGGGTAGGATGCGCACTATCTGAGTGTTGTTCCATAGCCCATTACCATCGCTGGAGGCCTGTTGGCGACCATCCAGCCGGGAAACCATTATATCGGCCGCGGCGGCGACTTTCAACATGAAAATGGGCAATTTGGGGGGTTCTCGGACCCTCCGGGGAGCGGTTCGGTGGCCGGAACCGGCCGGGCAAGACCCAACAACCGCCTACAACATCCGGGCTACCGACGGAATAATCAGGTTCAGCGCCGCCAGGGCCGCGAGAATCTCGGCCACCACGCTGAACGCCTTCTGCGGAATCCGCCTCAGGAAATAGATGCCCAGAAGCGACCCGAGCCCAATGAACGGCAGCATCATCACATCGAGCTTGAGGGTCTCGGCCGTCATCATGTCCAGCCGGCTCGTGAACGGCACCTTGATCCAGTTGATGATGAAGAAGAACCACGCCGACGTTCCCACGAATTCCACCTTGGGTAGCCGCATCGCCAGCAGATACAGCACCACCACCGGCCCGGCCGCGTTGCCGAGCATCGTCGTCAGCCCCGCCATCACTCCCATCGTCGCCGCGAACCACCACCGCTGCGGCACATGCTCGGCCGCCCGCTCATCCCGTCGCCGCCAGAGGTTCACCCCCAGCATCGCCAGCACGATGGCCCCGATGACCGGCTTGAGATACGCATCCTGAATCTCGCCGCCGCCGTCCCGCATCGCCCCAAGTATAAAATAGCCCGCGACGATCCCGCAGAACGCCGCCGGCAACAACTGTATGACATGGCTCCACACGGCGTTTCGCCGGTGGTACGTGATAGCGAAGATATCCGCCAGGATCAGCATCCCCAGCAGCGCGCCGACGCTGCGCCCGGCCGGCATCGCCGCCGCTATCAGCGGCACAATCATGATGCTCACCCCCGGAATGCCCGTCTTTGAGACCCCCACCATCACGGCGCTGACCGCCACCACAACCCAACCGAGAATATCCAACTGCGGCATCGTAAACCTTTGACCAACAAGATCTTATGCAACAAACCCCGTGGCGAGGGCATCCTGCCCTCGCGTGTCGTGGGCGACTCCACCAGCACAATGCGCCATGCAGACCCGGCACTCTACCCCTTCCGGCCGCCACGGGCAACAGGTATTGGGCCGACATCTACGCACGCGGCCTCGCCGGTCTTGGGGCCTGGCTTGTGGTTTTGGTATTCGGCTCTTGGTCCTTGCGTTGCACCGGGGCCCCTTGACCGTAACCCCAGACCGGCTATACTCGTATACGACAAGGGCCCTTCCGCTCGGACGGGCCCGGACCCACAAAAACCCCATACTCCGGGAGGCAACGAAAATGAACGCACGAAAAGCCCTCTTTTATGCACTAGCCATTCTGTTGGGCGGCTGTGTGCCCGTCGTCAGCGTCTACCCCCTCTACGGCGACAAGGACGTCGTCTTTGATGAGAGGCTCGTCGGCGCCTGGACCGGCAACCCCGACCAGCCCAGCGAACAATGGCTTTTCGAGCGCCACAGCGACCCGGCCCTCAAGAACACCTACCTGCTGGCCCTCACCGACGGCGAAGGCCACAAGGGGCTCTTGCAGGCCCGGCTGGTCAAGCTCGAAGGCAAGCTCTTCCTCGATGTCTACCCAGAGACCCCGCCCTCAGGGTCCAATGATTGGGCAAACACCCCGCTGCCCCTCAATATGCCCTTTTTCGCCGCGGTTCACAGCTTCACACGCATCGAATTTGGCGAGTCCGGCGTTACGATCAAGATGACGATCAACGGTGAATTCAAAAAGTTCCTCGCTGAACACCCCGACGCCGTCGCCTGTCACGAGACGCAGGACCGGATCCTCATCACCGCTCCGACCAGGGAACTCCAGGCCTTCGTCCTCAAGTACGCCGACGATGAACGCCTCTTCCCCGGCAAGATCGAACTGACACGCAAGGCTTTGCCCCGATAAGCAACGGATGTATGACTGAATGAAGTAGGTGTAGGGTGAGCAAGCGTTGTTCTTGCCCACGCGGTCCATTCCTTTCGGAGGTGACAAAATGAACCCTCGCACAATCCTCTTCTACACGCTGGCCGTCCTCATGGGCGGCTGCGGCATGGTCTCGACCCTCCATCCCCTCCAGACCGGCAAGCACCTCACCTTCGACGAGCGGCTCCTCGGCGTCTGGACCGAAGACCCGAACGAACCCGACGAGCCCTGGACCGTCGAACGTTTCGAGGACCGCGACCCCAACTTCTACAAGCTCACCTTCGTCGATGACGACAAGAAAGGCGTCTTCGAAATGCGTCT
>OMKS01003075.1_pt1 | contig 13484 bp, 7 predicted proteins | sample 1674721 | NCBI WGS metagenome assembly OMKS01 (sample SAMN06264996, study PRJEB25208) | sediment metagenome | isolation source: hot spring sediment | place: USA: California | collected 2014-09-02 | reverse complement strand
GTAAAAAAACAAGTTGAAAGTTTGTCACAAATTAAAAGCGAGAAAGAAGCAGTAGAAAAAACTTGTTCAGCAATTATTTCAGCTTTTGAAACACGAATTCCGAAGAAAAAATTTGGTATTTTGTTTTCTGGTGGTGTTGACTCGGTCTTACTGGCTTGGTTAGTAAAAAAATATAACCTAAATTTTGAGTGTTATTTGTCTGTTTTGAACTATGACGGTTTTGGTATACCACATGATTTAGAACGTGCGCAAACAGCTGCTAAAATTTTAGGTATTGATTTAAAAATAATAGAAACTAAACTGGAGAATTTAGAAAATATTTTGAAATTAGTAATTAGTAATTTAAAAAGGGATGATGTGGTGTCGGTTGAAGTAGTAGCAACATTATGGCCAGCGGTTGAAGCTATAAAAAAAGATAATTTAAAATATTTTATGAGTGGCACAGGAGTAGAACAAGTTCACGCCGGAGGTGACAGATATTGGCACACAAACAATGTAAATGAATTGGGTTGGGATAGATTAATAAATCACGCTTGGGAGTCAGATATTACACGTTATCACACACTAGAAAAATTTTTCAAATTAAAAATTTTAGCACCATTTTATGCTGAAGAATGTATTCAGACTGGTATGTCAATTGCTCCGGAATTAAAAATTAAAAATGAGCATCAAAAATATATTTTTCGCTTAGCAGCTAAAAAACTAGGATTACCTGAGGAATTGGTTTGGTTACGACCGCGACCAGCACAGTATGCGAGTAAATTTGATAGAGGTGTAGAAAAACTAACTAAACAAAAGGGGTTTAAATATAAGAGTAAATATATTTCTAGTTTATCCTGAAAATAACGATTTGAAAAATTATTTACCCCTCCCATCCTCCCCTTGAGTAAGGGGAGGAATATTCCCCTCCTTACTAAAGGAGGGGTTAGGGGAGGTTAATAAATTTTTTTATGTCAAATATTTCAGAAAAAATAATTTTAGAATTAATTAAAAATCCTCCAAAAAATGACGAGGGAATTTTAAGTGTTAAAAGAAAATTTGCTAAAAAATATAATACAGTTTTACCAACCAATGCAGAATTATTAGAAGCATATAGAAAAATTCGTAGGGACAGCTCGAGAGCTGCCCAAAAAAAGTACGGGTCGCGACCCGTCCCCCCATTAGAATATTTGTTGCGTAAACGACAAGTGCGAACTTTGTCTGGCGTAGCACCGATTGCGGTGTTGACTAAACCTTACAAATGCCCGGGGAATTGTGCATATTGTCCTAGCCAAAAAGTAATGCCAAAAAGTTATTTATCCAATGAGCCAGCAGTTATGCGCGCTCAATTATGTGATTGGCATCCATTTAAGCAAGTTGCTTTAAGAATTAAAGCCTTAACAGCTAATGGACATCCAACTGATAAATTAGAATTAATTGTGATGGGTGGCACGTGGAATGCTTTGCCGGAAAAATATCGTCTGTGGTACATTTATGCGTGTTTTAAAGCAGCTAATAATCCAAATATAAAAATCCTAAATCCTAAATACAAAATTCTAAACAAATCCAAAATTCAAAATTAAAGTTATGGATCATCCTTGATGACATCGAAAATGTATTAGCTGTTGCTTTTCTTGACTTGAATGATGAAGGAAATGGGGGGACAGTAAAGCCACCTAACTCTATAGATATTAATAAAGATCCATGTTGCAATAATTGTTTTCATGCACGGGTTAGATTTTATAATTATTGGTGCAGAAGATCACATTGGCCACAACAAAGGGATCATGAGTCTTTTATGAAAAATGTTGCACATTACAAATGTGGTGAGTGGCGAGGAGAGCTGAGCAGCTAGGATCAAAAAATTAAATAATGAAATAGTTTGTTTGATTTTCTTAAGGAATAATTAAATGAATTTTAATCTGATAAATTTAGCAGCAGAAATAGAAAAGAGATATCGACAATATTTACAGACCACTTTTTTCTTTAAAGATGCAGAGTTCAGAAAGTCATTTTCCGATGCATTAAACACTGGACATTTAAGCAAAGGTCCTTATCTTGAGACAACTTCAATTTTTCAGAAAGGTGAGACACCAAATACATTATTTTCAAAACTTGTCGGCAGTAATGTTGAAGAAGCTTTTTTAGATGCAATAAATGGTGATAGGGAATTGTACCTTCATCAAGAAGAGGCAATCAAAAAAGTATCCCGAGGTGATAATATCATAGTCGCCACAGGAACAGGCAGCGGTAAAACCGAATCCTTCCTTATGCCCATTTTGCTCCATCTTTACCAAGAATTTTTAAACGGAACATTATCTCCAGGAGTAAGAGCCTTAATTTTATATCCTATGAATGCTCTGGCAAACGATCAACGTGAACGTTTGGGGCAAATTAGCGAGAATTTAAAGATTAACAGTTCAACTTTTAATTTTAGTTTTGGTCAGTACATAGGTGAAACTCCTGAAGATGAGAACGATTCCTTTAGAAATGCAAAAGAAAAAATGAATTTTAGAAAGCATGGTGAATTGATATTTAGAAAAGAAATGCGGGAGAATCCACCACATATTCTGCTTACAAATTATTCAATGTTAGAATATTTACTCATCAGACCAAATGATAGTCAATTGTTTGACAATGGTAGGGCAAAATGGTGGAAATTTTTAGTACTGGACGAAGCGCACCAATATCGCGGAGCAAAAGGAATCGAAATGGGTATGTTGATTCGAAGATTGAAGCAGCGACTAAAAGAGGGAGGAAGGCGAGAGGACTTTCGATGTATTGCTACCAGTGCGACTTTGGCAGGCGGAGATCATGATAAAGCAGCAGTTGCAAAATTTGCGTCGGATTTATTTGGAGAGAAATTTAATGATAATGTTGTCATTTTGGGAACAGCAGTCCAGTTTTCTGATAAAGCACTCTATAAACTTACAGAAGCTGATTATCAAACAATGTTATCTGTTATTCATGATGAATCAAATGAAAATATAGACAGTTTGTATGAACTTGCAAATAAATGTAATGTTAGCTTTAGTCATCAAGAGAAAATTCCAAATTTATGCGGAAAAATATTGAAACATGATGAAAAAGCGATTCAGCTAAGAAAAAAAATTACAGATAGACCAATTGAATTTGAAGAAGTCGCGAAAGAACTTTTTCCGGAGTTGTCAATTGAAAATCGGTCATCAGCAACTGCTTTGCTTGTTGAAGTGCTTCAATTTTCAAGAGATGATGCGTACGAAAATAGCATGAATCCGCTTCTTTCAATTCGCTATCATTTTTTTCTTCGATCATTAGAAGGCGCTTTTGTTGGTTATTTGCCACAAAAGAAAGTTCATTTAGATCGTAAGAAAATTGAAGGAGCGAGTCTGTTTGAAGTTGCGTTATGTAAAAACTGCGGTCAGCATTATTTTGTTGGAAAGGAAGTAAATAATCAGCTATTGGAAGCAGTTCGTGATCCCAGTGATGAGGAATTTGGAGTCAAATTCTACCGTCCGATTGAACAAAATGATGATTGCCAGAATGACTTTGAAGATGAAAGAAACAATGAAAATGAATTAAATTTGTGCGTAATATGTGGGGCTATTAGTCACGATATATTGAAGTGTGGTCATGAAAATTCTATCAAAGTAATTGAGGAAGATTCGCCCAAAAATGAAGACCGGGCAGATCAGATCGCTAAATGTAGTGTATGTGAATATAGCGCTTCAGGAAGAGATCCCGTCAAAGAAGTTGTGCATGGCCACGATGGTCCAAATGCAGTAATTGCGACAACACTTTATCAGCATTTGCCAGAAACAAGAAAAAAGATTCTGGCATTTGCTGATAGCCGTCAGGAAGCTGCCTTTTTTGCCTGGTATCTTGAATCTTCCTACAAAGATATTCTCAACAGGAATTTAATTTTACAGGTGATACAAGAGTTAAACGCTCACACTGATGAAGGTCTTTCATTGAATGATTTAGCTATAAGATTAAAGGAGATTTATAGAGAAAAAACGATTTTTCCGGAAACATACAGTGAATTACAAATAAAACGTGAAGGCTGGCTCCGAATATACAGAGAATTACTTACCGATGAGACCCGAATTTCTTTAGAGGGTGTCGGACTGATAAAATGGGATATTAAATTCCCTAATATGTTTGAAATACCTCAAATCCTTGTAAAACCTCCCTGGTCTTTATCGAATCAAGAAGCTTTCGATTTGTTAAAAATTTTGTTGGATACAATGAGATCAGATAGAGCGGTTGAATTGCATACGGAACCCGGTGTATCGATTAACTGGAATGATTTAAATATTCAAGCATATCAAATACGAATTAGGGTAGGTAAACCAGGCAAACAAAAGAATGTCAAAAGTTGGGATAGTCGTCAAGCGAAAAGGGGGAGATTCCTAATAAAAGTTTTGAAAAAAATCAACCAAGGAATGAATGAAGAGGATGCAAAACAAAAAGCAGAAGAAACGCTGCGAAATATTTGGGAGCATTTTAGACAGCTTGATCATACTAAATCCAGTAATGCGAATTTCTTAATATCTGTGGATGATGGCAGACGGCTGAATCCGGATTGGTGGCGTATTTTCCCAATTTCAGAAAACGAAAAAATATTTCAATGCGATACATGCGGCAGATTGCAAAGTATCGGATTAAAAGGAGTATGTCCTGAATATAGATGCAAGGGTAGCCTTAGAAAAAAGACAATTAGAGAATTAGAACAAAATCATTATCGTTTACTATATTTGGAAAAACTGCCCGGCATATTAAGATCAGAAGAACATACAGCACAGCTTTCAGCGGAAAAAGCAAGACAATTTCAGAAGGACTTTGTTGAAGGAAAAATTCATGTTTTAAGTTCTTCTACGACATTTGAACTGGGTGTTGACCTTGGCAATTTAGATTTGGTTTTTTTAAGAAATATCCCGCCTGAATCCTTCAATTACGCACAACGAGTTGGACGCACAGGTAGACGTGTAGGCTTCCCGGGATTTGCCATTTCTTATTGTCGTCGTAATCCACATGATATTTATCACTTTAACAATCCTGAAAAAATTATCAAAGGAAAAATTAGACCGCCAGTATTATCCATCCAAAATGAAAAAATTATTTTACGACATATCACAGCAGTTGTATTCTCACTGTATTTTAGAAACAACTGGCACCGATTTTATGATCAAAATACCAAAAGCAGAGTCAAACAGTTGTTTGGTGACCTTCAACATCCAAGTGGAGTCGCAAATTTTAAAAAATTTATTTATGAGCATAAAAATGAACTATTAGAATCGCTGTGCAATATTGTTCCTACCAATATGTACGATGCTGTTGGTTTTACTGATTCAAGTTGGATAGAAAAAATAGCTGGACAAAATGGGGAAAAAAATGTTTTAAGCATATTTTTACAATCCGAAATTGAGATCGCCAGCGATTATAATAATGTGAAGAAACTCGAAGAAGATTCGAAGAATGCGAGCAATTATAAAACTGCAGGCTGGGCGAAAAAAAGAGCTGTGACGATTGCTGAAGAAGATGTTCTTTCTTATTTATCACGCAAAGCAATAATTCCAAAATACGGTTTTCCTGTTGATGTTGTTGAGTTAGATGTGCAAAAATTACATAATTATGAATCAAGTCTAGTATCATTGCAGCGCGACCTTTCAATAGCTATTTCTGAATTTGCGCCAACCAGCAAAATCATTGCAAACAAAAAGGAATGGGAGTCAGCTGCATTAAAGAAGGTTGCAGAAAAAGAATGGGAAAAAAAATATTATAAAAAGTGTAGCAAACATAATTTTTTTACAGCTTGGAATTTTGAAGAAGAACAGAAAGAAAAAGACTGTTGTGATTTGATTGCATCTAAATTTGTTATCCCAAAATTTGGATTTATTGCAAAACGAGAGAAACCACGAGAACCCAAAGGAAGATTAGAAAAACTTTTCTCAACCAAACCATATTTTCTTGGATTATCCTCTAATGAAAATAAAGGTTACATTGATTTTGGTTTTATGAAATTTTGGAAAGCTTGCCCCGGAAAAATGGTCGTTTTATGTGAAGGGAAACGTAACAGGGGGTTCTATATCTGTGAGGAATGCGGTACTGGTTTTAGAACATTTGAAAATCCGCCGCACAAAACTTATAATGGAACTGAATGCAGCGGAAGATTGGAAAATTTTTCATTAGGTCATGAATTTATTACTGATGTTGTAAAATTTCAGTTTCAGCTTAAAAACTATCGGACTCAAATGGCACCTGTCTGGCTTGCTTATTCATTGGCTTATGCAATTTTATCTGGCACAGCGGAAATATTAGAAGTACCTCCAGATGATTTAAATGCCACAGTTGGCTATTCAAGCGATGAAAATGTGCTTCCACCAATTATTCTTTACGATAATGTTCCTGGCGGTGCAGGTTTAGTTGTGAGACTTGAAGATAGGGAAATGTTAATTGAATGTTTGAACTCCGCAAAAGAAAAGATTAACGGAGATTGCGGTTGTGATTCAAGTTGTTATGGGTGTTTAAGAAATTATAAAAATCAGTTTGCACATGGAAAACTAAGTCGCAATGATGCATTTGAATTTTTAAAAAAGTTTATCAAAAAGATGCTGATGTTGTAAATTTGTTTTTGCAACGGTATTTTTTGGTGTTAAATAGCACTTCAAAATATACCACCGAAATCGATGGGCAATTATTTTCAATCGGTAGCATATTTTCACAACCTAAAGCCAATAGATCACTCTCTTCTGCTAAATATTTTCGTGCAAGTCTGTTGCTATAACACATCATGGTCAATGTTCATGGAACAGTGACCATGGTTCTGTCTAATTTTTTGTACACCTGCTGCTACTTTTCCTCACTCAACTTAAACCTGACCGGTACCGATATCCAGACTGATACTACTTTACCCTGGTACTTTGCCGGAATCCATTTGACGCTTTTAAGCGCTTCAATGGCAGCCTCTTCACAGCCACTGGTGTCATCGATTGATTTGATTATTTTGGTGTCAACAACCTGACCATTGGTATCGATCTGAGCGTAAATGATTACCGTGCCTTCGATTCCGGCTTTACGTGCCGCCTCCGGATAAAGTAAATTCATCTGAATGGCAGCAAATCCGCCAATCGGTTCGGGCGGTTCATCGTAAGGAACAAACATGATCTTATCGTTATCTAATTTTGGCGGCGATGGTGGAATGAGTGTGATTGGTTTTTCGGGTGGTTGTTCGGGCTTTTTTTCTGGTTTTTCAGCCGATTCAGACGGCTCCTTTTTCAGCTTAAACCTGACCGGCACCGATACCCAGACCGTTACCGGCGTCTTGCCCTGCTTTGCCGGAATCCATTTCACGCTTTTGAGCGCCTCGATGGCAGCCTCTTCGCAGCCACTGGTGTCATCGATTGATTTGATTATTCTGGTGTTAACAACCTGACCATTGGTATCGATCTGAGTGTAAATGATTACCGTGCCTTCGATTCCGGCTTTACGTGCCGCCTCCGGATAAAGTAAATTCATCTGAATGGCAGCAAATCCGCCAATCGGTTCGGGCGGTTCATCGTAAGGAACAAATTGGGTGTCATTTAACTCCTTCTGTTTTTTAAACTGTTGTGGCGAAAGGGTGTTGTCTCCTTTTTTCTTCTGATCATCACCGGCTGTAACTGCGGAGCCAAAACCATCTACCGGCGCCAGATTTTTCGGCGGTACTTGCGACTGAACCAGGGTCAGCCCCAATCCCAATGCTATGCAGCCGATTAGAATCTGTTTTTGCATCGTGGTTATTTTTCGCATAATCATCTCCTTCTTGGTTAAAAGGTATTCAAAACGATTGATTAAATATTTTCGCTTCTGCAGAAAATGATTGCTAACGGGAAAAATTGGTTGCGGCACCATCGTATTGTGGAGAAAATTCAATAAATATCGGCTGTAAGCAACAGCGTCTCCGCCCATTTTTTGAACGGCTGCATCGTCACAGGCTTTCTCTCGATAGCGGAAGATTTGAACATTGGCAAACCATACAAACGGATGAAAGAAGAATACAATCTGGATAAAATTTTGCACCCCAATAAAAATCAGATCTCGTCGCTGAATGTGCGCCAGTTCATGCAGTAGTACGGCGCGCAACTCGCTGCTACTCCAGTTTTTCGCCTGCTCGGGCAGAAAAATTTTGGGACTAATCACCCCCCTTACAAAAGGAGATGAACATTGCGGTAGGATAAAAATTTTTACGCGGCTGAAATCTGATAACAGATGTTTTAGCTGAACCGGCAAAACGAATGGTTTAGCACTGCCGGTAATTTTTCGGGATAATCGAATGTTTTGATACAGCCACTTTCCCATAAAAATGATAACCGCGATTGCCCATCCCAGAAAAAGGTAACTGTGAAAGCTCAATTCAATGGATGAGGTCGCGACCGGCGCCACATCCACTGTCACCTCCGGCAGTTGAAACACCGGCAAAATTACCGGAATTTGAAGCTCACGCTGCGGAAACAAGAAGTCCAGATTTATTGCCGGAGGTATTAGCGCTTTCAGGCTTCCGATTAACCACAACCAATATAAAAAGGTCGCCGATTTATGGCGGAACAGCAACGATAGCCCGGCGATTATTCCCAAAAAAACTGTCAATTGCAGCGATGAATTCGCCATAACCGAAAACCATTTCAGGGAAGTTTTCTCAATCAGGGATATCATGTTTTCCATCGGTCTCACCTGCTTTTTGATCGATTAACTTTTTGATCTGCCCCAACTCTTCGGCAGTGATCTCCCATGAATCCAGTAAAAAAGCAGCCAGTCTGCCAATTGACCCATTGAAAGTGTTGGAGACGAACTTTTCGGTGGCGCGTTTTTTTAGCGTCCGTTCATCCACCAGTGGGCGGTAAAAATTGACCAGCCCGATTTTTTCTTTTTTTAGCAATTTTTTCTCCACCATCCGGTCCATGTAAGTTTGAACCGTGGTGTAGGCTTTTTCTGCTTCAGGGAATAACCTCTGCCATGTTTCTTTTACGTTCAAAACCCCTTTTTCCCAGAGCGCCCCTATTATCCGCCATTCAAGGTCTGAAAGTGTCAATGCTTTTTTCACTTCTACTCCGTCAATTTACGTATCAATACTACAATTGTAGTTGCAATATAATAAAAAAAAAGCGGTTTGTCAAGTAAAAAATGTTCAACCGCGATTTTTTTTTTTTCTGTGGGAAACGGATTCTACAATTTGATCCCAAAAGCGATCCGGTGCGTATTACCAAGCCCGGCTGAAAACGGTACAAAAGCGTAATCCAAACGGTAACGCAGGAAGCCGACGCCAAAACCGGCATGGATGCCTTTATCTTGGTAGCCGGTCTGGTAACCGAGTCGCAATTGAAATAGATTTTTGAGATCATATTCAGCGCCCAAATTTAAATGTGCCGTGCTTTCAAAAATTTGAACCACGTCAGCGGCAAAAATTAATTTTCCCTGAAGTTGTTCTGCATCCAGTTGATAAGCAATGCCAATCCGAGCTGTCTGCGGCAATTTCGGCGCTTCGGTTTTGAGTTTGGAGGTGTAGCCGAAATTCTGCAGCGCCGCTCCCGCGTACAATCCCGGAAGGTGGGTCTGGTAGCGCAGGCCGAGATCCAGCGCAACACCGCTGCTCTCTTCGATGTAAATTTTCTGATAGAGAAATTTAGCCGTTGCGCCCACTGAAAGCGACGGTTTCAATTTTCGTGCATAAGAAATTCCCAGCATGACGTCATGGGCGCCGAATTCACCGAGCGGCTCTGCTGTCGGCGCTACCCGGCGTTCGATACCGGAAACAGAGCTGGTCATTAAACCTATACCAAACGCATTTTTACCGATGTGAAAATTTACCGCCAGAAACTCGTGCCGAATATCTTGCAGCCATTCGTTGTGGGTGAACAGAAGATGAGCGCCTGAAATAATCGCCAGCCCTGCCGGATTCCAGTAAACAGCGCTGGGATCATCTGCCAGCGACGTGAATGTCTCGCCCATACCCACAGCGCGTGCGCCAGCACCCAGCTTTAGAAAAGCCAATCCAGTCGCCGCCGGATTTTCTTCACCGCTGACCGGGACGGTTAACAATAATAGAATAAAAATGACAACTGGTAATCGTTTTCGATAAACCATCGCTTTTCCTTTAATAAAAATTTATAAAGCTTTAAACTCCGGTTGGGATAGTTTTTTTCTCCGCCAATCTCTCTGTTAAAACAGGATCGACCAGCTAAAAATGTGTTCGCTGTCCGCATCGTATTTTTTAGTCACAAATGCATACTGTATTTGACTGGTTTTAGATAATAATTGAAAAACAAATCCACCGCCGAAAGCGGGCGCTCCATCATTTAAACCAGTGCGCAGGAACATCCTCTCTATCAATTGAGCTTCTGCGCCAAAGTAATATTTCCATCCGAGCAAATCGCTTTTTTCCACATCTGCTGCCACCAGCAACCAGGGATAGGGATAGCGCAAACCAAAACCAGCCCGCACCGATTTGGGAAAGCGGTCGATCTTTTCGATGTCCTTTTCCCAGAGTTTATCAGTTTTCCAATCATATTTGGCGTTGATGTTTTTGATGACAACGCCCATCGATAAAAACGGAAACGGCGTCAGCAACACGCCGACATCCAGCCCCAGCCCAGTGCTGGAGATGGTGGCGTCGCCTTCCCCCATGTCCGGAAAACGATTGTAAAAAACCTGCCCGGTAAAGCCAATTGCCAGATATTGCATCGGCATCACTCCGAACGACAGCGCGAACGCATTTTCCGCATTGGAAAAATATTTGTAGTGGTTTCCGGCAAAATCCCTGCCATCGATCTTGTCAACCCCGGCGTGGATCCAACTCAATGCGACACCGCCTTTGATGGCTTTTTCACCGGAGGTTTCATCCACTTTGGGCCGGATGCCGGTGGCAAAACCGATATAATTGAAATTTCGATCCAATGAAAGAAAACGGTGAGACAATGCCAGTCTGGATTTTTCAAGCATCGGTATACCGGCGGGATTATAGTAAGCCGCTTCCGGTCCATCAGCGACGCCGGTAAACGCGCCACCCATGGCGTTGGCGCGTGCGCCAAGCCCCATTCGTAAAAATGCGCCGGTATAATAGCCGTCGATTGCATGAACCGAAATCGGAATAAAGAATATTAACAGAAAGCTCCACGTGATTTGATGACATTTTTTCATTTTGCCAATTCCTTGAAAAATATGAATTCTGCATTAGCAAATTTTAAGCAGATAATCTTTAGCCGGAGAAGTTAAACCGTAACCGGTTGTTTCTCAACCCGGTTTAATCAATAATGATAATTTTCCCCCAGTATTTACCGTCTCCCTCAAGTTCGAGTTGATAAAAATAGACGCCGTTTGCCAGCAAACGGTCGTTGTTATCGCGGCAGTTCCAGGCGATCGAACAGTCGCTGTTGGCAGCCCAACTGCCTCCGTCAATAGTGGCGATCCGCTCCATAGCAAAATCGAAGATACGAATGGTAGCGCGGGCAGCGTTGAAGGTACGGAATTGAAACCGGATGAAACCATCTCCGCCAAATTGATTGAATCTCAATGGTGTAAACGGATTGGGATAGGCGTACACCCGCGGTTCATCTCCCTGCCCTGGTTTTACAAAAGACCGAAAAATTGTCCAGTCCAATCCATTGTTCGCAGTTCGCGCCAGGCCATCTCCGCTTCCAACCCACAGCTCTTTTTTGGTTTTTTTTGAAAATTCCACTGAATAGAAAGCTTCAGTGTAAAAATGTTCGCGGCTTTCATAGTCGACAATCTGTGGAAATACATCCCAATTTAAGCCGCCGTCGGGCGATTTCCACAAACCGCTGTCTGTTGCGGCGAAAACCTGATTCCCGTCAAAAGCAAAATCATAGCTAAATTTGCCTCGCAGATAATTGGTCCAGCTTCTGCCAAAATCTTCAGTTCTGGAAACGCCCCTGAATTCGTTGTAATCTTCAGCATTGATTGTAGCTGCCCAAATTATCTTTTTATCGTCAATTTCCTGCAAGTCAATAGCGACCACAAAATTACCGGAAATCGGCTGGTCCTGATTTTGATGGGTAAACATCATCTCCGTAGGCCAGGTTTTTCCGCCATCATACGAAACATTAATGCCGCCGGCAGTACCCACCCAGAGTGTATCGCCGACCGCAAGCAGTGAAAATACACGGTGGCTGAGATATTCATCCGGATTGAAATTATAGTCATCAGGCGGACGTACCTGCCAGCTTTTTCCCATATCCGATGACTTCATCAGCCCGCCACCGAAGCTGGCGATCCAGACCGTCGTATCTATAATTGCAATGTCATAAGTTACATTATTGATTACGGTCCAGTTATTACCAGGCAACGGCTGCGGAAGGTGAGTCCAGGTTGCTCCCAGATCAGTAGAATAGCTCAATCCCCCGCCAGCAGCGTAATGTTCGTCGTTTACGAGAGAATCAAAAGCGGTGGCAATCCAGATCATGGAATCTTTAACCGCAACCGCCGATACACCGCCCCTGCCAATGCCCTGCTTGTGAGTATAGGTTACCCAACTTTCTCCCCCGTCTCTGGTAATGGCAAGTCCTTTTCCGGTGCCGAGTATAATTGTATTTTCATCGACTGCCACAATATCGGTGATGCTGTTGCTCTTTAAACCCGGCAACGGGTCACTTTCGAAACGGAACGCTTTTTTTGAGAGCACCTGGGTAAAAGCTAACCCGCAACAAAGAACCAGGACCAATGTAAAAATAAAAATTCTTTTCATTTCACTGAACCACCGTCATTATGTGAATAATTTTATTGCTCAATAAGTCGGAATAATCTCTGGCTTCAAATTCAAAACGATAGTTTCCGACATCGTTGGTAGATGTAATCCAAATTTGGAGTGAGTAAATGCTGTCGCCTGCGGTTACATCCCCCGAAGTTCCGTTATCATAAAGTTGCAGCGGACTTGATTGTGAGAGCGAACCATCAGGTTTATATGTATTAAAGAAAACCTCTTTGATGTCATTATAATGATCATCATCAACAGCTTTGACGCTGATCAGAAATGATTTGGCGTCGTATTGGGGAAGTTTTACCGTATCTGGCGCGCTAAGGTCTGAGATCACCGGCGCCACGCCGGTGATCATTTTCACCCACGGCATCAGGCGGTAGAAACTTTCGCTGGATTTTTGTTTTGAGTCGTAGGCTTGAACATAGAGATGAAAGTCACCAAATTGCCAGCTTGCGAATTGGGTATCCATTTCGAGGGTGAATATCCCGTCTCCGGCAAGGCTGTCGCCGTGGGAGCCATCGTCGAACAATTCCCCTTCGGCTGCCAACTGCGTTAGTGTGGGACCGAAAATCTGAAAACTGACTCGAGAAACGACATCTTCTTCATCGGGATCCTCAGCTCTCATTTTTAGAACAAAATCAACAACCGTATCTACGACTACGAATTCTGGCGTATAAACTGGAAACAGCAACGGCGCATGATTGACATCACCGGCAATGGCGATAAAATTCTTACTGAGCGGAGCACTGGTGGCATCAGACAGATCAGTTGCAAC
>OMKS01003074.1_pt1 | contig 13485 bp, 14 predicted proteins | sample 1674721 | NCBI WGS metagenome assembly OMKS01 (sample SAMN06264996, study PRJEB25208) | sediment metagenome | isolation source: hot spring sediment | place: USA: California | collected 2014-09-02 | reverse complement strand
TGTTTTGGACATAGAATTCCCTTTTTCTTGAAAATTAAGTCTGCAAATATAGTAAAATCGACTCCAATTATCAAAAAATTTGAGATTGAAAGATTTAGAATAAAAAACCGGGGATAAAACCCGCTATTTTGAAGGAATTTAGAGTTTTTAGATGAGCAACTTACCTTTTTCCATTATTAGCTTGTCATCAAAGTAGACATTTGGTTGTTTTATAACACCATCAACATGGAAAGGTACATGGACTTTTCCGCCCATACTTTTATTATCGCCTAATGCAATATGAACCGTACCAAGAACTTTTTCGTCTTCCAGAAGCATACCGCTTAATTTTACTTTATCATTTGTTCCAATTCCAAATTCTGCAATATTTCTTCCCTTATCACCAAATTTAGAAACCATTTTCCATAGTTGCTCTGCTTCTCTGCCACCGGAAATTTCAGTCGCCAGCCCTTTTTCAACTTTAATTCTTATTACATTTTTAAGAATACCAACACCGGCAAAAGAACCATCCGAAACAAAAACACCCTCTGATTTTCCTTCAATTGGTGCAACAAAAGCTTCACCTGTCGGAAGATTACCACTTTCCCCTTTTTTATGAAATAATCCTTTACTTGGAATAATTTTTCGATTCGCAATGGGCATAGTAATATCTGTTCCCTTTGCAGTTGTAACCCTAACAACTTTAGTTTTCTCTAATCTCTTTTTTAGTTTTAAAGTTAATGCAGCAATTTTTTTATAATCTGCATTAAGTCCCCTAATCATAACCTCTTTTGTTATACCGGGAAAGGTTGCAACACGCACACCTTTTGCAGATGCACTTCTTCTAGCGTCTGTATGAGTTAATGATTTTGCAGTTGGACAAAGTACTACATCAAATTTTTTCATTAACTCAGCAACATACTCCGGCGGTTCTTCGCCATTAATTTCTCGTGATTTCATTTCTACAAACAAGGCTTCGTGTCCTAAACTTAAAGCATTCTCATAAAGTGATAGACCGATTTCTCGTTTTTGTTCATCAGTTACAATTAATATCTTTTCATTTTTTTTGGCACCCATACAGTCCCGAATAGCAATTTGCGAAGCTCTGTCTAATTTTGTTAACGGCATTTATACTCCTTTATAATGGAAATCCTAAATTAAGTTGAACAGCAGCAGCGAACCCACCTTTATCAATAAAAGGTTTGTTGATAGATGGATGTACAAAATTTATTGCATCGGAATTTTCAACAGAATCAATTTTATAGAAATGATACATTGCAGTTCCTTCAATACTGATATAACCTTCAATAAGATTTATTATTAAACCGGTTCCAATGTAGTATCCAATTTCTGGTCCGTCATTTTCATATTTATTTTCAGTTAAAATATCATCGTCAGAAATAATTTTTTCTTTTAATTCAATATTATAGAATGTTATTCCACCTTCAATCAATTTAAGATGAAGAAAACTGAATACAGGTAAACCAAAATCAAGACCGATCCCCCAATGATTACTAGTTAATTCATATTCATTTTTTATAAATACTCCGACATGATTAGGGTCTTCAAATGAATGTTGTTCTTTCGAGAATTGAAAAAAACCTTTAGCCGTAAGAAAAACATGGTTAAATTCAGCACGTAAAATATTTGCACCGAATCTAAACCCGGATGCTTTTTCGAACTTTATCGGGGAATTAACTTCAGATTGATTGTTGACAAAAATTAAATCTAAGCTTTTATTTAGACCAACCGGCTCATAAGTATGCAGCCCATAACCGCCGTAAAAACCGCTTAACCCAAGACAACCAAAACCAAATGTCTGCGCATTCAAGGAAGACGATAAATTTAAAACTAAAAATGATGCTAATATCAGAATACTATTTTTCATTAGGTCTCTGTAATTATCTCCACTAGTAATCTACAAAAAATAGAGAATAACTACATCATTTTATCGTGTAAAATCTTATGAACTTTTTATTTTCTAATTGAGTTAGAAATAATGTTACACGTTCTTCAATTTTTTCTTTTCCGGGGAAATTGATTTTAGATAATTCAACAATAGTACTTACTCTATTTTTACCATCGCAATTAAGCCAAATAAAACTACCTATTTCGTCTAATTCGATTTTGGCAATTTTTTCTTTTTTCGGTTTGATGAACTTATCCAACCAGGTTTTCTCAAATTTATCATAATGAACAATTACTTTATCATTTTTAATTTTATGACCGCATTCTCTAACAGGTATATAATCAGAGATATCTATCATTCCTTTTTACCTGAAGGATATTCGAGACCATGACCATCTGAACCCATTTCGCTTCTTCTTAACATAAATGCAAAAAATAATCCTAAGAATCCCAGTATAGAAAATATCCACATACCATATTCGTACCCGGCAGGATTCTGAGCCGATGCGCCACCATAGTCGTTTGCAGCACCTATCATCCAGTTGAATGCAGCTAAACCGATTTGCTGAATTAATGTCATTAAAGAATAAGCAGTTCCAAGTCTATTTGCGTTTACGATATATGCAACGGAGGGCCACATAACCGCTGGGATTAATGAAAATGCAACTCCCATTAAAGCAATCGGAACGAATAAAGAAATATCCGTATACACCATCATTAAATAAACAGGAAGAAGAACTAACGAACCAGCCATCATAAAAAGTGATCTCTTTCCAACTTTGTCAACAATTAATCCGAAGATCGGAGTTGCAATCATTGCTGATAGCGGCAAAATACTATTTAGAAATCCGGCAAACTCACGTGATTCGCCGTGTGCTTCAATAAAAAATTTGATTGCAAAACTTCTGAAAGGAAATATTGCAGAATAAAAAACAATACATAAACCAACTATGTACCAATATGATTTGCTGAATTTTAATAGATCAGACCAAACAAACTTTTCTGTTTCTTCAGCTTCGCCAAGTGTATATCTTTTTTCGGCATTTCTTTCGAGAATAAAATAGGTTACGCCACCAACCAAGCAACTCAAACCGATCATAGCCGAGAGATAAAGCGGGTCCTGCCAATTTGTGTAGAGTCCGCTTGCCCAAGTTGGTGAATTATCTGCGGCTACAGAACCAAGCCGCGCAATTGTTAAATTTATTCCGAAGGCAAAACTAAGTTCTTTTCCTTTAAACCATTTGGCTAGTGCTGTTGTTATCGCAACAATTAAAGGTTCGGCTCCTAAACCTAATAGAACTCTTCCAGATAACATTATATAAAGATCAGGAGAAATTGCAGTAACAATTGCAGCTACTGAACATACAAAACCAAAAAATAAAGTTGATCTTTTTGTACCATATTTATCAATTATAATTCCGCCTATCATCAAAACAACGATAGCAGCAAAACTATAAAATGAATATAACTGACCGATATTTTCATCAGAATAGCCAAGATCAGCTTTAAGAATATCGGCAATAGGAGCAATGCTGTCATAAACATAATAATTACCGAACATTGCTATACTAATAACAACAAGAACAAACCATCGGTAAAATGCCGGCGGTTTAGGTTTTTCGTTTTGTAGATTGTTTTCGTTAATCATACTCTACCAATATTTATTTTAATAATTAGTTTATTAGTATTTCAGAATTTCATTTTGCGCATACCTATGTGGCAGATTGCAAAATCGTATTTAACCGGGTCTTTTGCATCAAATATTTTCAGATTTTCTGTAATTTCTTCAGCCATTTTCCATGATACATTTTTATGTTTTGTCAATTTTAATTCTTTGCAGATTCTTGCTATATGTGTATCGACTGGAATGACAAGTTTTTCTGTGGGAATTTCTGTCCATAATCCTAAATCAAGTTCATCTTTGCGAACCATCCATCGTAAAAATAAATTTGTTCTTTTGCATGCACTTCCTTTGAAAGGATCAGGAAACATAAAAACCACTCCCCTGCTTGGTTCTTTATGATCTGCAATTATATCAATCATATTTCTCGAATAAAAATGTATCGCATTTTTCAGATGTTCTTCTTCTGAAAAATAGTAAAGCAAGAATAACCTTTTGAGCGAACCGTAATTAATATAAATCCTATGAATTGCATTAAAAAGAGAAACTATATCTTCCGATGAATAAAAACGATGGACTATTTTTCTAAATAATTTATCATCTTTCTTTGGATTGTAGTTTTGAACAAACTCGTAAGGTTTGCCTTCCATTATTGTGTGAAGTTTATTAAGAGTGGAATTAATTTGCCTTACATTTCCATAAGCGAAAACAGATGATAGTAATCCGGAAATCTCAATATCGTAATAGTCTGTATATCTATGCAAAAACTCCAACGGGTCAGGAGAGATTTGCGAGTAATCAAAATACTTGTAATGATAATCTAATTTTTGTTTTAGGAGTTTTTCTTTTTTATTCATTAAAATCCAATTAGATATTTAACAGCTAAACCAATAATAAGTGCAAAGGCAGTAGAGACAAGTGTTCCAATTAAAACGTATTCAGCAAAATCCTGATCGTCCATTCTTTTTGATCTTGCATATGCTTTAGCAGCTAAAATTAAACCGAGCGCTGCATACTCACCACCTAATACAAAAATATATACTAATATTCTTTCCACCATCCCAATTACTCTGCCAGCATTTAGTTCATTTTTATCTGTATTACCTGTACCTTTTTTAGGAAGCACTTTAAGTCTCGTCAAAAGAGAACGTATCGGTAAGTTAACTTCATTCAATAAAAATAAAACTCCCAGAATTATAATGCCTACCGTATTGCTATTAAAAGAGAGAATGTTTTGTGTGATTATATAATTATTTTTTACTGCTTTTAATGTTGTACTAATGTAATCACTAAGAACCATAGGAGAATTAATTGAAAAAATTATACTGGTTATTATAATTGTAACGACTATTTCTATTGTCCGTAATCCATTTAGACTACTACCCTTTTTTAACTGCTTTTCTTCAAGTATGAATTCTGCGACATTAATTGCGATTAATGCCAATACAATTAGAATGAGATTGAATTTATATGAGAAAAATAGAATTGGGAATAACTGGATTATTAACTTAATAAATAATTCTCTTACTGTTAACTTTTGTTCCGTGGAGTAGAACGGTAAACGAGATGATAGAACAAAAACCAGGAAGTAAATATATTCACTATTTATCATTTTCGATTGAGCTGTTAATAATTTCAGTTATTTCTTGAAAGACTGCTACGATTACATCCAAAGAACCACTACTAATATTTTTATAAACAGCACGCTCCGAAATGGATAAAGATTTCGAAATTCTTGAATACCTGTTTTCTCCTTTTAGCAGGTTAAAAAAGATTTGAAGCCTATTCATGTTCCAATCACTTACTTGATTTGATATTAATTTCAAATTTAGGTTTACTATTTTTTCAACTGAGTTGTTTATTCCACCAATATGAATTAATGAACCATTTTTTTTGATCATGTCCATATTATCACGAGCAATATAAAAGGCTTCACCATCCATACCAATAGCGCTTTTTTTATTAATAGAAGTTGAAATTTCGCCCACTCCTAAAGTAAATCTGATTTGCAAAGGATGAACCGCGGTTAAGATTTCAAACATATCCGGGAATATTTCACCGGCATTTTTATATACTGCCTGAAATTCATCACCGAGAGTTATTGTGAGAGGTGACAACAAAGAAGCAGTCTTTTTATTGATAGAAGTAAGTTTACGTTTAAGTTTAGTTTGGATTTTCTTCCTATCACTTAGCTCCCGCGATTTAACAATATCCCCTATTAAAGCAATTTTCTTCATGGATAGACCCGTAAAAATTCTCAAGCTCACATCAAATATAGCTAATGAACCAATTCGGTTCAAATTATATTTTTGAACCAAATCAGTTCATTTTCTATTTTTGAACCAAATTGGTTCAAAAACCTTTTCTCAATCTTATTAAGGCTATCATTTCTTTTACTGCTTTTTCCAATCCAACAAAAACCGAACGCGCAACAACAGCTTGACCAATACTAACCTCATCAATGTCTTCAATTGCAATAAAATGTTTCATGTTGTTGTAATTCAATCCATGACCGGCGTTTACTCCCAGCCCTAACTTTTTTGCATGTTTCGCTGCTTGGCGTATTCTTTCTAATTCTTCAAACATATCATCTTCTGTTAGAGCGTTTGCATAATTGCCGGTATGTATTTCGATAAAGTCGGAATCAATTTCTGAAGAAGCATCGATCTGAGCAATATCCGGTTCTATAAAAAGTGAAACCGGAACTTCTGCTTCATGAAGCCTTTCAATTGTTGAGCGAAGTGGATCTATATTATCAATTACATTAATACCGCCTTCGGTTGTAAGCTCGAGTCTTTTTTCAGGTACAATTGTCGCGAGTTCAGGTTGAACATCAATTGCAATTTTTATAATCTCTTCTGTTGCAGCCATTTCAAGATCTAATTTGGTGGTCAGCATTTCACGCATCAAGCGTAGGTCTCTTTCGTTTATATGACGTCTATCTTCACGTAAATGCACAACAATTCCGTCAACTCCGTATTGCTCAGCCATTAAAGCATAAGTAACCGGATCAGGATTTACTTCCATTCTTGCATTTCTCAAAAATGCCACGTGATCAACGTTAAGACTAAACAGCATTTTTATTTTTCTCCTATTTTGAAATGAATGAAATAAAAATAGAGAATAATTTCGTATTCTTAAAATATCTTTGCTAATAATTCCGAAATGAATTCGGACCTTGATCTTACCGTTGAAAAAATATCAATACCAAGCATGATAGCAAAATGAATAAAAACACCGTACAAAAATGAACGGGTTCGTAAAGCAACAATTCCTAAAATTATTCCACCAAGGATTGAGCTGAAAGTTTCTAATTCAGGTTTACCGTTATGCAGAATTACGAATGGAATCATCTGAATGAATACCGCATAATAACCGAACTTTTTTTCCAAACCGAACAACATAAATCCGCGCCAAATAAATTCCCAAGCAAAAAGATAAATGAGCATTCCGATTTCATAAATAATAAAAATAGACCAGTTACTTTTTGCCATCTGAAGATGCGGATATTTTGCAGCAAATTGAGATGAAGCAGATATAAACCACAATATAGGTAACATTACGGCTATTGAGATAAGTGTAATTGTAAAACCAACTTTATAATCACCAAATTTAACTCCATAATCGGAGAGCTTTTCCTTGAATAAGAATATGATAATAATTGAAGGAAGTAAGAAAAGAGAAATGAAATCGCCGATAAACCAGAATAAATATTCATAGAGGTGAACAAACTCATTATCGGTAAAATATTGATGATATAGATTAGCTCTGAAAAATTTACGTGATGCGTAATACCAAGATATGGTTTGAAGAACTGCAACGGCAAGAAAAACAATCACTACTTTTTTGTCTAGTGTTTTGAGTTTATTCCATTGTTGCAATATTTCATTTTTAAATGTGTTCATTAACAACAACTTTTGTAAACCGTTGAAACGGTTATTAACTTTTCCCTTTTATCATTAGAGTGTGTTGCACAAGTCATAAAATAGCCGTTCACTTTAGTGAACGGGGAAAATAGCAATAAATTATACGGACTTTAGTCCCATTAAATATCAAGAATCGGGCTAAAGCCCTTTTTCTTTTCTCGTATTCATCCTCCGTTGGTTAAAACCGACGGTAATTTTTCAATATAAAGTTATGCAACAGACTCATAAGTCATGGATTATCTCAACATATATGAAGCGAACCGTTTTAACGGTTTCCTAAAAACTCTTCTAAATATTTAAAGTTCGGTGTCAACTTGCCTCTGTAAACAACACATGCATTTTTTAATTCGGGACTCAAATCCAATTCTTCAAAACTTTTTGAATAATCTGCTTCAAATAATTTTGGAACTAAGGGCATCAAAGATTTACTAAACCATTCGGATGATTCAACCGGAATTTCAGCGGGTAGATTATCAACCGTCATTAATGCAATTCCATCTCCATCAAATCCGTCATTAATTGTATTTGATTTGGGATTGTAAATAAAAACCGGGTTATCCGATGGAGTTGCTTTCTCAGTCATCTCAATCGAGCCGTTTATATCGCAACTTAAATCCGCGATAGCAATTAAGTTGTTCAATTTATTTTTTGAAGTAAATTCTTTTGTAACTAATCTCGGATATTTTTCTTCCCAATAAATTGCATTTACAAGCAGATTAATTTTGGGTAAAAACTGCTCGAACTTTGATTTATATTTTCCCGGTTCGTTGTAATATTCTTCTAAATCGAAATTACCACCGCCAATCTTTTCAACCAAGTCTTCTTCTTTGAATATGACTTTATAGATTTTGTTTTTCTCAAGTTCATTCGCTAACAAATCATTCGGTTCTATTTTAGTAACCGGAAGTAAATCTAATATTTTTTGAGCACCGATTGATACATTTCCATAACCGGTAATTCCAACAACTAATGGATTTATTTCATCAGGCAATTTTAATTTTTTACCCAGCTTTGTGATTTCTTCTTTGGCGGCTTCTAAGTCGGGATAATCTTTTGCTTGTTTTATTTTCTCAAATTGATTTTGAATTCCTAATGCGTGTAATCTTTTCCCGAGTGTAAAAAAACCATTAACCATTCCGGCATAACCGGCATGTCTTCCGAAGAAAACAAGCCGTCTATCATTTTCATCTTTTATCGGTTCATAATCTATCAGTGTACATTTTTTATCTATGAGAGTTTGGAGCAAAGGCATGTTGTAAGGTTGCCCTTTAATCGTATGCGAGAAGAACAAATAAATTTTGTTTTCAAGAATATGTTGGATTGGAATTTCTTTTACGGCGAGAATAATTTCAGCTTCATCAAGAATTTCTCTTGCTTCGGCACCGGCATTAATATAATCTTGGTCGTCAAAAATTCTTTTTTCAGAAAGTTGAAATAAAGTTTTTATTCCGAAATTATCTTTAAGTTCTTTAACGGCAGCGGGAGTGAGGGTAACCCTCCTCTCCCACTTGTTCTTAACTTCTTTTCTAATTCCGAGTATCTTTTTCATATTGTTCAATATAACTATATATCGAATTTAATACCTTGTGCTAAAGGTAATTCTTTACCAAAATTTATTGTGTTAGTTTGGCGTCTCATGTAAGCTTTCCATGAATCGGAACCGGATTCACGACCACCGCCGGTTTCTTTTTCACCACCGAATGCTCCACCAATTTCCGCACCGGATGTACCAATATTCACATTAGCTATTCCACAGTCACTTCCCCAAGCCGATAAAAATTCTTCTGATTCTCTTACATCATTTGTAAAGATTGAAGATGAGAGTCCTTGCACAACATTATTTTGTAATTCAATTGCATTACTTACTTCACCAGAATATTTAATTAAATATAATAATGGAGCAAAAGTTTCCTCTTGAACTATTTGGTAATGATTTTCAACTTCGGCAATTGCGGGTTTTACATAACATCCGGATTCATAACCTTTTCCCTCTAAAACTTCACCACCAAAAATAATTTTCCCGCCTTCTTCTTTTACTTTCTTTTGAGCATTCAAAAAATCTTCAACTGCAGCTTTATCAATAAGTGGTCCAACATGATTTGAAACTTCTAATGGTGACCCAATCTTTAATGTTTCATAAGCTTTTAACAATGATTCTTTGACTTTATCATAAATTGATTCATGCATAATAATTCTTCGAGTAGATGTACATCTTTGTCCGGCAGTTCCAACGGCACCAAATACTATTGCAGGAATAGCTATTTTAAGATCGGCATTCGGCGTAAGAATAATTGCATTATTTCCACCTAATTCGAGAATTGTTCTGCCGAATCTTTTGGATACAACTTGTGCAGCATGTCTTCCGATAGAGGTTGAACCGGTCACCGAAACCAAAGGAACGCGTTTATCATTCAGCATTCTTTCACCGACAGTTTTTCCTCTACCAATAATTAAAGAAAATAAACCTTCGGGTAAATCATTTTCTTTAATTACATCTGCCAGAATATTCTGCACTGCAATTGATGTCAGCGGTACTTTTGAAGATGGTTTCCACAAATTTGAATCGCCGCAGACAGTTGCAATCATTGCATTCCAACTCCACACAGCAACCGGGAAATTAAATGCACTGATGGTCCCAACAACGCCAAGCGGATGATACTGATCATACATTCTATGATTTGGTCTTTCAGACTGCATTGTGAAACCGTATAATTGTCTTGATAGACCTACTGAGAAATCGCAAATGTCTATCATTTCTTGAACTTCGCCCAAACCTTCCTGAAGCGATTTACCCATTTCGTAACTAACAAGTTTACCAAGCGGTTCTTTATACTTTCTTAATTGCAAACCGACTTGCCTAACAATCTCTCCTCTTTTTGGAGCAGGTATTGTTCTCCATTTTAGGAATGCTTCATGAGCTGTTTTTGCAACATGTTCATAATCTTGCTCAGTTGCCTGATAAACTGTCGCAATATGTTTTCCATCCACAGGTGAAACAACATCAATTTTATCACCTGATTTTTCACCATACCATTTTAATCCGGTTGATGCACCTAAATTTTCATCTTTAATTCCAAGTACTTTTAAGAATTCCATTTTACCTCCTTATCAAAATCATTTAAATAATGATTTGATCCCGGTTTGTTTCATTATTGATAATAAGTTTATTTTTTTCATTTTGTTTTCGATATCAACTTGTATGTCAGCAAATAGATTCAAGAAATATTCATTAAATGTAAGATTGATATTCTTCCCTCTTCCGCTCTTTTTATTTACGTCAAGATGAAACGCTTTTCTATCTTCTATCGCGCAGTATATCTCTTGTAAATGTAAATCTTTGGGATGTTTGTTTAATAAAAATCCACCGCTAATTCCTTGTGTACTTTTTACAATATCGTTCTTTGTAAGCAGTGACATTATTCTACGCAGCTTTGAAGCATTTGTCCCGATTTGTTCAGCAATATGCGCACTATTATGAGGGGTGGGATGTGTGGAAGCAAGATAACTTAAAGCCTTTACCGAAGTCGATAGTTTTGTTGATGCGGACATAATTTTTTCTATTAGTTACAGTAAGTGTAACAAATACGTCACTTAAAGGCAAGTAGGTTTCTTCATGAGTTAGAGATTCCATCTTTTCAAAAGATGGGATTTAACAGTTTATAATAATTGAATAGACCCAATCGACTGTTTTATTTTTTCGTATTCCGAATTGAAGAGTGCTGCTTTTGAAGTGAATTCGAATTGAATAATGTCTTGAAACTTATTTTGGAAAATTATTCTTTTAGAAATTATAGTTCTTTGATCAATAGAAAACTGAGTAAACTTAATTCCGTCTTTTGCAAACTGCTCTACTTTATAATCAAGATCGCTGCTTTGTTTTGAGACCAAAATTTGTGAATAAATATTCAGTACATCTTCTCTTCCTTTAAGCGAATCCGGAGTAATAACTTTTCCCAAATTCAGCACGGATGTAGTTGAATCATCGAAAAAAAGGTAACTTGGATTATAGACAAACTCTCCAATTATACCTTTTGATTTGTCGGTTCTTTTAGATATTTCCGAAGTTCGTAAATCCCAATTTAATGGTGAACGAAAAGTTATACTTAAATTAAAATCAGTTGTTTTATTGGTTAATTCACTTGTTTCAAATGAATAAAAAGTTACTTCCGGAGATTTTTCATCTTCACATGACATGAGAATGAGCAAAATTACAGAAAGAAAAAATATTTTAAATAAAAGTTCCATGGGCAAAAATCATTTGGTAAAATATAAGAAATATTTTTTGATATTGACTTGCGCTAACTTAATTAATAAGTTTCATGTAAACGATTGTTTATTTATGCCACATTACAAAGATTTTCATAAAATAACCGGATTTAAATCCCTCAAAAGTTACGTAATATCCCGCTTCGAACACGTATTTTAATACCATTATTACATCCCAATTTATTTACAAATACAGTAAGAAATTTAATTTTTTCAAAATGGGAGTTTTTATGAATAACAAAACCTTGAAAAAAAGTGATACTATAATTAATGCTAAAGATGTTCACAATATAATAAGCCAACGAATGTTAGCCGATGGGATGAAATTAGTCCTTGATCTGGAGAATAGCTACGATTTAAGAATTGTTGACGCTCTAACCGGTGATGAATATTTAGATATGTTTTCATTTTTTGCTTCTTCACCGCTTGGAATGAATCATCCCAAAATTAATAACGATGGGTTTGTTAATAGAATTGGAAAAGCAGCTTTAACAAAACCATCTAATTCGGATGTTTATACAAGAGAAATGGCGCACTTTGTAAAAACTTTCGGTGACGTTGCGATGCCGGAACATTTCAAACATCTCTTTTTAATTTCCGGAGGTTCGCTTGCCGTTGAAAATGCTCTGAAAACTGCATTCGATTGGAAGGTGAGAAAGAATTTTCAAAAAGGTTATAAAGAAGAAAAAGGTCATCAAGTAATCCACTTTAGAGAAGCATTCCACGGACGCTCGGGATATACAATGTCACTTACTAATACAGACCCGAATAAGATATTGTATTTTCCAAAATTCAATTGGCCTAGAATAACTAATCCTAAAATTACTTTTCCATTGAGTGAAAATCTTGATAAGATAAGACAACTTGAAGAAATAGCAATCAATGAAATTTATGAAGCAATTAAGAATAACAAAGACGATATTGCTGCCATAATTACTGAACCGGTTCAAGCTGAAGGCGGAGATAATTTCTTTAGAAAAGAATTCTTTGTGAAACTGCGCGAAATTGCAGATGAAAATGATATCATGTTAATCTTTGATGAAGTTCAGACAGGTATCGGTTTAACCGGTAAGATGTGGGCACACGAACATTATGTAAAACCTGATATTGTTGCGTTTGGTAAAAAGATGCAAGTATGCGGAATTATGGTAAGTGATAGAGTAGATGAAATTGAAGAAAATGTATTTAGAAAATCGAGCAGAATTAACTCAACCTGGGGCGGTAATTTAGTTGATATGGTTAGGTCACAGAAATTTCTTGAAATAATTCATGAAGAAAATCTTGTTGAAAACTCAAAAATGGTTGGAGAGTATTTACTTCATAATTTGGAAGAAGTGCAAATTCAATTTCCGGAATTAATTTCACAAGCTCGCGGTCTGGGTTTGATGTGTTCTTTTGATTTCCCAACCCCGGAACAAAGAAATAAATTCCTACAAGAACTATATGATAATAAAGTTTTAATGCTTGGATGCGGTAACAGATCGGTAAGGTTCCGTCCACCGTTAAATGTAAGAACAGAAAATATTGATGAAGCAATAACAATTATCAAAAAAGTTCTTTCAAAAATGAGTTAAAAAGTTCCCTCTTTTCTTCTACTGATAAGCGGTCTGTGTTAGTATATTCCAACATAGACCGCTTTGCATTTCCTCAAGACTGCAAATAAATTATTTATATTCGCTCTATGAAAAAAATATTAATCATATTAATATTTCCGTTTTATTTATTTGCTCAACCACTTGATGAAAGTGTAAGTTTTCTTTCTAATCTGTCTCTTATACACATCTC
>OMKS01003073.1_pt1 | contig 13486 bp, 9 predicted proteins | sample 1674721 | NCBI WGS metagenome assembly OMKS01 (sample SAMN06264996, study PRJEB25208) | sediment metagenome | isolation source: hot spring sediment | place: USA: California | collected 2014-09-02 | reverse complement strand
AGACAGGGGGAGAGGGTGAGGGGGAGAGCGGAGTGATCTCGACGTCAAGCGCTTCGACCAGGGCGGTGCGGGCGCGGGCGAGGCGGCGGTGGGCCAGCCGGTCGGGACGCTGCAGGTCGCCGGTGAGGGTGACGGTCGTCTCGGCCGCGCGTTCGGCCAGCAAGCGGAGGACGGCCAACTGGGTGGGATTGAACTCGTCGAAACCGTCGACCACCAGCAGTGCCAGGTCGGCCAGGAGCGCGGCGCTCTCCTCCAGGGCGATGGCCGCCAGCCAGCCCTGGCCCTCGGTATCGGCCCAACCGGCCTCGATCAGGTATGCCTGGTAGGCGGCGTAAAGTTGGGCCAACTCGATCAGGCGGGGTTCCACACCGGTGTCGTCGGCCAGCGCCGCCGCCAGCGCCTCCGGGAAAATTCGGGCCCGCTTGAGCTCCTCGAACAGATCGGCCAGCAAACGGGCAAAGCCGGGCGCAGCGTGCAAGGGAGCGTAGTAAATCACTTGGCCGGCATCGACGAGCTGGGCCACCAATCGGTAGATCAAGCGGCGGCGCACGGCCGGGGGCAGACGTACCGGCATCGGGGCGGCGGGGTTCTGGGCCAACGTCAGGATGTCGGCGTAGAGATCGTAAAAGGTCTGTACCTGAATCCCGATCCCGCCTCCCGCCTCGGCCAGGCGGCGGCGAAAGGCCTCCGCCTTGAGGTGATCCGGCACGATCACGCGCACGGGCGAGAGGGTCGGCTGCTGCCGGGCCATCGTGGATTGCACGCGGTCGATGACGTGAGCGGTCTTGCCGCTTCCCGCCGGGGCGACCAGAATTTTAATACTCACGATCAATCCTCGTCAACCGGCGGGAAAATCTTCCCCGGATTGAGAATGTTGAGCGGATCGAAGGCCTGCTTGACCCGGCGCTGGAGCCCGATTAGCGCCGGATCCATGACCAGCGGCAGGTAACGCGCGCGCTTGGCGCCGACGCCGTGCTCGCCGCTGATGGTGCCGCCCAGTTCGGCCACCGTCTCGTAGAGATCGGTCAAGATCGACGGCAGTTTCTCATCCCAATCGACCATCCCGGTCTCGGGCCGCTTGACGACGGTGGCGTGGAGGTTGCCGTCACCGGCGTGGCCGTAGCAGGGGATCAACACGTCGTATTGGCGTGAAAGCCGCTCCAGGGCCCGCACCAGATCGGGGATCCGGGCCAGGGGGACGACGACGTCCTCCAGGCTCTGTTCCGGGCAGACCGCCTTGAGCGCCTCCGCCATGCTCTGCCGGGGGCGCCATATCCGCCGCTCGGCCACCGGCGAATCCCCCACGAAGACGTCCAGCGCGCCCAGTTCCAGGCACAGATCCACGATGGTGTTGTACTCGGTCTCCACCTGTTCCGGGCTGTTCCCGTCCACCTCGATCAGCAACAACGCGCCGGTATCGGGATGGGGAATCCGCTCGTCGAGAAAATCATAGGTCAATTGGATGGAGAGGCGGTCCATGAACTCCACCGAACACGGCACCACGCGGCCCTGGGTCATGATCCGGGGCACCGCCCGGACGGCGGCCGGGACGTCGGTGAAGGGGACCAGAAGCACCACGCGGGCCACGGGCAGCGGCACCAACCGCAGCGTGACCCGGGTGAAAATCCCCAGCGTGCCCTCCGATCCGACCATCAGGTGCAAGAGGTCGTAACCGGTGACGTCCTTGACCCGCTTGCCGCCGAGGCGCACGATCTCGCCGGTGGGCAGCACCACCTCCAGCCCCAGCACGTAACGACCGGTGACGCCGTATTTGATAGCCCGCCCGCCGCCGGCGTTCTCGGCCACGTTGCCGCCGATGAAGCAGGTCTCCCGGCTCATCGGGTAGCCGGCGTAGAACAGCCCGTGCGGCTCGACCGCCGCGTTGATGTCGTTGGTCACCACGCCCGGCTCGAGCACGACGAGCATGTTCTCCGTGTCGATCTCTAAAATCCGGTTCATCCGCTCCAGCGAGAGCAGGATGCCCCCGTAAACCGGCACCGCCCCGCACGAAAGCCCCGATCCGGCCCCTCTCGGCGTGACGGGTACCCGCTCCCGGTTGGCCAAATGCATGATGGCGGCGATCTCCTCGGCCGTCCTCGGCTTGACCACCACCTCTGGCATGTGAGCATACGCCTCGCCGGCGACCTCGTCGTGGGCGTAATCCAGCATGCGCTCGGGTTGGTCGAAGATGACGCGAGCGGCGCCCTCCTGTTCGCCGACGATGGCGCGCAATTCGTCGGCGATGGCCGGGGTGACGGGGGCGTAGGGGCTTTCGGGGATTTGTTTGGTATTCATGGGTTTCAGGTTTCGGGTTGCAGATAGGGGATGGTCTGGGGGCCTTCGGGCAGGACGGCGATGGTGGCCTGGGGGTTGTCGCGGCGAATGCGATCCAGGGTCGCCTCGATGGCGCGGCAGGGGATCACCAGGGCGCGGCGCAGTTCCTCGTCGGTGAGGCCGTCGGCGTAGACGTGAACGTTGGCCCGGCGCTGGATCTGGGCCTGGACCTGCGCCTCCCACTGGTCGTGGCAGCGGAAGCCCGGCGCCGTCACCGTCTCCAGCAGTTCCCGGGGCGATTCGGCCTCCCACAACAGCCGCCGGTACTCGCCGTGATCGGGGATGCCGTCCCAGCACTCGGCGGCGATGACGATGTCGCCGCCGGGCCGCACGATCTGGGCCGCCGCCGACATGCCCTTGACCGCCTGGTACAGGTTCAGGTCCAGGGGATAACCGCTGTTCGACGTGACGACGACGTCGAACAGGTCTGGGACCGGCTGCATGGCGGTCTGGCGCACGAACGCCGCCCCCGCCCGGTGGGCCGTTTCCAGGTCGCCGGCGAAGACGCCCGTGATCGCCCGCCGCCGGTTCAGGGTCACGTTGAGCAAAAAGGTCGGCTCGGTTTTCCGGGCGATGGACAGCATCTCCTCCCACAGGGGATTGCCGTCGGTCACTCCCCAAGCGACGTTGGGATCGGACAGCATCGCGGCCCCGTGATTGTCCAGGATGGCCTCGACGTCGGCGATGCCGGGCAACACCGCCTTGGGGCCGCCGCTGACGCCGGCGAAGAAGTGGGGCTCGATGAAGCCGGTCAGGATCCGCACCGAGGCCGCCACGTAGGCCCGGTTGACGCGCACTGTCCGTCCGGCCCGGTTGACGCCCACCGGGACCAAGTTCGCCTCGTCCCAGGCGTCGTGCTGGATCACCCGGTACCGGTCGCACACCTCGGCCCCCAACATCTCCCGCAGTTCCGCCTCGCTCTGGCGGCGATGGGTGCCCAGCGCGTTGATCAGCACGATCTGTTCGTCGGGCGCGCCGGCGTGGGCCAGCGTCTCCAGGAGCGGCGGCAGCGCCCGGTCGTTGGGCATGGGACGGGTCAGGTCGCTGAAGACCACGGCGACCGTGTCCTCGGGCCGGATCAGGTCGCGCAGGGGAGGCGCGCCCATCGGCGCATCCAGCGCCGCGAGCAACGCCGCCCGCTCGTTCGGCAGTCCCTCGACGAAGCGGGGCTCGATGACGGTGATGGGGGCGTCGTCGGGGAATTCGACCGTCAGGCCGTCGCGGCCATAGGATAGTTCAAGGTGCATTATTTCACCACAACTACTCGACGATATCTCGTGGTTCTATGACCAATCGAATACCATTTAGCACCTGGCGCATTCGTCGACTTGAGAGGGTACCTATCCATTCATCAAGATCCCTCTTGTCCACAGTAAATATCTGTGAGACGTTAACCACGCTCTGCTTGGGTAAGTTCGCCTCTCCTTTTTCCAACAACACATTTCCAGGGGCTTGAGCTCGACGTAGGTTAGATGTCAGCTCACATACCACCACTGTGTTAATCCGGCTGCGATTGAACACGTTGTTCTGTACAATGACATGAGGATGGCGATATCCTGGTTGGGATCCTGATGGATTTCCCAGATCAATCCAAAACACATCTCCCTGGTTGATTACCATTGTCCCATAACCTGTTGTCTATGCTTCTGACGCCGCGCCTCACGCACGGCCTCCGCTTCTTCTGTGTCAGAAACATCTGCGTAAACTTCATTAAGCTTTTCAAGCATCCTGCGATTTTCATGCTGCTTAATGAAGGCATCAACAGCCAGTGCAAATATCTGGCTGCGGGATACCTGTAACTCCTCGGCCAGATTGTCGACTTCATCAAAGAGAGATTCTTGGATAGATATAGCTGTTTTTACCGTTGTCATTTGTTATACCTCCTATACTATCTTAAGTATAACAATAAATCATAACCAAGTCAATATCGTGCAGCGCTTCACGCCTTACAACCCTTCCTGGGCGACCAACTCGCGTCCCCGGTCGATCACCTCCTGGACGGTCTCGATCAGCCCCTGGGCCGCCTCGACGCTGGGCGGCGGCGCTTCCTCCTCATCATCATTGTCCTCGGCCGGCGGCGCGGTGAGGGCGCGGACGCGATCGACGCGGGCGGCCAAATCGGCGGCGATGCGTCCGGGGGCGACCAGTTCCGCTTCCACCAGGCGCGGCGAGGGCAGTTGCTCGCCGGGCGCTTTGTCCTTGACCAACGAGAGGTGCGCGCTCAACGCCCATCCCAGCGCCTGGCGCACCGGTCGCATGACCTCCTCCGGGAAGCCCCCCTCCAGGACGACGGCGGCCAGCTTGAGCCGCTTGTCGGCGGTGTCGAAACCCTGGTTGGCCCGGCGCAGTTTCTTCTCCAGCGCCTTGCGCGTGTCCTTCCGTTCTGGCGCCGGGACGGCGGGCGCGCGGTAGACCGTCTTCTCCTCCGGCTCCTGGGCCGCCGCCCCACCCATCAGGGCGGAGAGCGCCCGGTAGCCCTCTTGCTCCATCAGCAGCAACCCCGGCGTGGGCGTGTCGCCGTAGTGCTCCCGCAGCAGTTGCTCCACCTGGGGCCGTAACTTGGACGGTTCGCGATCCACGACGACGAGGATGTTGCCATCGGCCGGGGCCGTGGGCAGTTGCGGCGCCTCGCGGACCAGCAGGATCCGCCCCGAATAGCGTCCGACCAGCAGATCGGCGAAACCCTGGAGCGTGGGGAGCGCTACAGCCGCTTCCTCCTCCGGTTCGGCCGTCGGTTCCAGTTCCAACTCCGGCTTGACCACCTTCTCCTCCCCCAGCATCACCTGGAGTTGTTGCAGGACGCTCTTGGCGTCCTTGAACGAGAGTTCGGTGACCTCGCTCTCCATGTCGAGCGCCGCGTCGAAGACCGCCCGCTTGGCCGCCAGGGTATCCAGCATGCGCTCCTCGATGGTCCCCTTGGCCACCAGGTTGACCACGTTGACGGTGTGTGGCTGCCCGTGGCGATGGGCGCGGGCGATCCGCTGGGCCAGCACCGCCGGGTTCCAGGGCAGTTCCAGGTTGACGACCATGCTGGCGGCTTGCAGGTTCAGGCCCACGCCGCCGGCGTCGGTCGAGAGGAATATCTGGCACCGGGGATCCTCGAAGAAGCGCTCAATCAAGGCGCCGCGTTTGCTGGACGGCACGTCGCCGGTGAGCTTGACCCAGCCCAGGCCCAGCTTCTCCAGCACCGGCTCGGTCAGGTTGAGCATGTTCGTCCATTCGCTGAAGATGATGGCCTTGCGGCCGTTGCCGGCGACCTCGTCCTCCAGGATCTCCCGCAGCTCGCGCAACTTGGGCGCGGTCTTCTCCCGGTCCTGCGGCTTGATCTCGGGGTCGTGGAGCGCCAGGGCGTTGCAGAGCAGGCGCATCTTGACCAGCGAGCCCAGGAGGATCTTGTGCTCGTCGGGCGTCAGCGGGCGACGCTGGGCCTGCGAGATCAGTTTCGCCACCCGGTGCTGGTACTCGTAATAAGGCTTCCATTGGGGCTCGGTCATCTCGACGAAGAAGTTGCTGTCGATCCGCTCCGGCAGATCGAGCAGCACCTCGTCGCGGACGCGGCGCAGCACGTAGGGGGAAATGCGCCGGCGTAACTCGTCCAGGTTCTTGTGTCCCAGCACCTTGTAGGAGCCGGAGGGACGCTGTTCAACCTCATAGTAGCGCTGGTTGAAGCGCCACAGCGGGCCGAGGATGGTGGGGTCGATGAATTGGAAGATGGAGTACAGCTCGTCCAGCCGGTTCTCCAGCGGCGTGCCAGTCAGCACGAAGGCGTAGGGACTGCGCAAGCGCTTGATCCGGTCGGCGGTCTTGGTGCGCCAGTTCTTGATTCGCTGGGCCTCGTCCAGGATGACGAGGTCGAATTTGCGCCGGATCAATTCTTCCTCGTCGTAATGGACCAATTCGTAGTTCATCACGTTGAAGAATGCCAGGTTGCGGTACAGGTCGCGGCGATGGATCGGGTTCCCCTCGATCACCTGGACGGAGAGAGACGTGAAGCGCTGGATCTCCCGCGCCCACTGGTGCTTGAGCGAGGCCGGGCAGACGATCAGCACCCGCTCGATGTCGCGCAATTGCTTGAGCAGGGCCGCAGCGGCGATGGCCTGCACCGTCTTGCCCAGGCCCATGTCGTCGGCTAACATCGCCCGCCGCCCGAAGGCCAGGTGCAACACTCCTTCCTTCTGGTAACCGTAGAGTTGGGCCGAGATGACGTCCAGGGAGCGGTTGCCCTGGTCCACCTGTTCGAGGAACCATTCCTTTTGCTGGGCGATGGATTCGATGTCCTGCTGTTTCTTGAGGTAATCGTGCACCGCCTGCACCACGTGGACCTGATCCTGTAGGTCGTCGGGCAACTGTTTCAACTCGCCGAACAGGGCCGGCAGGCTCCGGGTGACCTTGCCCGACAACACCCCCTCGGCGTCGAAGTAGCGGGAGAGCAGGTCGCGCAGCGGCGCCTCCTCCGGTAGCGGCAGTGTGACGCGGACGGTGCTCTGCTCGGCGTGACGCAGGTAGATCTGGGTCACCGGCGGCGCCTGCTCGACGAAGGTCTCCCACTGTTCGGTGAATTCATTTTTCAGGTTGAGCAGCACCCCCTCGATGTGCTTGCAGGTGCCGATGGTGTTGGTGAGATAATCGGGGCACGTGCAGGTGTTCAGTTGCTCGGTCAGTGAGCGAATGTGGACCGTGTATGCCCGCCCCGACGCCGACGTCACCTCGAAGACACTGTAGACCGGGTGTCGTCCCCGGTTGGCGATCTTGGCCAGATCCTCCTTGCCGCGCTTGCGGCGGCGCTTGATCTGTTCCTGAAGCATATCCTTTTCGTGTTCGTTCTCCACCATCTTCCGCCCCTTTCAATAGACTCGTTATCATCTCATACGGGTGTGTTTCAAACGATTTAAGCCTTGTTCGTAGTACGCGCGCTAGGTAGCGGCTTCAGCGCGCTTTTACGGCGATAAATCGCCTACTACGAGCTTGGCCTCAAATGAAATGAAACACACCCATCTCATACTCGAAGATGCTTTAAAGATGCTTCCCTTATCACGAATGACACGAATTGACGAATTTCACGAACGTCTCTCCAAGTTCTAACATCCAGGTATCTGCTCACCTTGTGCCCACCGGATCACAATCCGGGCTTGTCCGTGTCGGCTTCCGTCCCCACCCAGTCAATGGCCTATGCGCCATCGGCGCACGCCATCGGCGCACGCCATCGGCGCGGATTGTGATCCGCTCTGCACACGTATGCTGAGCAGTTACACATCCAGAAGAATTCGTGTTATTCGTCCATTCGTGTCATTCGTCCATTCGTGAGATTCGTGATCCAAAAACTTACGCCCCGACCTCACGGACCCGGCGGAAGAATTCCTCCCGCAAGGCCGGGATCACCTCGTCCGCCTTGACCGCCGCGATGTATTCGGCCAGGTACTCGGCTTCCCATTGGAGCAACTTCTCGCCCTTCTCCCTCGTCGCGACCCGGGCGTCGCCGGCGTAGTGCTCCGGGTAATCGGCGTACCACCAGATCCCGCTATAGGTGGGCGGCAAGCCCTTCATCCGTCCCCGGGGCAGCGAGGCGCCTTCCACCCGGTCCATCCTGGCCAAATCCGAGTAAGTGCCCAGGATCAGGCTGCTTTCCCGCTCGCCGCCGTGCCCGCCGTAGGGCGCTTCGGCCATCTCCTCCCATTCTGTTTCCCTCTCGGGCGAGAGGTGACGCTGGGGGATATAAATAGAATAAGGCTTCTCTTCCCACAGGGCGCATTGGGCCAAGAACGGCAAGAAGGCGCTGTTCCCCCCGTGAGCGTTGAGGACGACGATCTTCTTGAAGCCGTTGCGCCCAATCTCGTCGAACACCCCCTGGACCAGGTCGAAGAGCAGCCGGGGGGCGATGGTGATCGTGCCGGGGAAACAGCGCGCCTCGTAGATCTGGCCGAAATAGAAGGGCGGAAAGACCACGGCCGGCTCGATCTCGGCGGCCCGGCAGGCGATGGCTTGACCGTTGAGATAATCGGTGCCCAGGGGCAGGTGATCGCCGTGCTTCTCGACCACGCCCAGGGCGATCACGCAGACGCCGGTCTCCTGCACCGCCTTGGCGAAATCCGCTGACGTTAATTCTTCCCACTGCATTTTTGTTCTCCTTAGTCGTTTTGTTATCTGGCTCTCTGCTAGTTCGCCTGGTTGGCTTAGCAAGTGGTCAGCTTTTCGCCACGAATTACACGAATTGTCACTAATTTTTGGTTTTTCGTGTTAATTCGTGCAATTCGTGGCTAATCTCTCACCGCGGCCATGCGAAATCCCAAAGAACCTGTTATCTCATTCGATATATGTGTCACGTAAGGCGTAAAACGTGAGGTCTGTTTACGTCTTACCCATTACGTTTTACGCTTTGGCTATCCTCACTGTACACGCCCCGATACGCCACTGGCAACAGATCGGCGATGCGGTGCATGATGAGGTCGGTATATTGGCGCAGTTTCTTGCTTCGCACACGCCCGCTTTCTGGCAGGCGAAAGGGTTCGCCGACGATGATCTGCACGTCGGTGCGGCGCAGACGGGCCAGGTTGCGCATGATCCTCTCGCTGCCCACGATGCCCACCGGCACGATGGGCACGTCGGCCCGGGTCGCCAGGTAGGCCGCGCCGACTTTTCCCTCCTGCAGGGCATAGGGGCCCCGGGCGCGGGTCCCCTCCGGGGCCACGCCCAGCGCCTCCCCCCGTTCCAGGACAGCCAGCGCCTCTTTCAACGCCCGGCGGTCCACCTCCCCGCGCTTCACCCAGATCGATCCCATCATCCCCAATATAGACGCGTACAGGGGATTGCGCCGGTGCTTGGCCGCCGCGAAGGCCCGGATCGCGTGCGGACAAATCACCAGCAGCAGGGGAGAATCGAAACCGGAGAGATGATTCGTTGCCAGGATGTAGGGCGGTTCCGAGGGGATGTTTTCCAGCCCCACGTATTCTCGACACGTGATCAAGCCAAGGACAAAATCAACAAAGGCGCGCACGAAGCGAAATAACAAGGTCTCACCTCCAAAACAATCTACTCAGCCGTCACCCGGGCCAGGGCCAGGACGTGGAAGTCGGCCGGCGGGTCACCGTGAAAATCGAGCCAGAGGTCGAAGGACGCCGTTCCGCCGGGCGCCAGGTTTTCCTCCAGCTCCAGGGACTTCTGCCGGAATCCCGTGACTGTGCCTTGGGTGTCGTACGTCGTTGCGACGACGAGCGCCCGGTTGGCCGCCCGCTCGGCGCCAGCGTTCTGAACCTGGCCCTGAATCCGAAATCGGGGATCCGATAGTTGCCCATCGACCTCGACGACGGTCAGTGGGATGTAGGATCTGGTCAGTTCGCCGGCCGTCTCTCCGCGAATGACAAGGACCTGGGAATTGACCCAATCGGCCGGGGGATTGGTGAACAAAACGCCAAAAGGCGCGCGTTCTCCCGGCGGGATGAGATCGGCGGCCACGAACGCATTGGCGGCGACCAACAATTCCCCACCGGCGTCGTAGAGCGCGACGCGCACCTGGACGTGGGTCAACGCCGCCTCGTTGGGATTTTCCACCTCTCCCAGGCACCACAAGCTCCCCACCGGTGTGCGGTAAAAGCCTACGCCCTGCGGGTCCAACGGCGCAGGCGTCGGCGTGGGCAATAACAGACCCGGAGCGATCTCGACCTCGTCGTCGCCGCTCGGGATGATCAATTCCTGCCCGATCTTCAGAAATTGTGGGTTTTCAATCCCGTTGGCAGCCTGGATAGCCTGCACGCTCACGCCGTACTGGTAAGCGATGGCGCCCAACACGTCCCCTGATTGGACGACGTGGATGATCGGGGTAGGCGTCACGGTCGGTGTGGGGGTGGCGGCGGGCGGAGCGAAGGGCGCCGTGGCCGTGACCCGAGGCGTTGGAATCGGGGCGAACGTCGCCGTGCTGGTGGGGTGAATCCCCCGGGTCGGCGCGGGCGTGACGACCTCGCTCCGACACGCCGTTAGACCGCTCAGGATCACGATCAGGGAAAAGATGAGGATTTTTCTCTTTGACATAGATATCTATTCACTCACTTCACTTCCTCGGTGTTCGTCGCGCCATGTGACTATTATAACACCGTCTTCCTCAAGATGGTACGTTGGGCGATGTCACATTAGACGTCCGAAGTCTTTAACAGGCTCTTTGATCGACTAACGCCTTGCGAAAGCTGACTTTTCGCGTATTCCCAAGCCACTTTCTAGACTTCGGAAGCCTGAGTTGGCGAATGTGACGCTGTAGAACGACCCACAGGCCCTGCTCCTGCCGGATTTGTAACCCGGCGGCTTTCGAAAGGTTCTGAGCATATTGTCCAGCATATTGATCGTTTCTTATGCCAAATCGGGGGTTACGCGCAACGTCCCGTTGCCAGCCCCTCCGAACAGGTGTCTGGGGTGTTACTTACTATGAGCCTTTGTGGCGATTTAGATTGTGATTTACCTGATTATACCATAATGATCCCCACAAGCTAGAAAATGTATCGCTAACGTGCGCTAAAGCGCCTATCCGAACGAGCCAGAAGCAAGAGGGATCATTTGACTGGCGCATCCTTGCTCGCGGTGTAAGAATCCGATTGCTTGGCCCCGGTCTCAGTTGACAGGCACCGGAGGCACGCTATAATCTCCTCAGGAGCCCATTATGCACATCGGTATCGACGCTCGAATTGCTCACTACGCCCGGGGCGGCATTCGCAACTACGTGTTACGCCTGCTGGAGAGAATACCCCCACTGGACCCTGGCAACGAGTACTACGTTCTGTACAGCCGCAAGGCACGCCACCCGCCCGTTTTGGGGGCCAACGTCACGTCCATCCCGTGCTGGACGCCCTCACACCATCGTATCGAGCGGTGGGCCTTGGGCGTCGAGATCGCGCGGCTGCGGCTCGACCTGTTGCACACTGTCGATTTCATCCCCCCGGCCTTCGGCTATGGCCAGTCGGTCATCACTGTGCACGATCTGAATTTCCTCTATTACCCCCAGTTCCAGACGAGTGAGAGCCGCCGGTATTACAATGATCAGATCGCGTGGGCCGTGGGCCGGGCCGCATACATCCTGGCCGATTCCCACGCGACCAAATTGGATCTGGCTGAATTGTTGCACACACCGGCCGACAAGATCACGGTGGTGCACTTGGCAGCCGACGCGGCCTTTCGTCCGATACCGCAAGCCCAGGCCGCACAGGTCGCGCGGCGCTACGACTTGAGCCCCGGCTACCTGCTGACGGTGGGCACCATCGAACCGCGTAAGAACCTCCCGGGCCTGCTCCAGGCTTACGCCCGGCTGCGCGCGACGGGGACGACCGAGGCATCTCTCGTCGTGGTCGGCGGCAAGGGCTGGCTTTACGACGAGGTCTTCGAGCGCGTCGAGTCCCTGGGCCTGGCCCAACACGTGCGCTTTTTCCACGGCGTGCCCGACGAAGACCTGCCGGGGTTGTACAACGCGGCCAGCGTCCTGACCACGCCATCGTTCTACGAGGGTTTCGGCCTCCCGGCCCTGGAGGCGATGGCCTGTGGCACGCCGGTCGTCGTCGCTGACCGGGCTTCGCTGCCCGAGGTCGTGGGAGACGCGGGCCTGCTGGTGGATTCAGAGGACGTGGTCGACATCGCACACGCCCTGACCCGGGTGTTGACCGAGCAAGCGCTGAGAGCGCAAATGCGCGCCCGGGGCCTGCAACAGGCCGCCCGCTTTAGCTGGGAACGGGCCGCTCGTGAGACGCTCGCCGTCTACCGTCAGGTGCTGGGCCGATGAAGATCCTGTTCCTGACGCCCCAGATTCCCTATCCACCCCGCCAGGGCGCCGCGTTGCGCAATTGGGGCCTCATCTCGGGTCTGGCCCACCGGCACGACGTGGCTATTCTTTCTTTCGTCTCTGGAATGAGAAACGACTCGGCCGATGGACTTACGGACGAGGAAAATCGAGAGGGGAGCGCCGATATTCTGCACCAGACTTGCCGCGTCGAGACCGTGCCGCTGCCAGCCCGCTCGCTCTCCGGGCGATTGCGCGATCTGCTCATCACCCGCCAGCCCGACATGGCGCTGCGGCTGGCCTCCGAAGCGTACGCCCGGTGTCTGGCCGATTGGCTCGCCCGGGAAACGTTCGACGTCGTCCAGATCGGCGGCATCGAGATGGCCCCCTACCTCGACGGGCTGGAGAAAGCCCGTCCCCGTCCGCTTATCGTCTTCGATAATCTCAATTGTGAATATCTCTTGCAGAAGCGGGCCTTCCTCACCGACCTGCGCGCGCCCCGCCGGTGGGTCGGCGCGGCCTACTCATTCGTCCAATGGCAGCGATTGCGCTGTTACGAGGCCCAGGTCTGCCGGCGCGCAGACCGGGTCGTGGCCGTCTCGACCAAGGATGCGGCGATGCTGGAGGACCTGGTCCCTGGCATGGACGTGAGCGTCGTCCCCAACGGCATCGAGAGCGCGGCCTACTCGGTCGCGATCGAGCAAAAAGAATCCCATATCCTCGTCTTCACCGGCGCCATGGACTTTCGCCCCAACGTGGATGCGGTGTTGTGGTTCGCGCGCTACGTCCTACCCTTGATCCAGGCCGAGGTACCCGACGTCCACCTCCTCGCCGTCGGGCAGCGGCCTCACCGGCGGTTGGAACCCTTGCGCGCCGACCCGGCGGTGACGCTCACCGGCTGGGTGGCCGAAACGCAGCCCTACATCGCCCGCGCGGCGGTTTGCATCGCGCCGTTGCGCATCGGCGGCGGAACGCGCCTCAAGTTGCTGGAGGCGATGGCGATGGGCAAAGCGCTCGTCTCCACGCGCCTGGGGGCCGAGGGGTATCCGGTGGAAGATGGACGGGAACTCCTATTGGCCGATGCGCCGGAAGCCTTCGCCGCTGCCGTCGTGGCGCTCCTGCGCGATCCCGAGCGGCGGATTGCGCTGGGCCGGAACGCCCGCACCTTCGTCGAGGAGCAGTACGACTGGCGACACATCGTCCCGCGATTAGAGGCCGTTTATGTCTCTTGATTTGGTGGGGGGGCTCTCTGTTGAGTGTTGTTGAACATTTTTGCCACAGATTTCACGAATCAACGCTAATTTCGAACGGGCGTATCTACAAGTTGGGGGGAGTGCAGATAGCCCTGTGCTTTTTTGCCACGAATTGCACGAATTTTACGAATTTATCTTCTTTTCTTCGTGT
>OMKS01003070.1_pt1 | contig 13497 bp, 10 predicted proteins | sample 1674721 | NCBI WGS metagenome assembly OMKS01 (sample SAMN06264996, study PRJEB25208) | sediment metagenome | isolation source: hot spring sediment | place: USA: California | collected 2014-09-02 | reverse complement strand
GGATAATACTGATAACCGGGCCGACCGGCTCGGGGAAGACGACGACGCTGTACGCCGCGCTGAACGAGCTGAACAAGCCTGACCGCAAGATAATCACCGCCGAGAACCCGGTGGAATACGTGCTGTCAGGGGTGAACCAGTGCGACGTGAAGGAGAAGATAGGGTTCACCTTCCAGCGGATTCTGCGTGCGATGATGCGGCAGGCGCCCAACATCATCCTGGTGGGGGAGGTGCGCGACGAAGAGACCGCCGAGATGGCAATACATGCGGCGCTGACGGGACACCTCGTCTTCTCCACGCTCCACACCAACGACGCTCCCAGCGCCATTACGCGGTTGATAGACATGGGGGTTGCGCCGTTTCTGGCGGCAAGCTCCATCCAGGCCGTCATGGCGCAGCGGCTCGTGCGCAACATCTGTCCGGAGTGCAAGGCGCCGTCCGAGGAAGACCTGCCGCGCCTGAAGGCCCTCGGCCTTAGGGACGACCAGATAAAGGGCAAGATGGTCTACAAGGGGATGGGGTGCGAGACCTGCCGCGGCATCGGTTACAAGGGGCGGAAGGGGATTTTCGAGGTAATGGTGATGAACAACAAGCTGCGGGAACTGTCGTTCAACAAGGCGCCGACCGACGCGATACGTGCGCAGGCGATAAACGACGGGATGCACACGCTGTTCATGGACGGACTGCGCAAGGTGCTTGACGGCATCACGACGCTCGAAGAAGTGTTGTCGGAAGCCAAGGTGCTTGCGTAACCTGGGAACAAGGCCGCTTTCTATGGAAAGGCTGTCTGCGTGATAGAACTGCAAAAGATGCTCGAATTGGTGATAAGAGAAGCCGCCAGCGACCTGCACCTCTCCGTCGGACGCACACCCACGATAAGGCTGCACGGGGCGTTGCGGGGCGTTGGCAACAAGGTTCTCGCCCCAGAAGACACTGCCGAGGCCATGAAAAGCATCACGCCGGAAAGGAACGTCAGGGAGTTCCAGGAGACCGGCAGCACCGACTTCGCTTTCAGTTACGGCGACAAGGGGCGCTTCCGGGCGAGCATCTTCCGGCAGCGCGGGTACGTGGGCGTGGTGCTGCGCCTTTTGCCGTCGAAGATGATGTCGCTCGAGGAAATAGGACTGCCGCCGGTCATGAAGGACGTATGCGGCCAGCCGCGCGGCCTCGTTCTGGTTACCGGCCCCACCGGCTCCGGAAAAACCACTACGCTCGCAAGCATGATAAACTACATCAATGAGAACTTCGCACATCACATCGTGACGGTGGAAGACCCCATCGAATACTACCACCCGCACAAGAAGTCGATAATCACGCAGCGGGAGGTAGGGGTGGACGTGGATTCTTTTGCGGAGTGCATCCGCCGCGCCCTCAGAAGCGACCCCGACGTGATACTGGTCGGCGAAATGCGCGACCTCACCACCATGCAGGCAGCCATTACAGCGGCGGAGACCGGGCACCTTGTTTTCGCGACCCTCCACACCACCGGCGCCGCCAATACTGTCGACCGAATAGTGGACTCTTTCCCCACCGACGAGAAGGAGCAGATACGCATTCAGCTCGCGATGGTGCTTGAAGCCGTCCTGTCGCAGTCGCTGGTTCCCACTGCGGACGGGCGGGCGAGGGTAGCAGCGTTCGAAATAATGATAGCGAACGACCCCATAAGGCACCTGATACGGGAGAACAAGGCCTTCCGCATCAACTCCTTCATCCAGACCGGCGGCAAGCAGGGCATGATACTGCTCGACGACTTCCTCTTCGGCCTCTGGGCACAGGGAAGAATAACGCTTTCGGATATGATGCTGCGCGCACAGGACCTCGAGAGCCTTCAGAAGAAAGTGCGCGAGTACACGGCAAACACCAAGAGGAGGTGACGGGAGATGGTGGTCGTACACGAGCGGCGCCTGCTGGGACAGATACTCATAGACGAAGGGCTTATTTCCAAGGAACAGCTCGAAGAAGCGCTCGCTCACCAGGGCAAGTACGGCGGCGCCATCGGCCAGGTGCTGGTGGAGAAGGGGTATATCTCACAGGAGGACGTGCTGCTGGCGCTCGGCCAGCAGGCGGGCATGGAAGTCGTTGACCTTGAACACATGGAGATAGCGCCGGAGGTTATCGAAAAGGTCAGCCCGTCGATGGCCAACATTTACCACATCGTCCCCATACTCTTCGAAAGCAACGTTCTTACGGTGGCGATGGCCGACCCCATGAACGTGAACGCCCTCGACGACCTCCGCTTCCTCCTCAACTGCGAGGTGCGCGGCGCCGTGGCCGCCGAGAAGTCCGTGGTGGACGCCATCGAACGCTATTACGGTTCCGAGACGGAAAACATTGAGGACATACTGGAAGGTCTTACCGGCGACGAGCTAATGACGGTCATCGAGGATGACAGCGGGGCCATAGACATATCCAAGGCCGAGGAGCTTGCCAACGCCCCCCCGGTGGTCAAACTGCTGAACCTGGTTCTGCTGACCGCCATCCGCGACCAGGCGTCGGACATACACTTCGAGCCGTTCGAGGACGAGTTCAAGATAAGGTACCGCATCGACGGCTTGCTGCTCGAGATGGCGCCGCCGCCGCGGCAGCTTGCGCTGGCCATCACCAGCCGCATCAAGGTCATGTCCAATCTCGACATCGCCGAGACGCGCCTGCCGCAGGACGGGCGCATCGAGCTGTCCATCGGCGGCAACCCGGTGGACCTGCGTGTCTCAACGCTTCCCACCATGTTCGGCGAATCGGTCGTCATGCGCGTCCTTGACCGCAGCGTCGTCGCTCTCGACCTCGAAAGACTCGGCTTTCAGTCCGACGACCTCGAATTCCTGCGCCAGCTCGTCAACCTTCCCAACGGGATTGTGCTGGTCACCGGCCCAACGGGTTCCGGCAAGACCACCACGCTGTATTCTGCGTTGAACGAGGTCAACGACCCCGCTCTGAAGATAATCACCACCGAAGACCCCGTAGAATACGACCTCGACGGTATCGTGCAGGTGCAGATAAACGAGGAAATCGGGGTCACGTACGCCGCCTGCCTCCGCTCGATACTGCGCCAGGACCCCGACAAGATACTCGTTGGAGAGATACGCGATATCGAAACCGCCAACATCGCCATCGAAGCGTCGCTTACCGGGCACCTTGTTCTTTCCACTCTCCATACCAACGATGCGCCCAGCACCATCACGAGGCTGCTGGACATGGGGCTTGAGCCGTTTCTGGTTTCAGCCACCCTTGAAGCCATAGTCGCCCAGCGCCTGGTGCGCACAATCTGTTCCCGCTGCCGGACACAGTACGTGCCCACCGAGGAAAGCCTTTTCGAGTTGGGCATAAGACTCGAAGACGTCCAGGGCAAGATTTTTTACTACGGCAAGCGCTGCGACCACTGCAACAAGACCGGTTACCGCGGACGCACGGCCATCTTCGAAATAATGAAAATCCACCAGAAACTGCGCGACCTGATTATCCAGAGGAAGTCCACGGAGATTCTTAGGCAGGAGGCCATGTCTGCGGGCATGAGGACGTTGCGTGAGGCCGGAATACTCAAGGTGTTCGACGGTGTTTCGACCATCGAGGAAGTGGTCAATGAAACCCTCGTCTTTACGTGATTTTTGTGGCCTGTGGACGGCAACGGTTGTATAATACCTCCGGCGGCGCTCTCGCCGGAGTAGGAGACCAATATGCCTGTATTCGCCTATGATGCAGTGGATGCGAAGGGTAAACCGGCCAAGGGAGAAGTGGAGGCGCGTGACGAGAAGGAAGCCGCCGAGAAGGTGCGCGGCGACGGCCTCTACGTCACCCGCGTCGTGCCCAAGGGCGGCGGCGGGTCGATACGTGTCGGTACCGGAGAGGCGAAACGGAAGAAGACATTCGCCATCGGCGGCGTCAGCGCCAAGCATCTCACCCAATTCACCCGCCAGTTTGCCACCCTGATAGACGCAGGTCTTCCCGTCGTCCGCAGCCTCGATATCCTCCAGAACCAGTTCGCTCCAGGCGTCCTGAGGAACAGCATCATGGACGTCAAGGAGGACGTTCAGGGCGGCAGCCGTCTCTCGGAAGCCATGGCCAAGCACCCCAAGGTCTGGGACAGCCTGTACACGTCGATGGTGCAGGCGGGGGAGGCGGGCGGCGTGCTGGAAACCATCTTCAACCGCCTGGCGGAGTTCATGGAGAAAAGCCAGAAGCTCAAAAGGCAGATTGTCAGCGCGCTCGTCTACCCGGCGGCTGTGCTGACGATAGCGGCGGGTATTGTTGTCGGTATCATCATTTTCGTCATTCCGAAGTTCAAGCAGATGTTTGAGGATTTCGGCACACAGCTGCCGATGCCCACCCAGATACTGCTCGGCATTACCGACCTCATCCGCAACAACTGGTGGCTGCCCGTGCTCGTGATTGTGGGGTTGGTGGTGATGATAAAACTGGTGCGCGCCAGCCCCAAGGGGCGCTATCTGCTCGACAGCGTCTACCTGCGTGTCCCCGTATTCGGCGTCCTGTTGCGCAAGACCGCCATCAGCCGTTTTGCCCGAACGCTCGGCACCCTTGTCGCCGCCGGCGTCCCCATTCTTGACGCTCTCGGCATCATACGCGGCACCGTGGGCAACGCCGTGGTATCGCAGGCCGTCGGCGACGTGCAGACCGCAATCAGGGAGGGCGATTCGATTGCTGAACCGCTGAGGCACTCCGGCGTCTTCGACGACATGGTCGTCAACATGGTGGACGTGGGCGAAGAGACCGGCGAAATCGACAAGATGCTCATCAAGGTCGCAGATACATACGACAACGAGGTGGACACCTTGGTCTCAGGGTTGATGGGTCTTCTTGAACCGCTCATCATCGTCGCCATGGGTCTGGTGGTGGGCGGCATCGTCATCGCCCTGTTCATGCCGCTTATCGAAATAATGAAGGCCATCGGCGGCAGGTAAAACATTGTTTGGATGAAGACAGGACGGCGGCCGCATCCATGGCGACCGCCGTTTCCATTTGTTTTCCGGGAGCGGGAGGGGCCGTACAGCCGGTTACTGCGGAGCGAACGTTTTCTGGACGGCCTTCAACGCTTCCTTGACGCTGAACACCAGCACCCTCTGCCCCGGCTTTATTTCCGTGTCGCCGTGCGGCACAAGGGGTTTACCGTCTTCGATTATCAGGCCGACGAGCGTTCCCGGATGCAGCCCCGCCTCCTTCAGCTTTTTGCCTGCAATGGGTGATGAGGGGCTTACCATGAATTCGAGTATCTCGGCTCCCCCCGGCCTGTCGTCGCCCACTTTTGCGACGGACAGCACTATGCCCTTGCGGATGAAGCGGAGCACTTCGCCGGCGGCGAGTATCCTGGGGTTTACGACCGAGTCGATGCGGAGCCGCCGCAGCATGTGCACGTACTCGGCGCGCTGCGTTACGACCATGGTGCGCTTGATGCCGAGTTCCTTGGCGAGGAATGCGCTGACAATGTTGTCTTCCTCGTCGCTTGTCGCCGCCACAAGGTAGTCGATGGTGCTGAAGTCCGTGTCCGAGGCGACTTCCCGCTCCGTGATATGGCCGCGCAGTACCGTGCTTTTCTCCAGCATTGCGGAGGCCGCCAGGCAGCGCTTGTGGTCGGGGTCCAACAAGGTTACGGAGATATCGGCGGCTTCGAGTCTGGCGGCGAGCTTTACGCCGATGCTCTCGGCCCCCAGTATCATCACCCGCTTCGACGGTTTTGCTCCCGGTACGAACCATTCCCCGAACTCCGCCGCCTCCCCTCGCAGCATGATGAACGACGCCTCGTCGCCCTTCCGCAGCTCCGTGCCGCCGCGCGGCACCACTATCGTCCCGGAACGGTACACGGCGGCGGCGAGCGGGAACCTGCCGTCAAACGGCGTCTGCCCCATCTGGGAAAGCTTTTTGCCCGCCGCCGGACAGTCGCCGTGCACCGGAAAAGTGGCGAGCAGCGCACGCCCCCCCGCAAGATGGAATACTTCCAGGCTGCCGGGAACGGTTATCAGGCCGAGCATGTGGGTGGTCGCAGCGTCGTCAGGGTTGATTATCTCGTCTATCTTCAGACACCCGGTGAGCAGGCGCTCCGCTTCCGGCAGGCTGTAGAAGTCGTCGCGCACCCTGGCCGCCACCAGCCCCACGCCGTATTCCCTGGCGAGCCCCGCTATCACGATATTCTGCTCGTCGGAGTTTGTTACGGCCAGCAGCATGTCGGCATCGGCGAGGGACGCCTCCCTGATGACGCGTCCGTCGAGCGCTTCGTCTTCCACGGCCATTACGTCAAGACTCTCCCTGGCTTCCGCCACGCGCGACGGGTCCTTGTCTATCAGATATACGTTGTGTCCTTCGCGGGAAAGCTCGTCCGCAAGGTACTGCCCCATGGTCCCTGCGCCCACTATGACGACGCGCACGGTAAGACTCCTTTCACAGGCTTTCTGCGGCGAGGCTGGCCAGCGGCGAGCGCTCGCTCGACGTCAGTATGACGTGCCCGTGCAGCGGCGACGTCTTCAGCCTGTCCGCAGCGTACGAAAGCCCGTTCGATGCACTGTCGAGGTACGGGTTGTCTATCTGGTAGGGGTCTCCCGTCAGCACCATCTTGGTGTCCATGCCGGCGCGGCTAATCACCGTTTTCACCTCGTGCGGCGTCAGGTTCTGCGCCTCGTCCACTATCACGTACTGGTTGGGTATGGAACGTCCGCGGATGTATGTGAGCGCTTCGAGTTCTATGATGCCCTGTTCTATCAGGTCGTCGGCGCTCTCCTTGATATGGCGCGTCTTGCCGGAGAGCAGGAAGTCGAGGTTGTCGAATATCGGCATCATCCAGGACGACAGCTTTTCCTCCTTGCTGCCCGGCAGGTAGCCTATGTCCTTGCCCAGCGGCATTATGGGTCGGCTCACCAGTATCCGCTCGTAGCGCTTTTCCTGCAGGCAGCGCTGGAGCGCGGCGGCCAGCGCAAGCAGCGTTTTTCCGGTGCCAGCGCGCCCCACCAGCGTCACCAGCTTCACCTTGTCGTCCAGCAGCAGTTCCAGCGCCATCCGCTGTTCCATGTTGCGCGGCTGTATGTTCCAGGTGTGTTCGCTCGCTTTCGATAGGGCGGCGATGCGCCCTTCCTCTTTTCGCACCCTTCCCAGGGCGGAGTGCTTGGGATTGGTGTTGTCCTTCAGCAGCACGAACTCATTGGCGTAGAACTCGGATACGTCGTGTTCCACGTGCTTTTGCGAATAGAACATGTCCACCTGCTTGTCGCCGACGAAAACTTCCCTCCACCCCTTGTACAGCTCGTCTATGTTCCCGATGTGCTGTTTCTCAAAATCGACGCTCCTTATCCCCAGGGCGTCGCCCTTGATGCGCGCGTTTATGTCCTTGGACACGAACACCACCCGCTTGCCCTCGTTCTTCAGCTTGAGCGCGGTGCCGAGTATGTAATTGTCGGCGGTGTTCCCGGCGAGGCCTTCCCCTGAGAGATTTTGCGGGGGAGCGGCGATGATGAGCAGCCTGCCACCGTTCTCCATCGGCACCCCCTGTTTCAGCATCCCTTTGGAGCGCAGCCTGTCTATCAGCCGCGACGTCGTCCTCGCGTTGCGCCCCAGCTCGTCATTGTGCGACTTGAAACGGTCAAGTTCCTCCAGCACCCATATCGGTATCACCACCACGTTGTCGGCGAACGACGTGATGGCGTCGGCAGTGTGGAGAAGCACGTTGGTGTCGAGCACGAAGTATTTCGGCTCCCTGGAGGCTGTTTCGGGCATTGTCAACCTTTCAGGTGTTCTTTGAACCATGCAAGCGTGAGCGAAAAGAGTTTATCCGCGGCGGCGGTGTTGTCGAACCCATGTCCCCCGCCCGCTATCCCTTCATACCGGCTTTTCAAACCGTGTCCGGCAAGCGATTTCACGAGTTTTCGCCCCCATTCCGGCGGTACGGCCTCGTCGTCTTCCCCGTGTATTACGAGCAGGGGAACGGTGCTTTTCCGGCAGGCGTTTTCGGCGTCAAGCCCGTCCGCCGTGCTGAAAAAACTCTTCCCCACCACCATGTTCCCTTCGGGGATGCCCTCCGCCGGGACGCTCTCGATGGCAAGGCCGGCTTCCTGCAGCCGTCTGCCGATGATTTCGTCAAGGTACACGGCGGGCGCCCAAAGCGCGGCGGCGCCCACGTCGCGCCTTTCGCCGAGCACGTGGCAGGCCACGCAGCCGCCCAGCGAGTATCCGACCACCCCGATGCGCGCCGGGTTCACCCCAGACACCTTCTTCATGAAGTCCACCGCCCTGTGCGCGTCCTTTATCTCTCCCGGAACAGTCATGTCCTCGAACCGTCCGTCGCTCTCCCCGGAACCCCGGAAATCGAAGGTCAGAGCCGCTATTCCCGCTTCGTTCAGCTTCCGCGCCATGCGCGGGAACAGGAAACCCGCCTCGATTCGGTGTCCCCGGAACCCGTGCAGAAACACCACTCCCGGCGCGGCGTCTTCGGCGTTCTCCGGCAGGTAGAGGCTTCCGCACATCGCGGCGCCTTCGCTGTGTATAATCACTTGTATCGGCGGCATCGTGTCCCTTCAGGCGGCTTCCACAAGCATCATTCTCGCGTTTTCCTCGTCCCCCGCCAGCACAAGCGCCGCTTCTGGGCGTAGCAGCGCCGTTGCCACTGCAAGCAGTCCGCCGACGGCCCCCGTACCGCCTGCCTTCATGCCGATGTGCTCCATGCCCCTCCCCCCGCCGGCGATTTGCTCGAACCATTTCATCCGCCGGTGCGTGCAGGCATCGGTGATTATGCGTTCCGGGAGGGGAGTCGGCAGTCCACGCGCTGGCGTTCCGGGCAGTGTTCTTATCCGCCGCCCTTCTCCGGAAGGCTCCACCACGAAAGCCGCCGCCGCTTCCGCCGGGACGAACGCTTCCGGCGCTTCCTCCGACGGCTCCCCGGCCAGGCCTGCCGCATGGTAGTACGCATAAAGTTCCGGCGAAAGCGCTTCCGCTCCGGCGGCCACTATTACTCCGCCCGTCCTGTCCGCTTCGTCAGCGGCGGCGGCGAGGGCGTCTATCCCGGAAGCGTCACCGTCCGAAAAAACGCAGTGCCAGCCGTGCATCCCGAACTCTATCGCCGCCACCGACGCCGGGCTGTTCGCATACGAATGGCTGAACGGCAGCGGCGGCGCAAAGCGCGGGTTCTGCTTCACCTTCTCGAAGAACAGCTTCATCGACGACACCGGCCCCCAGCGCGTCGCGAACGACAGTCCCATGTCCGGGTCGCACCGCCCGCCCAGGGCAAGTCCCACGGCCATGAGTGTGTGAGCGGAAACACGGTCGAGATAGCTTTTTACCGACAGCCCCGCCTCGCTCAGCGAGTACTCCGGTATTTCCCCGGCCTTCTCGAACCCGCTTTCCGGCGGCTCGAACAGCGTCAAGTCCCCCCACAGCGGCTTTTCGGACGCCGCCAGCGCCGACGCGTCTTTCCCGACGTGTCCCGCCATCAGGCATCCGGCGGAAGTTATGACCGCCATCTCATCTCCGCCCTTCCGGCTGCTCCCCTACTTTTACCGTCACCGTGGCCGTCTTCCCCTCCCGGAATATCGTCAGGAGTGTTTCAGTTCCGGGCGTTTTCATCGCCGCGCGGTTGAACAGGTCGTTAGTATTCGTTACTTCGTTCCCGTCCATCGTCAGCACCACGTCGCCCTCGCGCACCCCAGCCCTGGCCGCAGGGCCGCCTTCCACCACGGAAATCACGTATGCACCTCCCGAACCCGGGACGCTCAGCCTCCTGCGCCACAGCGTGGTTATATCTCCGGCGGTCATGCCCAGCCATCCGCGCACCACGTATCCCTTCTGCACCAACTGCTCCATTATGCGCCTGGCTATGTTGGCGGGCAGAGCGAAACCCACGCCCTGGTATCCCCCAGAACGCGACACTATCGCCGTGTTTATTCCCACGGCTTCCCCGCGGATGTTCACCAGCGGCCCCCCGGAGTTGCCGGGGTTTATCGCACAGTCCGTCTGTATGAAGTCCTCGTAGTCCGTTATCCCCATCCCCTTGCGCCCCTTCGCCGACACTATCCCGTACGTCATCGTCTGGTCCAGACCGAACGGGCTGCCGAAGGCGAACACCCAGTCCCCGGTGCGCAGTTTATCCGAATCGCCGAGCTTCAGGTACGGCAGTCCTTTTTCGTTCACTTTCAGCACCGCCACGTCGGTGCGCGGGTCCACTCCCAGCAGTTTTGCGGCCACCTCCCTTCCGTCGGCAAGTCCCACGGTTATGTCATCTGCGCTGTCGATTACGTGGTTGTTCGTCAGTATTATCCCGTCTTCGCTGGCGATGAAGCCGGAACCGATGCCTTTCAGGACGTAGCCTTTCCTCGGATATCTCCGGCTGTAGTAGCGCCTCAGAAAGTCCTCGTCGAAGAACTGCCTCAGCAGCGGGTCGTAGGGAAGCTCCGGCGCTGCTCTCACTATGCGCATGGCGTTCACGTGCACCACCGCCGGGCTTACAAGCTCCGCTACCAGCCGGAACGGCTCGGCGAAGTCCGGCAACTCCCGCAGCCTCTTCTCGATGGCTTCGCGCGGCTGTTTCGATTCCGCCCTCGGCAGCCACGGGCGCGCCGTCAGACCGATTACTAATGCCGCTGCCACTGCCGCTATCGTTCCTGTTTTTTTGCCCAGCATGTCCGGCCCTTTCATGGCGCGTCTATTATGGCGACCGCCGGCGCTCCCTGTGGAGCGCCTTCCACCCATACTTCTATCAGCAGCACTTCTCGTTTTGCCTCTCCTCTTTTAATGACGTCAAACGGCGCATTTGCTTCTCTTCCCGGGGCAATTTCCACTTCGGCGGCGCCCGGCGGCGGGCCGGACAGCAGCGCCCGCCTCCACGCCGCTTCGCCCAGCAGCGCGCATCGGAAGCGCCGCCGTTCCCTGAACGGGTTCCGTATTCGGACTTCTATCCGCGTTTCATCCCCGGGCGCCGCAGTGGACAGGTAGGGATGAGCGCGCACCCAGTGGGGGTTCAGCGCCATGTCCCGCCGCTCGGCCCCGGCCAGCGCCTCAATCCGCGGCCATATACCTTCCGCCCACTCCTTGAATCCGTCCAGGTATTCGTCGGTCGCTTCGAACGGTTCATAGTGCGACGGCACTATGATGTCGGGGTCGTATTTCTCCAGCATCTCGCTTATGTACGGATAACCGTGTTCCGGCAGGTACACGTTCCTCGGTATCAGCGGCCCGTTCGGCAGTCCCCCGCCAGCCCGCGGCCGCCACAGGTTGTCCCCGGAGAACAAGCATCTTTTCCCGTCGATATCCACCGCCATTCCCTGGTGATAGTACGTCTGACCGGGCATGTGGAAAAACTCCAGCACGTATTCCCGCCATTCTCCCTTTTCTCCGTCCCTGAACGTCCTGTCCGCCTTTATCGGCCCCGGCCACAGGCAGGGCATATCGTAGGCGGATGGATTGGCAAGTATGTCCTGCTGCACCTCGTGCACCCACACTTCGGGCTTCTTCTGCCAGTATGACCGTTCCGCTGAATAGAACAGCTCGTTCATCCGCGCCACGTGGTCTTCGTGGTAATGGCTGATGCTGACCGCTTCTATTTCTTCGCAGCCCCACCGGCTGCGCGCCTGCTCCAGCACCTTGAAATCAGCGTAACCCCAGTCGTATACGAAACCCTTGCCGCTGTCGCTCAGAATGAGATAGCTGGTTGCGCCCAGGTATATCAGGTGCGGCAGTATTTCACGCGGGGTATCGTCCGTCCGAGGCTCCCGGTTGGGAGCGAGATGCTTTTGTAAGCCGGCCAGATTTTCGGCGAGCCGGGTGAGCGCCTCGCCGGGACGGCGTATCGGCGCCCCGTGCGAAGGTAGTAACACCGCCGGATTGCGTTTCTGTACCGCAGGTATCGCGCCTTCCAGCGCCGCTTCTATCCCCTTCGGCGGCGGCATATAATCCCAGTGCAAATCGTGGATGCTCCACACGGTGCCGGACGCGTCCGCAACCATGTCCCCGGTCAGCATCGCAGGGGGATTATCGCCGAACTGTACCAGATACCCGAACGAGTGCGGCGTGTGTCCGGGCAGGTGTACGCATTCTATCGTCCAGTTGCGCCATTCGATTACACGTCCGGCTGACAGCGCTTCCACTTCCCTTCCGACCGTCGGCGTGTTCGTATTGTTCGCCAAATCGTAGCGGACGTATATCTTCCACGATTTCCAGAAATCTTCGGCGTCCGCCAGAAAACGCGCTTCCCCCTGCGGAAGCAGCACTTTCGCCTGCTGCGAGCGCCACACCCCAGCCGAAACGTCGCGGTGGTGGTGGGTCAGCAGCACCATGTCGATACGGTCCACCCCGATTTCCGGCAGCCGGTCGAAAACCGCGCCGCTTCCCGCTTCCACCAGTATCCCGAAACGCCCATCCTTCAACAGGTACACGTTGGACAGAGGGTCGGCGAACAGGTGTATGCCCGGATGTACTTCTTCCCACTCGCTCACTCGGGCTCCTACTCGGTCACTATCGCTACCTTGCTTATGCCGGCCTCTTCCATCTCCTTCAGTATTGCTGCTATCGCCGACAGTTCCGTGGATGCGGGGACTTTCACTATCACGGCGGGCGCGGGCACTTCGGACGGCAGCGCCTTCAGGCGGGCGGCCTCCTCCTCCGGGTCCACCACGTCAATCGAGACGTCCCTGCCCTCGGCCAACTCTGCGGCAAAACGGTCTGCCTCCTCGGCAAAGGGCTGGCCCGGCTCGGGGCAATCCACACCGTACAGGTACACCAGCTCGGCGCGGTCCTCATGCAACACGCTCAGGGCGTCCCCGTCAATCACGGCGAGCACCCTGCCCGTGAAGGCCCCTGCAGGCGGCACGGCCAGCACCCACAACGAGGCGCCGATCCCCAACGTCGTCCACATCCACCGAACTCTCATCGCACGCCTCCTCGCGGCCTCTCACCCCCATGGCGCGTCAGTATACCACACGCCCGAGATCAGCGCGTAAGACGTCCACACACGAACCCCTGCACCTCATCCTTGCACTTGCGCGTGCCATTTCGCTATGCTCGTCCCTTTCGGTCGTTGGCTTGATCGGGTCCGGGCTCCTTGGTAAGGTTGCGGAGACACGCAGGTAGGCACCTGTGCAAAGGACGATGGGCTGCGGCATCTTGATGCGCTTCCGTATCTGCTGAATGGTCGGTTCCGGTTGCGCTTGCCGTCGCCGGATGAACAGGTGGGTGATTGCTCTGAACTCCGGCCACAGGCTCCAGCGCCAAAGAGTCGTTGCCCCCGCAGCAGCATAAGCCAATGGAGGATAGTAGCGATGAAAGCTCAGCTCAGACGAATTCACCTTCTCCCGAGGTCGCCGGGGCACGCAGCCATCCTGGCGCTATTGGCGCTGTTGGTGTTTGCCGGATGTGCCACGGCGCCCCCCGAATATCCGACGAACATCTGGAGTATCCAGAACCCCTATGGCGGCGTGGACTGGGGGGGGCACGGGCAGTACAAGGCCAACTTCCATACGCACACCACGCGCAGTGACGGCAGGATGCATCCGCAGACCGTGGTCGACGAGTATCATC
>OMKS01003069.1_pt1 | contig 13501 bp, 12 predicted proteins | sample 1674721 | NCBI WGS metagenome assembly OMKS01 (sample SAMN06264996, study PRJEB25208) | sediment metagenome | isolation source: hot spring sediment | place: USA: California | collected 2014-09-02 | reverse complement strand
AGACAGATACGGTTGACGAGGATCGCGAAGAGCACGCCCCAGAATACCATGCCGATGCTGAAGAAGAACCAGGAGATCTCGGTATGGCCGAACCGGGCACCGGCCACCGGCACTAGCACGTTGCCCACCACCGGGATGAACCATGCCGGGTTCATGTGGTGGGGCTCGAAATCGCTGCGGTGCATCCAGACATTCAACACGTAGAGCGTGAAGAGCAGATGAAACCCGGCGCCAACCATCCACAGGCCCTCGGCGGGTCCCGGCCAGAAGGGTGCGGCCGCGATCGCCAGCAGGATCAGGCTGATGGACAGGGTGGCGAAGAAGTTGAGCTTGACCGGGTTGTGCAGCTCCTCGCGCACGGCCTGGGCCCGGCGCAGCACCTTGACGGCGTAGATCGCGCCGATAACCACCAGTTGCACCGCCACCAGCGCCACCGCCCAGCGCAGGGCATCGGGCGAAAGCCCCAGCGTCGGGAGCGCCTGTTCCCAGGCGATCACGAGACCCGCCGTGCCCATGACGGTCGAGAAGAACGACACGGGAAAGTGGGCGAGTCGGTCTGGGCTTTGCACGTCGATGACTCCTCAAGGCGATGGATTTCTTGTTCTTCTATAGCGAAAGGCGTGCCAGACCACGAGCACCCGTTCGAAACGGTCGCCTAGTCATTGATTTGTCACGTTATTCCCGGGTTCATGTTGCCCCTGTCCGGGGCCGATCCGAGCCAGGGTACTGCCATATACGACATAACACTCCCGCGACCCTGCCATTCATGGCGGTCGCGCCAGGCGTTATGCGTTGGGTGTTGAGACGGCTCGGCACCATTAATCAACAAGTTACGCGCATCAACGCTTATTGGCACGGTCCCTGCAACTTCCCTGATAACGCAATCCACGACTCAGGAGATCCACCATGGCCAACTACGTTCTTGCACTGCTGCTTGCCCTTTCCGCCTCCTCGGCCGCCTTCGCCCAGGCCCCCAACTACATCCCCTGGCACTGGGACGACGACGTGGTCGAAGCCGCCGACAGCGATGGCGATGACGACGACGACCGTTACGGCGAACTGGGCTGGTAAACCCACGCGGGGCCGTGTAACGCGGCCCCCTGACGTTTCCTCCTCCGAGTGTAGTCCCCTTTGGTCGGCAACAACGGCATGTCACCGTCCCCCGCGGTCGCCGTTGTCTGCCGACAATTTTTTTGGGGACGACTAGACTCCTTGCATTCACAGGCAGCGTAATCCGCGTTGCCAGCGATTCCCAGAGGACCTTGCCATGCGTCTGACCACCTTGTTCCTGATTCTTGCCGCCACCGTGAGCACCGCACAGGCCGCGCCCGCACCGGCGGACCCGGCGCGCCAAACACCCTGGGGCCTGTACCTGGACGCGCGCGAGGCCCATGCGATGAAGACCGGGCGTGGCGACGCGGTGCTGTTCATCGACGTGCGCGACCCCATCGAGATCATGTTCACGGGCTTTACCGATGTGGTGGACATCAACATCCCGATCCTGCTCGCCAATCCCTCGAAGTGGCACCCGAGCAAGCCCGTGTTCGCCATGGAAGAAAACCCCGACTTCGAACCGATGGTGGCGGCCGCACTCGCCGAGCGCGGTCTCGACAAGAGCACCCCTGTCATCCTCATGTGCCGTTCGGGCGGCGAGCGGGGCGCACCCAGTGCCAGGGCGCTGCATGGAAAGGGCTATGAACAGGTCTACGTGGTGGTCGACGGCTTCGAGGGCGGCACCCTCAAGGAAGGGGAGCGCGCCGGCTGGCGCCTCGTGAACGGCTGGAAGAATTCGGGACTGCCCTGGAGCTACCAGCTCAACCGCGAAAAGATGTACTTCCGCCCGTAAGGGCGACCAGAGAGGGTGGGGCCGTCAGGCCTCGTCCCCGGTTGGATCAGCCGGGGACGAGGCAGGGTTCAGGGCCTCGAGCTTGCGGTAGAGCGTGCGTTCGCTCACGCCGAGTCGTTCGGCCAGTTCGCGGCGGTCACCCGCATGACGCGCCATTACCCGGCGCAGGTAACGCCGCTCCAGTTCGTCCAGCGGGATCACCTCATCCAGCACCATGCCGATGTCATCGGGGACCTGCCGGGTACCGCGACAGATCTCCGGGAAATGCGCGGGCAACAGCGTGTCGCCGTCGCACAGCAGGCAGGCCCGCTCGAGCAGGTTACGAAGCTCGCGTATGTTGCCCGGGAACCGGTAGCCGGACAGGCAGCGCAACGCCGCCGACCCGACGCGCTTGTCCCGTCCCCACTCGATGCGCTGCAACAGCGCCTCCACCAGCACGGGCAGGTCTCCGGCCCGTTCGCGCAGCGCCGGCAGGTGGATCGGAAACACCCCGATGCGGTAGTAGAGATCGCCGCGGAAGTCACCGGCATCGACCATCGCCGGGATGTCGCGGTGCGTCGCGCAGACCAGGCGAAAATCCGCCTGCAACGGTTCGACGCCGCCAACCCGCCGGTAGGTACCGGTCTCCAAGAGCCGCAGGAGCTTGACCTGCATGGACAGGGGGATGTCGCCCAGCTCGTCCAGGAACAGGGTACCGCCCCGCGCCGCCTCCACCAGACCGATCTTGCGACTGGCCGCGCCGGTAAACGCCCCCTTCTCGTAGCCGAACAGCTCGCTTTCGAACAGGGTATCCGTGAGACCCGCGCACTCCACGGGCACGAAGGGCGCACCGGCACGCGGACTCGCCTCGTGGATGGCCTTGGCCACCAGCTCCTTGCCGGTGCCCGTCTCACCGAGCAGCAGCACCGAGGCATCACTCGGCGCCACGCGCTGCATGAGTTCGATCATGTGATTGAAGGCCGGTGAGCGCCCCACCAGACTGCGCCCGCTGGGCTGCGCACTGGCCACCTTGGTCTGGCGCATGATTTCCATGAAGTAGATGATCTCGCCCGCCGCGTTGCGCACGGGACGTGTCTCCACTTCCACGTGTTCCTCACCCCGCGGCGTGTGATGCAGGTGCAGCACCCGCTGGGGCTGCCCGCTCGCTAGGCTCTCCGCCAGCGGACAGCTCTCGCCCGCCTGGTCGCAGGGGACGGTGTAGTGGTGGGACACCTCGTAACAACGTCGCCCCACGAGAGGCCGCCCATCACCGTAGACCTCGCAGTAGGCCGGATTCGCTGCCAGCACGCGGTACTGCCGATCCAGCAGGATCGCCGGATCGGGGTGGCTCTTGAGCATGGAACGCACTTCTGCCGGTATCGCGATTACTGTCATCTCCGACCTCGCACAACTGCCACAATTGACAGGCAAAAGCCTAGCTCGGGGCGACGCATTCGGCAATCACGAAATGTGAATTCCGGAAATTATTTTTATAGACAATCAGTTATTCGTATCCCGCGCGAGCCTGTCAGGAAAGACAAATGTGGCATGCAACCTGCGACCCGTCCCGGCAGGCCCCCTGACGGAGAAACCACACATGAGCAATCACACCGCATCAGCCACCCCCTACGCGGAGATCGGCGGCGAACTTGGGGTCCGCCGCCTGGTGGACCGGTTCTACGACCTGATGGACACAAGCCCCGAGGTCAGCCCCCTGCGCCAGATGCACGCCCGCAGCCTGCGCGGCTCCCGGCGCAAGCTGTTCCTGTACCTCAGTGAATGGCTGGGCGGCCCCGCGATCTACTCCGAGCGTTACGGCCACCCCCGCCTGCACCGCCGCCACCTGCCGTTCAGCATCAGCCAGGCCGAGCGCGATCAGTGGATGTGGTGCATGGACCGCGCCCTGAACGAGGCACCAATGCCCGATTCCCTGCGCGAGCAACTGCGCGACAGCATCGCCCACCTGGCCGACCACATGCGCAACCAGGGCGAGGCACCGGACGGCTGCTTGGCCTGTGCAGGGGGTGTGGGGTGTGAGGTCTGAGACAAACAGTACAGGCGTCGCGGCGCGCGTCTTACGCCGTGCCATCCGCGGCAACGCGGCCTTTGGCAAGCTCAGTCCGAAGGATTGAGCCGCAGCGTGAAGAACACCCGCCCGACCAGGTTCGCCTCCGGTACCACGCCCCAGTCACGCGAGTCCTGACTGTTGTCGCGGTTGTCGCCCAGGGTGAAGTAATGCCCTGCGGGCACGACCAGCTCGATGTCCCGGGCAGCATCGTCGGGCATGACGAGGATCTCGTAGCGCACGCCATCCAGGGTTTCCTCCATGTGCTGCGCGCCATCGAGGTAGCGAGTGACCCCGGCACCGGTGTAGCGACCGAGCGGCGTTTGTTCCACACACTGGTCGTTGATGGTGAGCTGCCTGGCCTGGTAGCGCAGGCGGTCGCCCGGCAGGCCGACGACACGCTTGACCGATACGCGCTGCGGGTCGTGCGGATGTCGGAATACCGCGAGGTCACCACGCCGTGGCGCGCCGGTATCCAGCAGGCGGGTGTGTCCCGTCGGCAGACGCAGTCCGTAGGCGTATTTCTCGACCAGGACGAAGTCGTCGACCTGCAGGGTGGGAAGCATGGAGCCGGACGGGATGCGGAAGGGCTCGACCACGAACGCATGCAGCATCAGCAGCCCGACGGTGAGCAGACACAGGGTGCGCGCCGGGCGCCGCAGGCGCGAAACGACCCGACCGCTCCGCCCCGCCATCCCATCAGGCGGGGCCCGTCTCGCAGCACTGAACGCCCAGACGAAGCCGGACATGGCGGCCAGCAGCAGGAGAACAAGCGGCAGATCGAACCCCACGGCCCTCAGTCCGGAAACCGGCAGCGACTACCCGGCATACCGGTGCGCCCGCACGGCATCCCTCAGTTCTCGATGTCGTAGCGCTTGATCTTGCGCCACAGGGTGCTCTTGTCGATACCGAGAATCTCCGCGCTGAGCGCGCGGTCGCCGCCGGTTTCGCGCAGGGCCTTGCGGATGAAGTACACCTCCACCTCCTCGAGCGTCTGCGGCTGCATGTGATCGATGGCGCGCCCGGACACCTCGCTCCCCTGGGCGATCTCTGGCGTGAGGCTGTCCACGTCGATGACCTTGCCCTGGCTGAGAATGATCGTGCGCTGGATGACGTTCTCGAGTTCACGCACGTTGCCAGGCCAGTCGTGGCGCATCAGCGCTCCCAGCACGCGCGTGGTCATACCCTCCATGGGCTTGTCGAAACGCCTGGCATACTTGTCGATGAAGTAGTGTGCGAGCAAGGGCACGTCGTCGCGCCGGTCGCGCAATGCCGGGATGTGGATCTCGATCACGCGCAGGCGATAGTAAAGGTCCTCACGAAACTCCCCCTGCGTGATCAACTCGGGCACGTCGCGATTGGTCGCGGCGATCACGCGCACGTTGACTTGGCGTGGCTCGGTGTCGCCGAGCCGGTAAAAGGTCGCATCCTGCAGCACGCGCAGGAGCTTGGCCTGTAGCGAGAGGGAGGCGTTGTTGATCTCGTCGAGGAAGATGGTGCCGCCATTGGCAGTCTCGAACAGCCCCGGCTTGGCGCGCTCGGCGCCGGTGAACGCCCCCTTCTGGTAGCCGAAGAGTTCGCTCTCGATGATCTGCTCGGGAATCGCCGCGCAGTTTATCGCGACGAAACTGGCGTCCCGCCTCGGGCTGCGCAGGTGCACCTGACGCGCGACCAGTTCCTTGCCGCAGCCACTCTCGCCCGTGATCAACACGGGGCAGTCGTAGGCCGAGGCCGCATCGATCAGGCGCTGCACCTCGGCCATCGGAGCGGAACGCCCGATGATGGTATCGCCCTCGGAAAATACGCGGTTCTCCTCGCGCAGCCGGATGTTTTCCCGGCTCAGGTTCCAGTGGTCCAGTGCCCGCTGCACGGTGACGCGCAGTTCGACGTTCTCGAAAGGCTTGCAGATGTAATCGAAGGCCCCCGCCTTCAGCGTCTCGACTGCCGACTCGACGGTGGCATGGCCCGTGACCATGATCACCTGGGTCAGGGGATTGCGCTGTCGGGAAAAGGCCAGCACCTGCATACCATCGATGCGCGGCATGCGCAGGTCGGTGACCACCACCGCCACGTCATGGGATTCGAGATAGTCCAGTGCCTCGGTGGAGCTGGACATGGGCACCACGTCGGCATCCAGCTCCTCGAGCACGCTGGTCACCAGTTCGCGCATGGCCGGATCATCTTCGGTGACCATCACGACGGGGCGTTCGGCCCGGCTGGAAAGGTCCATGGGTTCGGTCTCGCTCAGTTTGGCTGCCTGCATGCTCGTGCTCAATGTCGGGCCACACCCGTGCCGGGCAGGCGGATGATGAATCGTGCTCCGTCCGTGTAGTCCGTGTCGTAGCGCAACACACCGCCGCGACGAGACACCATGGCGTGGCTGATGGACAGGCCCAGACCACTCCCCTCGCCCACGTCCTTGGTGGTAAAGAACGGCTCAAAGATCCTCGCGCGCAGTTCGCGGGGAATGCCCGGGCCGTTATCCTCAACGATGATGGAGACGAAGCCACCTTCGACTTCGCGGGTACGGATGCGAATCACCGGGGCTTCTACATGCTGCAACGCCTGCACTGAATTGACGAGCAGGTTGGTCAGCACGATCTCCAGCTCACCGCATCCGCCGTCCACGACCGGCTCACCCTCGTACGCACGCTCCAGGGTAATGGCGTAACGCTTCAGCCGGCAGCTGATGAGCGTATCCACCACCTCGTCGACCACCGTGTTGACCTCGCAGACATCGCTCTGACACTGGTCCTTGCGCGCGTAGTTGAGCAGGTTCTGGATGATGCGGGAGCAGCGCTTGGTCTCCTCGGCGATGATGCGTGAATAGTGGCGCGCCCGCTCCGGGTTCTCGCAGGCATCCATCAGCAGGCGCGAGTAGCCGAGGATGCTGCCAAGCGGGGTATTTAGCTCATGTGCCACGCCACCGGCGAGCTGCCCCATGGCCACCAGCTTTTCGCGCGTGTACACGCTTTCCTGCAGCTGGCGGTAGTCGGTGATGTCCAGCAGCGTGATCACTGCAGCCATCTCCTCCTCGTCCTCGGTGACGAAGGAAAGGTTCATGGAAACCCAGCGCTCCTGGTCGTTGAGCTGCAGGTTGACGACCTGATTACGGATGTTCTGTTTGTACAGAAAGGCATCCCGGAGCACTTCCCGGGTCTCGTCGGTGAGATTCAGGATATCGAACAGGCTCGCTCCGACCAGATAGCGCTCCTGCTTTTCGAAGAGCGTTTCAGCCTGTTTATTGACGATGTTGATACTGAGATTGTCATCGACACCGAGCAACGCCGCCGGCAGCACCTGCACCATGACGTTCATCCGGTTTCGCTCGTTGAGCACCCGGTGCTGGCATTCCTCCACGAGGGCGAACATGGCACTCAGGGTGGTGATGGTCTGATTGTAGTCCCGGTACAGGCGGGCGAGCTGGGGATCGTGGACCTCGGGAACGTCCACGGGCTGCAGACTACCGTCCTGGGCAATGATCAGGCCCGCATGGAGACTGGCCAGTCCGCGTCGATAGCTGCGCGTGGCCAGCAGGTAGCCGGCAGCGAGCCCGACGATCATGCCCGCGGCGCCGATCCAGGCGCCGACCGGCACGGCGGCGGCCCCGTGCAGCAGGATGACGACGGCCAGCGCGACCAGCACGAACAGCGCCGCGCCGATGGCCCAGATATAGGTGGGCGGAACACGACGACGGGCGGAGGATCCGCCCATCGTGTTCATGCCACTGACTTGTGTGTCGGTAATGATTCGCTCCTTTGCACGGCCGGCCCCCGCGAGGACCGGCGCATGCCAGGCGGTCTGTCGCGATCAGAACAGCATCTGGAAGCCCAGGGTCGCCTGCTTGTAGTCGCCCAGCGAGTTCAGGGTCGGGTGCTGCTCGTCGAACGACACGTCGGCGAACTCGAAGGTCAGCTTGAGTTGCTGCCCATCGAGGTAGTAATTGGCGCCAACCGCGTTGATCTCATTGTCGAAATAGTTGTCCGCACGATCATAATCCGACGCCTCGTGGCGGGCAAACAGCTGCAGACGGCCGATACCGATCTTCTCGCCAAACAGCCAGCCGGCCTTCACGTAGTAGGCCTGCATCTCGGCAGTTTGCGCCACGCTGTCGTCCACGAGCAACGGATCGCCGCTGATGGCGCCGTCCACGCTGTAGTCGAAGTAGGCACCGGATAGCGTGAGCGTACCGGCCTGCATGGGCTCCTCGTAGAAGACGTCGACGGTATAGGCCGAGTAGTCACGCGCATCGGTACGACCCGGCAGGTTGGCATAGACGACATCCGCCTGGTAGTCGTAGGCCGCACCGAAGGTCAGCACGCGCTGGGTGCCCAGATAGGTGCCGCGGTAGCCGTACGAGTACTCAGGATCGAAGACGCTGTAGTGTGCGCGTGCCGTAAAGCGCGGGCTATCCTTCGGCACGTCGTCGCCTTCGCGGCCGTCCGCCACCATCACGCGGTACTGGAACTTGGCATCAGCCAGGTTGCCCCACATGGCGGCGCCGGTATCGCGGGTACCGCCGAACGGCGTGTAGGAGATCAGTCCGCGGTCCAGGTTCAGCGGCTCGAGGCAGGCCTCCAGGTTCTCACGACTGAACGTGTTCTTGAAGCGGCCGAAGATGAAGCGCGTGGAGTCATCCCAGTCGAAGGTGATGTAGGCATCACGGTAGTAGGTCGACTTCTCGTCGTTGCCGTACTTGCTGTCGTTGCCGGCTTCGATTTGTGCATAAAACCCGACATAGTCATTGTACTGGCCCATCGCGGTGATGCGGTTGCGTCGCAGGAAGGTATCGTAGCTGTCGCTCGCGTTCGCCTCAGAGCGGAAGTCGCGATACTGGGACCAGATCTGCAGCTCGTAGTTGAGCGTCAACGAGCCCTGCTCCCCGTAATTGATGGTCGGACCGGCCTGCACGCTCGCGGCACCGGCACACAGTGCCAGGCCGCCGATCGCGGCTGCCAGTCGTTTGGGCCGAAAAACCGGCTGTGATGTCTTCTTGTTCATTTGGTGATCCCCCTTCAGATTGTTGTTCTTTGCCGGTTATTGGCCGACTTTCAGGTACGCATCGAGAAAGCCGGTGAGCTCCGACTCGTTCTTGTGGCAGCTCGCGCAACTCTCGCCAGGCTGCTGGCGCGGATCGGCGATCAGGTCCTTGTGCGCCATCTGCTCGCGCATCAGGCGCGGGTTGCCGCTGTGGCAGCCGACACAGGAATTGTTCACGCGGGCATGCTCGCTGTGCCACGGTGCGCTGACGGGGTTGGTGTCCGGCTCCGGCGCACGTTTACCGTTGTGGCATTTGAAGCAGGAAGACGCCCCCAGACCACAGGCATTGGCCGGACGCACCAGGCCGTCGGCAATCACGCTCTCATGAATGCTGTCGAACACCTCCGCACCCCACTCCCCCTGGTCGAGGCTCAGCATCTTCTGCTGCGGATCGTAGTGGACGTTCTGTACCGACAGGGCGAACCAGCCGACCACCGCCACCACCGACAGCGCGACTGCGGCACGCCCCCATCCGATACCACCCCACAAACCCTTTTTCCGATTGTGCTTACCCATGTCTACCCTCCTGCGTGATTTTGCTTTGATGGTGCTGCTCAAAATGATTTAGCCAGTTGATGAAACAGTCGGTCGCTCATCGGGGCGACCCCTCGCTCAGCGTCGTTTCTCACGAGAACGCTGGATATCCTCTTCACTCATGCCCTGAGAGCACATGCAGACCGGGCCGTCACGAAAACGCAGCCGACCGCCGGGTGACGGCCTGGATTCCGTCTGCGCCTCGGCGGTCCGGGCGTCCTGGCGGTCCTCGCCCCCTCGCCCTTCGTCCGCCAGCAACGGCGCGGCGAGCAACAGCGCCGACAGGAACCACACACTCGAAACCAGGTACTTCATGACAGCCTTCCACCTCGCATGTGACCCAGTTCCATACAGGAACCGTGCCACGTTGAAAACACCTTATCTTTCAGTATGATAGAAACATTGTCTTGCAGAACGCCATTGCAGATGGCGTTATCGTTGCGGCCGCGACTCAAATTGCAACGCCGAACGCCGGTGCGCGGGAGCCGACCGGGCCATCAGGGCGCGGCTACCTCCTCGGGTAACGGGCGGTAGCGCAGCCGCAGCGCCACCACGTCGTCCAGGGCGACCTGCTCGTTGATCGCCCGATACCGGGTGGCGGCCGCCTCGCGCATGGCGATACGCAGCAGATCGACGGTCTGCGGCTTCATGCGCTGGGCCTGGCGCATCATGTCGCGGTACATGCGCTCGTAGTGATCCTTGGGTGCCACGTCGATGCGCAGGGCAAGGTGGTAACCCGGGACGTCCGGACGTGTCATCGCGGCCTCCAGGCGCACCGACTCGCCGGCAGGCAGACGCGTGTCGAACTCCTCCTGCGCAAGATCCACTGTGGTGCGCCACTGCAGCACGTGATGCAGCAACTGCCCGACCTCGGCACCATCCGGATCGAGCAGCACCAGGCGCACATCGATGCGCGGAACCATGTAGGCGGGGAAGTGATGCCCGGCGCCGACGTTGCTGATCGTGAGCGCGAGGTCGAGACGGCCGTCCTCGCCGTCGCTGCCCAGCAGCTCCACGGCCATGGCACGGCGCACCATGTCGGCATCGCTGATGCCGCGCCAGAGATGGCGCCGGTCGGGCATGTGGCAGGCCTGGCAACTCACGCCCTGGCGGCCGAAGTCCGAGCGCAGCCACTCGTTGTAGGTGTCCTGCCGCAACTTGCCGTTCAGGCGCGGGCCGTCCTCGGGAAACTGGTGACAGGTCGCGCAGAACTTGCTGTCGCTAAAGGCCGGGCGTGGCTGGAAACCACCATGCGGCAACCCGGACTCCGTGCCGGACAGCGCGGCACGATGCTCGGGGCCAAAGCGCTCGTGCCCCCGCACGTGACAGGCCGCGCAGGTGAGTCCCTGGTGATGCAACTGGCGGGGTATGTGAGCGGGCGGGTCGTCAGCCGGTGCATTTGCCCAGCTCATGTCCCGTGCCACCAGGGCCTTCTGCTCGGCCAGCGGCGCGTGACAGTTCATGCAGGTATTCGATTCCGCCTGGCCGAACAGGTCGAACTGCCACACGATGCCAGCGCGCATGGTCTGGCTGTGACGACTTGCCTGCCAGTCCTTGAACTGGCTGGCATGACACTGCGCGCAGGACTGTGCGCCCAGCAAGGCCTCGTTCGGCGGGTAATGAGCAGGCGGCGTACCCTGCGGCGGCAACGGGTGTTTCCAGTGCTCGTCGAGAAAGGCCTGGATGGCCGCCGGGCTATCACCGGCCCGGTCCAGGCCGTTCTGTACCCAAAGCAGGCGCCAGCCCACGACGGCGGCGACGATCAGTACCAGCGCGACGGCGCCCAGGCGATATCCGGCGTTCTTACCGTTCATGCGTCTCTCGCGTCAAACGGCCGCACGAAGCCCTCGGCCCATGCCGCCCGATATCCCTATCCCGGTGAATGATGACGAATGGCGGGCATCATCCCCGCCGGTGAAACACCGGCGCGACGGCCGATGCCCCTTGATGCTGTCCGGTTATTATACATACGGGGCGCCACCACGATCACAGCCCCGGATAACAGAAAAGGGCCCGCGCGAAGCGCGGGCCCAAAAGGGAGGAGAATTGCTGATTAGCCTCCACAGGGATTGGAAGGCAGGGACACGCCACCACCGGCATCACCGTCACTGCTACCGCTGCCGTACTTGTACAGGCGATCCTCGAAGACGACGGCCTCGGCGTTGGCGGCATAGGGGTCGTCGATCACGCGCGCATCGATGTTCGCCGGGTCGTTGTATGCATCGAACGGCACGGAGACACCCTCCACGTCCGTACGCCACGGCGAGTCGACGGGAAGAATGAAGGAGCCGTACTTGTCCTGAACGCCAGCAGACAACGAGTTCCACTCGACCATGGCCCCATCATAGAAGCGGTTCGGCAGCCCCAGAATCGCGGCAGAGGCAAAGCCCGTGATCATGGCGCGGAACGTGGTCTCGCAGTAGGTAATCACCGTCTGGCCATCCTGATAGACCTCATCCGGGCTCAGGGCACGGAGCACACCGTTATCCCAAACCTGGAACTGCGCACCATCGACCATGAGGCCACTCATGTAATCCCACAAATCGGCTTTCGGCTTGTACCTGTAGCTGGCAACGGCCGGAAGGAGGGCGGCCGCGTCCGCATCATCACTGACGAGCAAGTTGGCATACGGCAACAGTACGGCGCCTTGTGGGTGCCCCTGCTTGGAGCCGTTGTTCCCGGTAAACTGGGTGCCATTGTATTCACCAGCGCCGCGAGCATCCCACAGGAACGCATTGGCTCGTCCCTCGACCACGTCGAATACATCACCCAGCGTTGCCTGCAACGCGGTGTTGTCCTCAGGAAGATCACGCACCGAGACACGTCCGTTGCGAGGGAGACAGGCGCCGCTGCTGGCCACCTCGTCACAGGTGGCAGTAGTGCCCAGATAGGCGGGATCGATCACTGCGGGATGATGCAAACCACCACTTAGCACGGCCAGGTTCTCCTTTGGCGCGCCCCAGTAACGGAACATGTACCAGCAGCGCCCCTGGAGCATGGCCTGACTGTTACCACCGCGCCCCATGGCGCAAACGATCATATCCTTAGTGGGATCGATGGCGTAATCCTTCAGGAACTCATCTACCTGATTTCCGTCCGGCACCACCTGAACGGTCTCGATCACCCCGTTGGAGCGGACCTGCGTCAAACGGTTGTGATCGATGCCATAGCTCAGCACACCATTCTGTGCGTCCGGAGTGATGTACCGGTAGTCTGGATTAGCGTTGTCTCCCAGATTGATCGGGGCAACATCGAGAATTACCAGGCGCCCCTCGATACCTGCAGGCTTGTTGTTCTCCCAGTCGTCGATCCACGTTTGCAGCGTCGCGCCAGTGACCAGACCGTTCATGTTGTTGTCGTAGTTGTCATCTGATTCCTGGGCGATCTGTGCCGGCGTGTTGATAGTCGCCGCCGACTGCACCCCCATGGTCGTATCCTCGTCCCCCGTACAACCGGTCAGCGCCAACCCCAGGGCGGCGATGATCGCCACCGAGCCGCGCGCCCGGAGCAGGTCTGTCGTTCCCGTTACTCGTCGCATTGCTGGAACCCCTCTACGTATTGTTTTTGCACCGGCCTCCGGTCGACCCGGTTTCGGTGCGTTCACTGTTGTTCTCAAAAACTGTTGATCTCGACCCGCGACGCCTCCCGGCGTGTATCCGGATCCCCTCACCGGACTGCATGACCACGGGTTGCGCCTATCCGTGTCTGCACATTACGTGCCATCAATCAAACTCTCGAACAATCAACAAGTTATCGGCTCACCGCGGCCGCAGGCGGATTGCAGATTAAAAGCCGCCGGTGACGAACGGCAATCTGCAACCAGACGCATCAAGCGGCGTATGGCGCTGAACCCAGGTATAAAAAAACCGGGTCCCCGGTGTGCCCGAGTTCCCGGCAAGAAATCGCATGCGAGCACATTCGACGGCGCACTGGAAACCCGGGGCTGCACAGGCAGCGGGTGTGCTGCTTCCGGAGAGAGCAGCGTGTGAAGCCCCGGGCGGATCGGAGGGGTACCCCGTCGGTAGGAACCCATGTGC
>OMKS01003068.1_pt1 | contig 13509 bp, 13 predicted proteins | sample 1674721 | NCBI WGS metagenome assembly OMKS01 (sample SAMN06264996, study PRJEB25208) | sediment metagenome | isolation source: hot spring sediment | place: USA: California | collected 2014-09-02 | reverse complement strand
TTGATGTGAAACGCTTCATTCGTATTTACCTTGTGAATTATGAATTCTACAAAGTAAATATACAAAATTTTTTCGTGAGACGCCAGTACTTTTTTAACTTTTTTTGTGATCAAAATGGGACTGAATAGTTACTAAAAATGGATATTTTTCAGTTCATCATAATTGTCTTAAAAATGGTAAAGATACTCACGAGTTAGAGGCAGATGATTATTTAATCCATTGGTAAAGGTGATTTGAAACAACCTGGTACGGCCATAACGAAACCCGGCAGCGCTGCCAGTGAGAAACATTCGCCACATGCGCACAAAGGATTCATCAAACATGTTTCGAATTTTATTAACCTGGGCTTCGAACCTTTTGCTCCATTCGTCCAATGTTTTTGCATAATGGAGCCGCAAATTTTCAATATCAATGGGGATCAAACCCGACTCGCCCATTGACCGCACAACTTCGTCCAACAGTGGGATATAACCGCCCGGGAAAATGTATTTCAATGTCCAGGGATCGCCTGCAGAAGGCTTTTCTTTGCCAATATAATGAAGCACACCAATGCCGCCTTTTTTCAGCAGCGAGCGGGTTTTTTCCATAAATTGTGGGATGAATTTTTTACCCACATGTTCGAACATGCCGATGGAAACGAACTTATCGAAAGCGCCATCGATCTCACGGTAATCCTGTTTGAGAACCGTAATGCGGTCCTGCAATCCTTCCTGGCTAATTCTTTCTTTTGCCAATTGAACCTGCGGTTCGGAAAGTGTGCAGCCAACGCCACTAATCCCGTAGTTTTTGGCAGCATAAATCAGCATGCCGCCCCAGCCGCAGCCAACATCAATGAGCGTGTCGTCTTTTTTCAATTGCAGCTTGCGACAGATGTGCTCATATTTTTGCTGCTGCGCCTGCTCCAAAGTGTCGTTTTCACTGCGGAAATAAGCGCAGGAATAGGTCATACTTTCATCCAGCCACAAGCGATAAAAATCGTTGCCACGATCGTAGTGATGCGAAATGTTTTTCGGTGATTGCATCAACGTATCCAGCGTTTTTAGATATTGAAATAACATGCCAAGTTTTGTGCCGAAGGAAAGCTTCAAATTTTCGAAAACTGGCAAAGTGCCCAGGTGCATGAGTTCTTTAAAATCTCCCTCGACATCAATATTGCCAGCCATATATTCTTCACCGAATCCCAGTGTTCCACTGGCAAAGATTCGCTTTGCCGCTTTTTTGGTTTTCAGTATTAAAACAAATGCAGGTTCATTCGTACCAAAGCGCTGCGTCTGCCCGTCCCAAAAACGAACTTCAAAAGAAATGTTCGGATCTGTCTCGTTTAAAGCGGAAAGAAATTTTTTTAATGTTTTTTTCATGATACAACCTCCTCACAATAATTTTTTGAAATAAAGGTATCATTAAAAAATCACTTACTTTTTCTTTCAAACATAAAATACAAATTCGGCAGCAACAACAGCGTCACAAACAGCGAGAAGAACAAGCCGCCGATCACCGCAATTGCCATGGGCTGCAGCATGTCGCCGCCTTCGCCATAGTTGATCGCCAGCGGTAAAAGTCCCAACATCGTGGTTGTCTGCGTCATCAGGATGGGGCGCACGCGCAACGGCGCTGCTTCCAGAATGGCTTGCTTTAGCGCCAATCCTTTTTGCCGATATTCATTGATAAAGGAAATCAGCACCACCCCCTGGGTGGCAATACCGCCGGACATGATAATCACACCGATGAGCACTGTGGTGCCGGCAGGAAAGCCGGTCAGAAGCAACACTGCCACCACGCCGACGAAGGCAAAGGGCACACCCAGCAAAATCAGCAGCGGTTGTTTGAACGAATTGAATTGAATCGCTAAAATCACATAAGCGAAAAACAGGGCAAACAGAATGATCTGCAGCATGACCTGCTGACTCTCTTTCATCAGATAGACCTGACCGCCGAGATCAAACGAATACCCTTCCGGCAGGGGAATTTCGCTGATCGCGGCGCTCACTGCGTTTGCCATCTCACCAACGTTGGCGACGGCAGTCACATCGCTGGACACGACAATCTGTTTCATCTGGTCTTCCCGCACGATTTCCACCGGACCCAGGCGCGGCACCACTTGAGCCGCGGTGCGCAACGGTAATTTCAGGTTGCCGGGAGCGTCCAGGTACAGGTTCTCGATGTCCTGACGGGAGCGGATCTTGGTCTCCGGCACCATCACCCGGATGTCGTAATATTTACCGGCTTCGCGGAACTGGGTGGCAACGGCGCCGTCCACCAAATTACGAGCCGCCTGGGCCACTGCCTGGGTCGATAGTCCGACATCGGCCAACCGCAACCGATCGACCAAAATCTGGTATTCCGGTTTGGTGATCTGGGTGCCGATGCGTACATTGGTGAGTCCGGCGATATTCTGGATACGCGCCGAGACCTGCTGCGCGATTTGATGCATCTGCTCCAGATCAAAACCGCGCACCCGGATCTCCACATCGGATTCGCCGATCTTGCGGATGCCCTTCATTTTTTGTTGGGTGACCACCAACCTGGCGCCAGGCTGGATAAATTTCATCACCTGCGGCCGGATGCGCTCGACATATTGCTGCGTTGAAAAAGGACGCCGACTCTTCGGCGCTAATTCGACATCGATCTCCCCCTCGTTGGCGATCTCATAAGTAACCAATCCCCAGACCTTGCCGCCGGACAGGGTGAAATAGCGATCCACATAGGGATCGTCTTTGACCACGCTCTCCAGACGGGCCAACAAACTGTCGGTACGCGCCACCGATGTTCCGGTCGGCATAATCACCTTGATCATCACCCGTCCATCATCCACTTTGGGCAGAAATTCGCTGCCGACCTGTCGAAAGAAATAAATCGCTGCGATCATGAATAGGACAAAAACCGCTGCGACAATCCAGCGCAGGGGCAGGAGCAGCTCCAGCACGCGGCGGTAAAAGCGGTCGATGAGCTGAATGAAGCGGTCGGCAAGGCTGCGATGCTCGCGCGGCTGCCCTTTAGCGGTAACCAGATAGTGGGTCAGCATGGGCGTTACCGTGAGCGCCACCAACAGCGAAACGATCACAATCCCGGCAATCGTCAATATCAATTCTTTAAACAACAGCGATGTCAAACCGGGGATGAGCAGGAACGGCATAAACAACGCCAAAAAGGTCAGGGTGGATGCCAGCACGGCAAGCGCGACTTCGCTGGTGGCGTTGTCTGCTACCGTGTCGCTGCGGCTTCCTTTTTCCAGATGCAGCCGGGTGATATTTTCGATCACCACAATGGAATTATCCAGCACCACGCCCATGGCTACCACCAGTCCACCCAGCGAGAAAATGTTGATGGAAAACCCAAATATTTTCATCAGGAAAAAATTGAGCAGAATGGTAATCGGCAAGGCGATCAGCATGACCACGACCTGGCGCCAGTGCCCCAGAAATAAAAAGATGACCAGAATGACCAACAGCACGGCGACGATGGCAGAGTCCCGCACGCCGGCAATGGCGCCTTTGATGTAATCTGCCTGATTCTCGATGGTGTCAAATTGGATATCCGGCGGCGCCATATCTTCCAGCTTCCGAATGAGCTCATTCACCCGATCGGCGATCTCGACAGTATTGGCGTCAGCCTGTTTCAAAATATTGAGCTTCATGGCCGGCTTGCCGTTGAACCGGGTGATCACCCGTTGCTCTTCATGGCTGTCTTCGACCGTGGCCAGTTCTCGCAGCCGAACCATGGATTTGCCATCGTTGAGCACCACGACATTGCGAATGTCTTCCAGGTTACGAAACTCAGCATTGGTGCGCAAAATAAATTCTCGTCCGCCTTCAGTCACCCGGCCCGCCAGTCGCTCGATGTTCTCTTCCTGCAACCGTTTGATCACCTGATTCAAGGTTAAATCGTACGCCGTGAATCGTTCCGCATCCAGATGGACGCGGATTTCCCGAGCCAGTCCACCGACGATCTCGGTGCCGGCGACGCCTTTCACCGCCAGAAATTGATCCTGCAGCACATTCTCCACCCAGGTACGCAGTTTCACCAAATCGCGGCCGTCGGACATGACGATCAATTGCACCACAGGCAATTGCGACGGGTCGGCTTTAAACATGATGGGCGGATCAACATCCGGCGGCAGTTTTCGACCCGCCAATCCCATCTTTGCCACCACATCCTGATACGCCACATCCACATCGGTGCCGTATTCAAAATTCACCAGCAAGGTGTACAGTCCCTCGATGGACGACGATTCCAGATAATCCAGGTCATCCACGGTACTCATCACCCGCTCGATGGGATCGGCGATATTGTCATTAATTTCTTCCGGGGTGGCGCCGCGCCAATAGACATACACCTTTATCATGGGGTAGGTGATTTCGGGCAGAAAATCGGTCGGCAGTCGAAAATAGCCGTAGATGCCGAGCACCACCACCGTTGCCATTAAAACCAGCGTGGCTACCGGGCGACGAATAGATATCGATGTCAGTCTCATATATACTCCAGTTTTTCTATAGCCACGGAGACACAGAGAGCACAGAGATTTTTCTCTGTGTCCTCCGTGCCTCTGTGGCAATAAATCAAAGAATGAATCTCTTTACACCATCTTTCAGTAATCGTGAATTAAAATTGATCAGTAGGCATAATTTATAATTTCCCAATTTCATGTAACTCAACACCTGCGCTTCAAAAACCGGATCGTGCCGTTCCACGCTTTTTATTTCAACAACGACGGCATTTTCGACGACAAGATCAATTCTGAATTCACCGATGGAATGACCTTTGTACTTGAGTGGTAGTACTTTTTGCTGTTCAAAATTTAGGTTGGCTTCACTTAATTCTATACATAAAGCGTTTTCATAGATTGATTCCAGCAAGCCTGGACCCAGGGTTTTATGAACCTCGATAGCACAACCGATGATTTTTTCGGTGATTTTGTTAAGTTCCATTGGATGCTCCCTTATTTTTTGCCACAGAGACACAGAGGTCACAGAGATTTTTTATTCTTTTTCTCTGTGTTCTCTGTGCCTCTGTGGCTTATTTTTGCCCTTGAATTTTAACAGGCGTACCGTCTTTAAGTTGTTCCTGACCTTCCACTACCAATTTGTCACCAGCCGAGAGTCCCTGTATGACTTCTAACCAACCCTCCGTTTCCATGCCTGTTTTCAGAACAACTTGCTTTGCTTTTCCTTCGTTTACGATAAAACAGACCTTTGTCTGCGGCCGATCAATAACCGCTGGTATAGGGATAGCAATGGCGTTCTCGATGGTTCGGGTCACAAAGGTGACACGCACAAACATGCCGGATTTTAAGTTCGGACAGGGATCGGCCATTCGGATTTCGACCATGCCGTTGCGGGTCCTGGCTTCCACTTGCGGGTAGATGCGCTGTATAACCCCTTTGAATAGCCTTTCCGGGCAGGCATCGGCGTAAATTTCGGCCGTCTGCCCGTTCTTTAATTTGCGGATATCCAGCTCCGACACCGGTACATCCGCCAGGAGTTTGGCGCTGCTCTGAATCTCGAACAATTTGGCTTTGGCAGGAACCATGTCGCCCAAATCAACCCGGCGCTGTGAAACCAAACCTGCGATGGGCGACGTCACCGGAATTTCTTTGTATTGTTGCAGAGCAAATTGATAATCCTCTTGCGCCTGTTCCAGTTCTTGTTGGAGTTGCAGATTATTGGGCGCTTTTGCCAGCTCCTCCTTTTTTGCCTGTGCCAGCAAGCGCGCCGAGTTGATTATATCTTCCCGCAGCAGCGAGCTGAGCATGGCGACCACCTGGTTGCGTTGTACTGGATCGCCCTCACGAACCAGGAGGTGGGAAATTTTTCCCTCTGCGGTCGCCAGAATATTGGCGACGTTCTCTGCCCGAAGCGTGCCGGGCAATTGCAATTTTTCCACTAATTTCCTGGGTTGAACCGGCTGAACCTTCACCAATTTGGCATCGGATTTTTTGGCTTCAGCAGCATTCTCCTGTTTCGAGCCGCAGCCGTTGTTTAGCCACACCGATACAAGCAAAATAAATACTATTAAAATTCGTTTCATTTTAACCTCTTTCTCCTGATTATAAATGTTCGTTTTACTCATCATTTGCCTTTGTGATTTGAATCCCGATTATTTTAACGCCGGTATCTGCATTCATCGACAGGGTTGCTGGTTCGGTGATCAGGCATTGGCCGGCTTGCAATCGCGCTTGTTTTTGATTGACCGTAACCGCTGCCTCGCCTTCTATGACGATAAACACGACGTACGATGCCATTTCGCATTCGGGCATAATGCCGTTCGGAGGCAGCTCAATAATCCGCGCCTTGAATTCCGGCGTTTTGAAAAATACGTTTTTATCCCGCTGTTCGTAGGGCTGGGCTTTCATGGTATTTAAATCAAAGATCTTTATTTTTATTTTCCTTTATATGGTGATGCCTTTTTGTTGCAAACTTATAAGATTCCCATCACCGCCAACAGTCGGGCGCGGGCGATGTTATTGTCCAGCATCGCCTGATTCAGTGTGAGCCGGCTGTTGAGCAGGCTCCTTTGAATATCCAGCAGATCGGTATTGGAGCGTCGTCCGGCATGGTATTCGATCATGGCCAGCCGATAACTCTGGCGTGCTTGTTCCACCGCCTGCTGCTGAATGGCGATTTGCTGCTCTTTTTCTTTGAGCCGGGTATAACCATTCTGCACCTGTGTCGTCAGATTCTTCTTGAAATATTTACGCTGCCATTGGATCTGTTCTAGTCCGGCTTTCGCTTCATCGATTTTCGCGCCGATCACCTTGCCGTCATAGATGGGCATTTTGGCGTTCAGACCCCAAAAATAGCGCTTGTTGTTATCCAGCGAAAAGGATTCCAGCCCAAATTCATAGCCATAATACGCCTGCGCCGACACCTGAGGCAAACGAGCCGCTTGCTGAATTTTTACCTTTGCTTCTGCTTTGCGTAGGTCATACTCCAGTTGCTTCCAGATTGGATTATGCTCCAGCGCCGTCGGCACCAATGCGTCGAGGTTCTGTTCAAACGGGATTACCCGCAGGGAATCCTGTGGCAAAAAGAGTTGGGGCTCTTCCCTTCCCAGCAACAGGCTGAGTTCATAGGACACCGCCTGATAATCATCCTGAATCTTTAGCAGATTGCCGTCATTGCTGGCAATGGCAACACCGATGCGGCCCAGCTCCAGTTGCGACATGTGCCCGGCTTCCACCAGCAGTCGAGCGTAACGCTGTTGGACCTCGAGCTGTTTTCGATTCTCCAGCAGAATCTGCTGCTGATTTTTCAGCGACTGCAACTGGAAATAGTCAAAGGTTGTCGCCAGCTTTAAATTCAATTGTTCGGAAAGAAACGATTGTTCCAGCGATTGAACTTCTGCTGCTGCCGCTTCTTTTGTATGTTTCAATTTTCCGCCCGTATAAATCGGCTGGCTGATGGAAACAGTCGGGAAAAGGTCATGTTCGATATTGCCGAGCACGACTTTTCTAAAACCCGGCACAATGTCCAGGTAGCCGTAACTAAAGTTGGCATAAACTATTGGTAGCATTTCGCCTTCCGCTTGTTGCAGCGATGCCTGACCGGCTTTGGTGCGAGTCGCAGCTTTTTTCAACAGCTCATTGTTGGAGAGCGCCTCTTGCAGAGCATCCTGCAAAGAGATGGCAATAGTATCCATTGGTATCTGCTGGGCAGGAAGCATAAACGGTATAAATAAAGCAAATAAAAGAATGAAAATTTTTCGGTTCATAACACTTCCATTGATTGATTTGATAATAATTTTTAGCCACAGAGACACAGAGGTCACAGAGATTTTTTATTCTTTTTCTCTGTGTTCTCTGTGCCTCCGTGGTATAAATGATCATTCATTAAAATTTGATAATATTTTTTTTATGTTTTTAGCCACAGAGACACAGAGGTCACAGAGATTTTTTATTCTTTTTCTCCCTGTTCTCTGTGCCTCTGTGGCTTATTTATACTGTCAATTATAATGCAATCCCGTAAGCCTGATTAATAGCTGACATAAGATTTTTGAAAATATTTTCCGCTGCCGTTTGATTATCATTCACAACACTAATCGCTAATTCATCCAATTGTGCCGAAAACGTTTTCACGGCCGCCTGGTAATTTTTGCAACGGGCTTCATCATCAGGTGCGGGACAGGGCGCTAAAAAGATATTGTCGCGTAACTTTAATAGATCACCCATCATGCCTTTTATTGCTGTCAGTCCGGATTTTTGTTCTTCATCGATCATCTTTTTCGCCAGCTTGCGCAAATGAAACAACCGATCCGCCGCGTAAACCAGACTATTTTCTTCATGCATTTTCACAAACAAACCACAGGTCGCACCACAAACTTGCAGGGCTTTCTTGAATTTTCCATCAGCGAGCTGCTTTTCCATGTCCTGGATGCCCTGATGAATGGCTTCCAGGCGAGCGCTGAATTTCTCATCCGGCTGGTATTCCGCCGGCGGTTGACTCTGGAATTTTTGCTGGACGTTTTCCCACAACGCCGTGGATTGACGAATATGCTCAAGTCCTGTCGCTTGCTTTTGAGAATCTTCTTGTTTGATTAATTCCTGCACGATGGCGCAATATTTCCGCATCTCCTGCCGGCTCTGCAGCACCATGTTGTCGAAATTTTTCAGTTCTGTCGAGACTTTTAGGTTGGCCTGGCTGGTTTGTGCCAAAATTGGAGTAATACTGACGATCGCTAAAGCTAAAATCATCGTCATGAATAAAGCTGAAATTTTGAGAGAAAATGATCTTTGCATCTTTATCTCCTGATAAGGTTGTTAAATAATGTTTGAATTAGCTTCATAATAATTTTTAAGATCACCAAATTGTATCCACTCAATATTTTATGGTAAGAAAACTTGTCATTGCGATCCGCCATTTGGCGGAGAAGCAATCTCCTGTGTTATTACGGGATTGCTTCACTCCTCCGCCAACGGGCGGATTCGTTCGCAATGACAATACAATATGAAATTTCTACCTTTAATGAGTATAGTTACGCTTTTCCAAATGGTAATAAAAAAAGTCACTTCGCTGAGTGCCAGCCGTCCCACCAGCAAGGACATAATCGTTTTTTCATGTAGCGATCCTTTTTAAATTTAGTAAATTAAAAAGTCAAAATATTTTTCTATAATACTCGCATCCACTCCTGCGCCGCCATTTGCAGCGGATCCCAGGGACTGGAGAGCGGCGGCGTGTAACTCAAATCCAGATGGTTAAAATTATCGACTCTCATTTTATGATAAATCGCCGTAGCGATAATATCGATCCGTTTGGACACTTCGGTTCCGTAAGCGCCAACAATTTGAGCGCCTAACAAACGATGCGTTTTTCGCTCACCAGTCAAGCGGATGTGCATTTTCTTCGCACCAGGGTAATACACTTTATGATCCCAGTTTTCAAAATCCACTGTGATCGGATCGAATCCTTCGGCGCGCGCTTCGTCATCTTTTAAGCCTGTTCGTGCGGCGACTAAATCGAAAATCTTCACTGACTGGGTTCCCAACGATCCAGCATATTCACAATTCCCGCCAACGGCATTTTCACCGGCGATTCGTCCCTGCTTGTGCGCCGTGGTTCCCAGCGGCAGGTACATGTTTTTGTCTAACAGACAATGATATGTCTCCGCGCAATCGCCCGCTGCGTAAATGTCCGGGAGATTGGTCTCCATTTTCCGATTGACCTGAATAGTGTGTTTTACGCCGAGCGCTATTCCCGCGGCTTGTGCCAGGCTGGTTTGCGGACGACTTCCCGTGGCGACCAGCACCATATCGGAGCCGACTTCAAAGCCGTCTTTTCCACTAACAACCAACGTTTGTTGTTTTGCCGCGATTTCCGTGACCGCTGTTCCTGTAAAGACATTCACTCCGTGTCGTTCCAATTCCGAACGAACAAGCTCTCCGAGTTGCTGATCGAGTGTCATTAACACCGAAGGAAAATATTCGACCACGTTCACCTCAAGTCCGATCTGCCGCATGGCATCTGCCATCTCCATGCCAATGTAACCGGCGCCAATGATGGTGATCGATTTGGGATGATGCTTTTCAAGGTAATTTTTAAATGCAAAGCTATCATCCATCCAACGCAAAAAAAAGACGCCGGGCAGATCCAGGCCGGAAATTGGCGGACGTGTGGAGACGGCGCCAGTGCCGATCATCAGCTTATCGTAATTCAGTGTTACGGAGCGATCATCGCTCTTCTTTTTTACCAGAATCGTTTTGGTGGCCGGATCGATTTTTTCGGCGACGTGTTCCGCTAACACCGTGATCCCCTGACGCTCGATATCAGCCAACGTTCGATGCGCCAGGTTGCGCCAATCGGTGACCTCGCCGCTTAAATAAAACGGCAATCCGCAGATGCTGAAATTGGGATAGCTATCGGCTAATACCATGGTGACTTTCACATCTGGATCAAGTTCTTTGGCACGCAGGGCGGCGCTAATTCCTGCGTCGCTGCCGCCGATGATGAGAAATTTATTCACTGAGTTTCTCCCATGTTATAAGTTTGAAAATGTAATCATGCTCGATTCAAATACACAACACCATTCTTGCAAATTCTTCATAATCCGGCAGCCCCTGCGGATAAAACCGACAGGCAAGATGCGGTTCATCGGGAACGGGAGCACCGAATAAATCCTCATCATTAATCAGAATAGTGGGTGAGCCCCGAAAACCGATTTGCGCCGCCTGTGAATTATCTCCAACTTTTATATATTTGGCTTCGGTTTCAGGATGCTCTTGTTGAAACCGCTTGACCAGCGCTAACGCTGCTGGCGCATGGGGACAGCCGTCGAAATATTGGACTTCGATTTTAATCATAAGTATCTCCAACTGGATTTACTGCTTCAAAAACTCACTGATCTCGCTTAGCTTCTCTTCTGTAACTGACGTCACGCCTTTCACTATTCCAAAATCGGTGATATTGATATGCTCAAACCGCTCGATGCCATTTTCTTTTAAAATCTTTTCAGCGCAATTGATGGGACAGCCGTCCAGCACCACAATGCGGGCGCCGTTGCTCAATTCGGCTTTGCTGTCTTCGGCAAAGCTTTTATCAACCGCAAATCGGGCTAAACAGAGCATTTTGGCATTGCCATCTCTCATCAATTTTCGGGCAACTTTATCCGAGTAAGCTCCCGTGTTGGAAGCGCCTGAACACGCCAGAACAATCAATTTTTCGTTTGGCTCCATTTCTCTCTCCAAAAACAATTCGTTATTAATCACCACTAATTTGGCTTATGATTCCTGAAAGCATTTTTTTTATGCAAAAAATTTTCTCCGAAAATAAAGCGCCACATTGACCAGGCTGATCAACACCGGCACCTCGACCAATGGGCCAATTACTGCTGCAAACGCTTCGCCGGATTGAATACCGAACACTGCTACTGCCACAGCAATCGCCAATTCAAAATTGTTGCTGGCAGCCGTAAAGGAGAGCGTTGTTGCCTGTTCGTAATTGGCGCCAACCTTTTTGCTCATGAAAAAAGAAATTAAAAACATCAGCACGAAATAGATTAACAGAGGGATAGCAATCCGCACGACATCTAATGGCAATTGCACGATATATTCGCCTTTTAGTGAAAACATCACGACGATGGTGAACAGCAGTGCAATCAGCGTGATGGGGCTGATTTTCGGGATGAATTTGGTGTGATACCATTCTTTATTTTTTATTTTAATGAGCGAAAATCGGGTGATGATGCCGGCGATGAATGGAATTCCCAGATAAATAAACACACTCTCGGCGATTTGCCCGATAGTAATTTCAACTGCCGTGCCTTCAAGTCCAAACCAGGTGGGCAAAATGGTGATGAAGACATAAGCATAAATTGAAAAAAACAACACCTGAAAAATCGAATTGAACGCGACCAGCCCGGCCGCATATTCGGAATCGCCTTTTGCCAATTCGTTCCAGACCAATACCATGGCGATGCAGCGCGCCAGTCCGATCAGGATCAGACCATACATGTATTCCGGATAACCGCTCAAAAATGCAATTGCGAGAAAAAACATCAATATCGGACCCACAATCCAGTTTTGAATCAGCGATAATCCCAGGATACGCCAGTTGCGAAAAACATGGCCCAATTCCTCATATTTTACCTTTGCCAGCGGCGGATACATCATTAAAATCAAGCCGATGGCAATGGGAATATTGGTGGTTCCCACTTGAAAGTGATTCCAGAAATCCACGATTCCGGGAAAGAAGTATCCCGAACCGACACCGACTGCCATGGCCAGGAAAATCCACAGCGTCAGGAATCGATCCAGAAATGATAGCCGTTTAACAATACCTTGTTCCACTTGCACCTCGCATTAATCTGTTTTAAAATATCCATCTATTTTTGCTTTAATTTGATGCCTGACCTTTCGAAACACAGCCATAATTTCATCTTCGGTACCTTCAGCCGCAGCCGGATCCTCGAAACTCCAGTGAATCCGCTCCGCTTGTCCCGGGAAAAAGGGGCAGCGTTCCTTTGCATTGTCACAGACCGTGATGAAATAATCGAATTTTTGTCCTATGAATTGCTCCACATCTTTGGACGTATGGCTCGAAATATCCACGCCATCCTCCTGCATCACCTGAATGGCTTTCGGATTGACCACGCTCGGCTCCAATCCGGCGCTGGTTACGTCGAAACGATCGCCTGCCAGATGCCTGAAATAGCCCTCTGCCATCTGGGAGCGGCAGGAATTGCCGGTACATAAAATGAGTATTTTTTGCTTCATCAAATTTTCCTTTCATTGCTTCGTCAAGTGTCGAAATGTTTGCCCAGGTAATTCGGTTTTAAAGGACGCGGATCATGCCAAAGGCGGATGCGCTTTCTGAGCATTTAACTGATCGAACGCCTGCCCGCCGCAAGCATGGATTTGAACGGATTAGTTATTACCATTAAAAAAATCCGTTTTGATCAGTCTAATCCGTTCAATTAGTGTTCTATATTTTTTTTTGGCTCTGACTCACCCAACTCACGCTTTACACAATTCGATGCGATCAGTTGTTTTAAGTTTTTCACGATCGGATTTTACCTGCTCGTCATCGTTTAACCAATCGAGGATGAGGGGCAGCAAGCCGCTAATAAAAATATTATTAGATCCGATATTCAAATGATAATCGACCCATTTGCCTGTTTTATGATCAAATATAATGTCTGCTTCTTTGAGAATGCTTAAATGTGCCGAAACCGTAGATGTGGCGAGCTCTAAAATCGATGTGATCTCGCAAACACACAACGATCGCTGTTGCAAAATTTTCACAATCCGGAGCCGGTTTTTATCTCCCAGCGCTTTAAATATTTTTACCAGCTTTTCCATGAACTTTGACCTCATTTTTCATTTCGTCAAATATAAAAATGATATCTGAGAATGTCAAGCATTTTTTTTAGCGCTTTGTAATATTTCAGTTATCGGTGGAGACGCAGACTGATGCCATCGCTTTATTTGTAACAATATTAGAAATAACTGGCTCTATTTAAAAATTTTATCATCTCTCAAATAATCAAATCATCAAGCGATGGCATCAGTATTCCACCAGTAAC
>OMKS01003067.1_pt1 | contig 13511 bp, 12 predicted proteins | sample 1674721 | NCBI WGS metagenome assembly OMKS01 (sample SAMN06264996, study PRJEB25208) | sediment metagenome | isolation source: hot spring sediment | place: USA: California | collected 2014-09-02 | reverse complement strand
TGAAGAGTAACAATCGGTATCGACGGAGCAAACCTGAAACCCTTTTGCATATGAGGCAATCATGACACGATGGACACTGAACGAACGCATTGGACAGGGCGTCTTTTTTCTGGACGGCGCAATGGGCACGCAGTTGTTCGCCGCCGGCGCCGCGCCGGGCGGCTGCAACGAACGGCTGAACCTCGACTCGCCGCAAATCGTCCAGGCCGTGCATCGCCGCTATCTGGACGCCGGCAGCGACGCGGTCATTACCAATACCTTCGGCGGCAACGCCTTGTCGCTGCGCCGCCATGGACTGGAAGAAAAAACCTTCGAAATCAATCAGGCGGGAGCCAAAATCGCTCGGCAAGCCGCCGGCAATGAACGTTATGTGCTGGGCGACATCGGACCATGTGGGGATTTTCTGGAACCGCTGGGCACGGTCAAAGAAGTCGAACTGGCCGCGGCGTTTGCCGGGCAGGCCGAGGGTTTGGCCGACGGCGGCGTTGATGGGTTCATCATCGAGACCATGACCGCACTGGAAGAGACGCTGGTGGCCATCGGCGCAATCCGCAGCATCACGGAAGAACTGCCGATATTCGCCTCGCTGGCGTACGATCCGGCCGGTGAATCGGCGCGCACGATGATGGGCGTTTCACCGGCTGAGGCGGTCAGGCGGCTGGCCGATGCCGGCATTACCGCCATCGGGTTTAACTGCGGCACACTGGATATGCCCGGCTATGTCCGGCTGGCCGGGGCGTATGCCGAGGCGATTGTGGAAACCGGGCTGCTCCTGCTGGCCGAACCCAACGCCGGACGCCCGGAACTGGACGGCGACAAGGCCGTGTACACGCTTTCCCCGGACGGCTTTGCCGAAACGCTGGCCGAGATCGCCGCCGCCGGCGCCGGCATTCTGGGCGGCTGCTGCGGCACGACGCCGGAACATATTGCCGCCGCAGTGCAAAAAATCAAAACGTGATACCGACCGAACGCTATAGACAAATGACTGAGACGACCATGGGATTTCGACTGTACAATACACTGACACGAAAAACGGAAGACTTCAAACCTCTCGAACCCGGGCGCGTACGGATGTATGTTTGCGGACCGACGGTCTATGGACACGCGCACCTGGGACACGCCAAAAGCTACGTCAGCTTTGACGTGCTGCTGCGCTATTTGCGGTATCTGGGATATGCGGTTACGTATGTGCAGAACATTACCGACGTAGGGCACCTGACCGACGACGCCGACGAAGGCGAGGACAAGCTGGAACGTCAGGCGCAGAAAGAACACCGCCACCCGATGGCGATTGCCGAATATTACACCCGCAGCTATTTTGAGGATATGGATGCGCTGAATGTACAGCGGCCGGATATCTGCCCGCGCGCCGCCGGCCACATCCCCGAACAAATCGAACTGACCCAAACGCTGATTGATAAGGGCTATGCCTATGAAGTCAACGGCTCGGTCTATTTTGACGTGAGCCAATTCGCCGGCTATGGCAAACTGTCCGGACGACAGATCGAGGATATGCAGGCCGGCGCACGTATTGAGGTCAACAGCGAAAAACGCAACCCCGCCGATTTTGCCCTGTGGAAAAAGGCCGAACCGAACCACATTATGCAGTGGAACAGCCCCTGGGGGCGCGGCTATCCGGGCTGGCATCTCGAATGCTCGGTGATGAGTATGAAGTATCTGGGCACGACGATTGACATTCACGGCGGCGGCATCGAAAACCAGTTTCCCCACCACGAATGCGAGATCGCCCAATCCGAGGCCGCCAACGACTGCCCGTTCGTCAAATACTGGGTGCATCACAATATGGTGACCGTCGATGGACAAAAGATGGGCAAGAGCCTGGGCAATTTTATCACACTCAAACAGATTTTCAAAGAAGGTCACCCGCGGCTGAGCCGCACCTACGACCCGCCGGCCGTGCGGCAGCTCATCCTGCAAAGCCATTACCGCAGCCCGATTGATTTTTCCGACGCGGCTTTATCGGCGGCCCAAAGCGGATACGACAAGATTACAGCAGCGGTTATCAAAGTGCGCAAGGCGCTGGCTTTGGCGCCTGACCGAGCAGCGGATGCAAACATCCTGATGCAGTTAAACGCGATGAAGGAAAAGTTCGAAGCGGCAATGAACGACGACCTGAACACCGCCGTGGCCCTGTCGGTGCTGTTCGAAATGGTCAAGCTGGTCGGTACTTTGCCGGTCGAAGGGGTTGCCAAAGCGACGCTGGAGGCGATTGACAACCAGTTTCGCACGCTTGGCGGCGATGTACTGGGCATCGTTAAAGATGAGTATGCGACCGCCGGCGGAAGCGATGACGCGCTGCTGGATCACCTCATCGGCCTGCTTATCGAACAGCGTCAGACTGCCCGCAAGAACAAAGACTTCGCCGCCGCCGACGCCATCCGCGATCAGCTCGCCAAGTTCGGCATAGTGCTGGAAGACAAACCCGGCGGTACCACATGGAGATTGGGTTAAGTGAATCTGAAATCTGAGATTTGATATCTAAAATCTCAGATAAAAATCACAAGTTTGACGGAACACAGAAAGAACAGTTGAATGATCTTGTTAGGTATCGATCCCGGTTTGCAGGTGTGCGGCTATGCGGTGGTCAAGAAGGAACGGCTCCGACAGACGCTGCTGGAGGCGGGCATCTTCCGCACGGACGGCGCCGCGGCGCTCGAAGCGCGGCTCAACCAGATTGCCGAGGACATTCAAACCCTGCTGCAAACGCATCAGCCCGATGTGGTGGCCGTCGAACAGTTATACGCCCACTACAAGCATCCGCGCACGGCCATCCTGATGGGCCACGCCCGCGGCGTGATTTTACAGCAGGCCGCCCGGGCCGGCGCCGTCGTGCAGAGTTTCTCGGCCACCCGCATCAAAAAGTCATTGACCGGCAACGGGCGGGCGTCCAAAGGACAGATGCAGCGGGCGATTCAGACGATGCTGAACCTGTCCGAACCGCCGGAACCGCCGGACGTGGCCGACGCCATCGCCGCGGCCCTGTGCTGTGCCAACGAAAAAAATCGTGTAAATCCTGTCCATTCGGTCTAAAATATAGCTATGATCGCACAAATTGAAGGCAACTTGATAAGTCTGGATGAGGACAGCGCCTGGATACAGGCCGGCGCGGTCTGCTATGAGCTGATGCTGCCGGGCTACGCCGTCGTGCAATTGAGCGGGCAGATTGGCCGCCCGGTCACGCTCTGCACGTTCGAGTATTACGAAGGGACGCTGGGCGGCGGCAACCTCATTCCCCGGATGGTGGGGTTTCTCAATCGCGGCGAGCGGGATTTTTTCGCGATTTACACCACCGTCAAAGGGATGGGCATCAAAAAAGCCCTCAAGTCGCTGGCCCTGCCCATCGAACGGATCGCCTCGGCCATCGAAAGCGGCGACGAAAAACTGCTGGCCACGCTGCCGGGTGTCGGCAAAAAAATGGCCCAGATGATCGCCGCCGAGCTGGGCGGCAAGCTCAAACGCTACGCCCACGAGGCCGCCGAGCCGCAAAGCCGCTCGGCGTTCAGTCTGTTCCAGACCGAAGCCCTCGAAATCCTGATCGCCTGGGGTGAAAAACGCGCCGAAGCAATGGAACTGATCGAGCTGACCTGCCGAAAACACCCCGAGATCAAAACCGCCGAAGAACTGATCCCGTTGGTCTATCGCGTCAAGCAGGGCGTCGAAGCGTAACAAAGGTAAAAACAAGAAGGGTTCCACGTTTTTCTTTTATATGGATTTTGCCGGTGTAAGGCAAGTTTATTGCTCGAGAACAGCTCGGTCGGGCAGTCGATGTATTGGGAGCGGCAAAATCGGGTTAAGTCGTAACGGATACCGGTCGAAAACACAAAGACGAAAGCGTCTTAAATCTATCCGAGAAAATGGATAGAAAAAGTGTATTATTCGTGGATGACGATGAGGGAGTTCTGGAGACCCTGAAGCTCGGCCTGATTGGTGAACCGTATGACCGCCTTTTTGCCAAAAGCGCCCAAGAGGCCTTGCAGATATTGGAAACCGAGACCATCCACGTCATTGTATCAGACTTGAAAATGCCGGAAATGAACGGGCTGGAGATGCTGCGGATTGTGCGGGAAAAATGGCCGTCCGTGGTGCGGATGGTTTTGTCCGGACATACGCAGGTGTCAACACTCCTTCACGCCATCAATTGCGGGCACATCTACAAATTCATCGTCAAGCCCTGGACGCTTGAGGACGATTTCAAGCCGGCCATTCGCGACGCCCTGGAGTATTTTAATTCGCAAACCGTCCTGCGTTGACCTGAGTTTTTCAAGCTATATCCAACCGACATTGTCTTGCGAAAAACTCGTTTTTCTATGAGTTTTTTCTGAAGAAGCGCGCGCTTTATCGTCATATCGCAGAAAATAATCCGCCCACCGTCCGTAATATGGTTAATAATTTTGCGGAATATGCGATTTATGAATAGGTTGCGGGTGTGTGAATTCGTGAAAAAACAAAAAAAATTCGCAAAATGGTAATCTATTTTTCAAAAAGCGTGCTATAATAGGTTAGTTCTGTCAGGTAGATCATGTTGAATTTTTTGAACTGCTTTCAAATTGACTGTCCAATTGGGCGGCATAAACAGCATATTCTTATATAAGGCGTCATATTAACGGACGAAACCAAATTTTTATGAGGTTAAACATGGGCCGAACAAGGAAAAAAGGATTTACGTTAATTGAACTGCTCGTGGTCGTTGCTATTATTGCACTGTTGCTGAGTATTGTAGTACCGTCCTTAAATCGTGCCAAGATCTATGCGCAGCGGATTATGTGTGGAAATAACCTCAGACAGCAGGCATTGGGGATTATGCTGTATGCCGAGCAAAATGATTCGCGTGTTCCGTGGACGTTAGCCGGATTGTGGTTGTGGGATGTGAGCTTTTGGTCCACCAACCAGATTAAGCAATATGCCGGCTTTAAGGAAAATGATACGTTTTTCTGTCCGGGTAATCGTTTGGCTACACCGGAAGACGCACGCTATTGGCAATACGGTTTAATTGACGGCACGGGGCCATATCCTAACCCTGTACCCCTTCGTGACGAGACTACGATCCCAGAGAATCAGCAAAAATACGTTCGCTATCGGGTATTGCCCTATATCTATATGCTTCAAAAGTATGATAGTAGTGGAAACCCCACTCTTGGAAGTACGCTGGTAACCGGCGAACAAGCCAAATGGATTACCAAGTTGTCCGATGTTCGAAATGCCGGTTCCACCGAAATGGTCGCCGATTCCGTCATTGCGGGTACGTCTGATTTAGGCGGCCTGGCCTTTTTTGAAATCACAGCCGGCGGCATTGATGAGTTAAGCGGAGGTGTGCTTCGGGATAATTCAAACCACAAGTCGCGTCAAAACTTCCCGACGGGCTTTACCTATCGCGGCCCCAAGCCGGAGGGAGGCAATATAGGTTTTGCGGACGGCCATGTCAGTTGGCGAATGTATGGGGATGCGGTCAATCCGGATATGCGCTGGCGTTACACCACTGATAGGGTGCGTTTCTGGTGGTAGCGCATTGTTTTATCATAGGATCTGCTGAGACCTGTTTTTGTACAAAAAACAGGTCTCTTTTTTTTGGGGGCAATTTTCGCAAAACGTCCTGAAATTTATCAAAATAATCATTGACAGTCCCGATAGAGAAGGGCTAAAATGCCGGTCAATTCAAGGTCTGTTGAATCTGTTTTCATAACCTGAGCACGGGAGGCGTTGCAATGAACGGATTAATGTTTCGGATGGGTTCGGCGGTCATTCTGGCGGGTGCGTTGGTGTTTAGCGGCTGCGCCGGGTTGAGCGAATCATCACACACGCGGGAAGGGAAAGTCAAGATGAGCATCACACAATCGGATTTCGGCGTTCTGCCGGACGGACAAAAGGCCGCGCTTTACACACTGACCAATGCCAACGGGGCGGTCGCCAAAATCACCGACTTCGGCGGCATTGTAACGGAACTCTGGATGCCGGATAAAAACGGCAAACTCGGCGACATTGTGCTCGGCTTTGATTCTGTGGAAGGCTATTTAAGCGATGCGTATAAGGCCAGCGGTCCTTATTTCGGCGCCTTGATCGGTCGTTACGGCAATCGCATCGGCCAGGGCAAATTCACACTGGACGGTACGACCTACACACTGGCGACCAACAATGGTCCCAACCACTTGCACGGCGGCCTGAAAGGCTTTGACAAGGTGCTGTGGAAGGCCGAGCCGGTCAAAGGCGGCGACGGCGTGGGCGTCAAGCTGCGCTATCGCAGCAACGATATGGAAGAAGGCTATCCGGGCAATCTGGATGTAACCGTGGTCTATACGCTGACCAACAACAATGAACTGCGTGTTGATTACACCGCAACCACCGACAAGCCGACGGTCTGCAATTTGACCAATCATAGCTATTTCAATTTGGCCGGCCAAGGCAGCGGCGACATCCTCAAACATGAGCTGATGCTGAATGCCGACCATTATACACCGGTTGATGAGGGGCTGATTCCCACCGGCGAGATTCTTCAGGTCGAAAATACGCCCATGGATTTCAGACGTCCGACGGCCATCGGCGCCCGTATTGACAACCATTTTGATCAGTTGGTGTACGGGCAGGGTTACGATCACAACTGGGCGCTGAATAAAAACCACAACGGCGAAATGACGCTGGCGGCCCGCGTTCGGGAACAGACCAGCGGGCGCGTGATGGAGATTTGGACCACCGAGCCGGGGATTCAGTTTTACGCGGGCAATTTCCTGGACGGGACGCTGACCGGCAAAGAGGGCAAGGTCTATCGCCATCGTTACGGCTTCTGTCTGGAGACGCAGCATTTTCCGGACAGTCCCAACAAGCCGCAGTTCCCGACGACGGTGCTGCGTCCGGGCGAAACCTACAGCACGACGACCATTCACAAATTTACCACGCGGTAAGCGGAATGAGTCTTTTTCGGCGATTTTCTGAACTCTCATAGAAAGGGGAAGGCATGACGTCTTTACATTATGTTGATTGGCTTGTCATTGCGGGTTACTTCGTTATCGTGTTCGGCATTGCGTGGTGGGCCTATCTGAAGGAAAAGCTGTCGCAAACGACCGACGAATATTTTCTTGCCGGACGCAATCTGGGCTGGTGGGTCATCGGAGCGGCGGTATTTTCGTCCAATATTGGTTCCGAACATCTGGTCGGCTTGGCCGGTTCAGGTGCGACCGACGGTGTGGCGATGGCCCATTACGAGCTGCACGCCTGGTGTCTGCTGGTGCTGGCGTGGATTATGGTACCGTTCTATATGCGGTCGAAGGTCTTTACGATGCCGGAGTTTCTGGAGCGGCGATTTTCGCCCGTCAACCGGACCGTGCTGTCGGTGATTTCGCTGGTTGCGTATGTACTGACCAAGCTGGCGGTGGGTATCTTTGCCGGCGGTGTGGTCTTTGCCGTCCTGATCCCCGACATTACGTTTATGGGGCTGGACAGTTTCTGGATTGGTTCGATTCTGGTGATTGTGCTGACGGGCATCTATACGATTATGGGCGGGATGCGTGCGGTGGCCTATACCTCGGCGATCCAGACGATCATCCTGGTTGTCGGTTCGGCCAGTGTGACCTATTTCGGCCTCAAGGCGCTGGGCGGCTGGGGCGAACTTCGCAGTTGGGCCGGTTCGGAGATGTTTAACCTGTGGAAACCGCTGGTGCCGGAGGGAGTCGAGGCGACCTGGGCGCCGGTGAAGGAATCGACGCGCATGGCCTGGTATTTCAACGACAACTACCCCTGGATCGGGATGCTTTTCTGTGCGCCGATCATCGGCCTGTGGTACTGGTGTACGGATCAGTACATCGTACAGCGTGTGCTCGGAGCACAAAACGAGCAGGTTGCCCGTCGCGGCTCCATCTGCTCGGCGGCGCTGAAGCTGCTGCCGGTGTTTATCTTTATCATTCCGGGGATGATCGCCTTTGCGTTGGCTAAAAGCGGGCAGAACGCCGCTTTGGCCGAGACGTTCTTTGACGAGAGCGGCCAAATCATCCGCGACAATGCCCAGCAGGCGTTCCCCATGCTCGTGGCGGAAGTGCTGCCGATCGGCATACGCGGGATTGTCGTGGCCGGGCTGCTGGCGGCCCTGATGAGTTCATTGGCCGGGGCGTTCAATGCCTCCGCGGCCCTGTTTACGATTGATTTTTATTCAAAACTGCGTCCCGAAGCCACTCAGAAACGGATCGTCTGGGTCGGTCGTGTGGCCACCGCCGTGATGGTGCTGATCGGCTTGGCCTGGATTCCCGTGATCAAAGGCGGCAAAGGCTTGTATGACTATTTGCAGGGGATTCAGTCGTATCTGGCGCCGCCGATTTTTGTCGTTTTTTTCCTGGGCGTCTTCAGCAAACGGCTCAACGCCAAGGGCTGTCTGTGGGCGCTGATTGTCGGCTTTGCGCTGGGGCTTTTCCGGTTGGCCGTGGATACACCGGTCAAATTGATTCCCGATTTTTCGTACCCGGAAGGGTCGTTCTTCTGGGTTGTGAACAATATGTACTTTCAATACTATAGTTTGATTATCTTTTTGACCTCAATTGCCGTGATGGTGGCGGTTAGTTATATGACCAACGAACCGGCTTATGAGAAGATCAACGGCCTGACCTACGGCACGCTGACCGAGGAAGACCGCAAAGCGTCGCGGGCGTCGTGGAATAAGTGGGATGTGATTGCCTCGGCGGGCGTCCTTGTGGCGATTTTGGCGGCGTACTTGTATTTCCGAGGTTAATCAGGAAAACAGAACCGATGTTTGCTGGATAAGTATGAGGTGAGACGATGGCTTATGTCATAGGAATGGATTACGGAACCAACTCGGTTCGCTGTCTGGTTGTGAACGCTCAGAACGGACGCGAAATCGGGACGTCGGTGTTTGAGTATCCCAGCGGCCAGGCGGGTATTCTGCTGGATAAGAACGACCATAACGTGGCGCGTCAAAATCCGGCCGACTACCTGAAGGGGCTGGAGGCGACGGTGCAGGAAGCGACCCGACAGGCAAAGAAAACGGACAAGAATTTTTCGCCCGATCAGGTCGTGGGCATCGGCGTGGACACCACCGGCTCGACGCCGATACCGGTGGACGCCGAGGGCGTGCCGCTGGCAATGAAGCCCGAATTCAAAAAGAACCTGAACGCCTGCGTGTGGCTCTGGAAGGATCATACCGGCTATGCCGAAGCGGCCAAAATCACCGAGCGGGCGGCCGAGATGCGGCCTGAGTTTCTGGCCAAGTGCGGCGGGACGTATTCGTCAGAGTGGTTTTTCAGCAAGATTTGGCACTGTCTGAACGCTGACAAAAAGGTGTTTGAGGCGGCCTATACGTGGGTGGAGCATGCCGACTGGATACCGGCGGTACTGACCGGTACCGATCATCCGAACCAACTGAAGCGGTGCCGCTGCGCCGCCGGGCACAAGGCGATGTTCAGCGAGCAGTGGGGCGGCTATCCGGACAGAGAATTTCTGACCGCGCTGGATCCGCGTCTCGGACGGGTACGCGACACACTGCCCGATGCCACCTACACGGTGGATACCGCTGTGGGAGGATTGACGGCGGCGTGGGCCAAAAAGCTGGGGCTTGCCGAAGGCATTCCCGTCGCGGCCGGGGCGTTTGACGCTCATTTGGGTGCGGTCGGCGCCGGCATCGGCAAAGGGACGCTGGTCAAGATCATCGGCACGAGCACCTGCGATATGGTGGTCTGGCCGAATACTGACGATGTGCCTGATATTCCCGGCATCTGCGGGATTGTCGATGGCTCCGTTCTGCCGGGCTTCTGGGGACTGGAAGCGGGACAATCGGCGGTTGGCGACATCTTTAACTGGTTTGTCAATTCGATTCAGCCGGGCGGCAAAGACGCCGGTTCGCATACGCAACTGACCAAACAGGCAGCCAAACTCAAGCCTGGCCAGTCGGGTTTGCTGGCGCTGGACTGGAACAACGGCAACCGCACGATTTTGGTCGATCAGCGGCTGACCGGGCTGCTGCTCGGACAGACGCTGCACACCCGGCCGGAAGAAATTTATCGGGCCTTGATTGAGGCGACCGCTTTCGGTGCATTGACCATCATCAATCGGTTTGAGGAATACGGCGTCAAGATTCGTCAAATCGTCAACTGCGGCGGTATTGCCGAAAAGAATCCGATGCTGATGCAGATTTATGCCGATGTGACCGGACGTGAAATGAAGGTGTCCCGCTCGGCGCAGACCTGTGCACTCGGCTCGGCGATTGCCGCGGCGGTGGCGGCCGGCCAGTACAAGACCTTTGCCGCCGCCCAGAAGGCCATGTGCGGCCTGAAACCCAAAACCTACAAGCCCGACCCGAAGGCCAAGAAGGTCTATCAGCAGCTTTATACTCTGTACAAAAAGCTGCACGACAGTTTCGGCGTCAAAGGCCACGGCCAGGACCTGTCCGGCGTGATGAAAGACCTGCTGGCGATCAAGGAAAAGGCGAATGCATGACGTTTTGAAAAAGCAGGTGTGCCTGGCCAATCTGGCATTGGTCGAACATCATCTGGTGGTCTTTACGTGGGGCAATGTCAGTGCGATTGACCGCGACAGCGGGGTCGTGGCGATTAAACCCAGCGGGGTGGAATACGACGCCCTGACGCCGGAGAAAATCGTCTTGCTGGATCTGGACGGCAAGGTGCTCGAAGGCGATTTGAGGCCGTCGTCTGATACGCCGACGCATCTGGAGCTGTATCGCCGCTGGCCGGGGGTCGGCGGGATTTGCCATACGCATTCACGATACGCCACGATGTGGGCACAGGCCTGTCGGGAAATCCCCTGTCTGGGCACGACGCATGCCGATCATTTTTACGGCCCCGTGCCGGTCACCGACCCGATGAGCCAAGAAGAGATCGCAGCCGACTATGAGCTGAACACCGGCAAGGTGATCGTGCGGCGATTTGAACGGATTGATCCGATGCAGGTTCCGGCGGCGCTCGCGGCCAATCACGGGCCGTTTACGTGGGGCAGGGACGCGGCTGCGGCGGTGATGAATGCGGTCGTCCTGGAAGAAGTCGCTCAAATGGCTCAAGGCGCCTTGGCGCTGAACCCGCAGCAGCCGCCCATTTCGCAGACGCTTTTGGATAAACACTACCTGCGAAAACACGGCAAAGACGCCTATTACGGCCAAAAATAACCGAGCGCCGCTTGGGCGTTACGGTCGTCCGTCCCACAGATACATCACCTGCGGGATAAGCAGTTTTTCAAGCCCTTCGGTGCTGATGTGCAGGCGGGTGTCGTTTTGGACGGCCAGCAGCGACCACAGGGAGAATTTTTCACGGTATTCCACGACCATCGGGTCGGCCAGGCCAGCCATATCGGCCAGCGTTTCGACTGCCTGTTCAAAGTAGCCGATGTGGTCGATCAAATGGCTGGACAGGGCATCGGGTGCGGTAAAAATGCCGCCATCGGCCAGTTCACGCACCTGCGCTTCGGTGAGCTTGTCGCGCCGACCTTCCCGGACCAACTGCACAAATCGCTCATAAGCCGGCTGGATGATGCGCTCGTCGAGATATTGCCGCTGCTCATCGGTGGTTTCACTGAACAAGCTGGGCCAGTCTTTGCGCCGACCGCTTTTGATCACAACGGGGTTGATACCCAGCTTTTCTTCCAGCAGGTCTTTGATGACCAGATGGTTCATAATCACGCCGATGGAACCGGTAATGGCGGTCGGTTCGGCCATAAGGGTGTCGCAGGCCACGGCTGAATAGTACCCCCCGGAAGCGGCCACCGACTGCATAAACGCCAGGGTCGGATTGCCGGTGCGTTCTTTGTATCGGCTGAGGGCGTAATGAATCTGGTCGCTGGCCGCGACGCCGCCGCCGGGGCTGTTAATGCAGAGGATCAAGCCGCGTACCATCGGGTCTTTCTCGGCGGTTTTGATCTGAGTTTGGAGCCAGTCGCTCATCCGGCTGTCGATGATGCCGTCGATGCGAATGGCGGCGATTTTTTCGTGGCGATTGCCGACGACCAGCGTGGATTCGATGACTGTATCGCTCAGTGCGGTTGGCGTCATCACCGTGGCCATCGCGATAACCGCCAAAAGCAGAAACAGATTGGTCAGAATCGACAGCACAAACAGTACTGTCGTGAATATCCGCCAAAGGCTAAATTTTTTGCGCTTGCGCGGCGGCTCATCGTAAGGACGGCGATAAGGCGGCGCGTCGGCTCGTGGGGTATAATCCGTAGGGTCATAATCCATCATAAGGTCCCTTCAATTGATAATGCAAATTGTATATTGTATATTGGGTAAAAAATGCCGTTTTTAGCCTCGACGTTCATGGACTAGTTCGAATTATACCGGTTTTGCGATTCGTCTGTCAACGCCGGACTTGACAGACGACGGCAAATCGACATAATATCGCGATTTCCGATAGCCTTCTGTAAAGACGCACAGCGATGGTATCTGTTTTCCAAAAAACCAAAAAAAAGAAAAAACAGCGCAACGCCGTATGGGATTGGCTTGCCTATGCCGCGATGCGCACAGCGCTGTTTATGATGTGGCTGTTTCCGATAAGCTGGAATCTCAAGACCGGTCGCCTGCTGGGCAGTCTGATGTGGCGGTATTACCATCGCGGCCGGCGGCGGGCGCTGGAAAACCTGCGCGCCAGTTTTCCCGACAAAGACCCGGTCTGGATCGAGCGGGTCGGACGGCGGTCGTTTCAGCAGATTGCGATGCTGGCGATTGACATCTTTTTTACGCCGCGAATCGTCCATAAGGACAACTGGCGCGATTATTGCGCCCCGCGCAACATCGAGCGCATCAAATGGCTGATGCAGGAGCAGCGCGGACTGATTTTGCTCACGGCCCACTACGGCAATTTCGAGATCGTCGGGTATATGATGGGGCTGTTTGGTTTTAATATCTACAGCATTGCCCGGCCGCTGGACAACCCCTATATCAATCGCTATCTGTACGGCATCCGCCGACGCAAGGGGCAGAAAATCATCGACAAAAAAGGCGCCACCGAACAGATCGAGCAAATCATCTCGGAAGGGGCGACGCTGGGCTTTATCGCCGATCAGGACGCCGGACGAAAGGGCGTGTTCGTGGATTTCTTCGGCCGCAAAGCCAGTACCTACAAAAGCATTGGGCTGCTGGCGATGCAGTACAAGCTGCCCATCGGCATCGGGTGCAGCCGCCGGGTGGGGGACCGGTTCTTTTTCGAGATCGAATGCACCCGGCTCATACTGCCGGAAGAATGGGCCGACAAACCCGACCCGCTGGCCTGGATCACCCAGCAGTACACCAAAGCCATCGAGGACTTCATCCGCCAGGACCCGACTCAATATTGGTGGCTCCACCGTCGCTGGAAAAGCCGCCCCAAAGAAGAACGCCGAAGGTAAACGGAATAAGTACCGAGAAGTTGTGTGGGATGAAAAACAAGCCCGTATGGGGCATACGGGCTTGAAACAATCAACGGGACAAATCTGTTTTAATTGATTTCTTCTTCGATCCAGCCGAGCAGTTCCTGCAGATCGGTGATCTGCGTATCGCCCATATGAGCGATGCGGAA
>OMKS01003064.1_pt1 | contig 13516 bp, 9 predicted proteins | sample 1674721 | NCBI WGS metagenome assembly OMKS01 (sample SAMN06264996, study PRJEB25208) | sediment metagenome | isolation source: hot spring sediment | place: USA: California | collected 2014-09-02 | reverse complement strand
CAAGCAGAAGACGGCATACGAGATCTAGTACGGTCTCGTGGGCTCGGAGATGTGTATAAGAGACAGCTGTTATACGCAGGCAAAGACAATTGACGAACTATTACCCCGTATCCGGGAAGTTATCGAACTCTGCGTTGAGGAGGAAGGCATCCCGGAGCAGAAGGATCTAGTCGGGGTTCAGCAGATTGAGGTTGATGTTGGATGAGTCAACTTGGAAACGTATCCGCATCCCTTATGATAAAATTTTTAGAAGAAAAAGGTTTTAAGCAATCCAGGCAAAAGGTAAGCCATGTTTTTTTCAGACATCCCGCCGGAAAAACCGACGTCGTTCCCGTGCATAAAGGGGAGGATTTGGGCAAGGGTTTAGTCAGCAGGATATTGCGGGATATGGCAATTGAGAAAGAAGCCTTTTTAAAGTGGCTCGGACGCTAAGGTGCAAGAGTGAGTATGTCAAGATAACTGTTGAGACTTTTCCAATTCATTTTACGCATCGTTGGGGAGCAAAATGAGAACCGGCATAAGATTATCCGGTCGGCGGAAAGCTATGATCTAATAAAGCGATAACAGTAATATCCGCGCCCATCCGCGTGTATCCGTAGTTTCCTATCTTTGTTGATCCGCGTCTCCCGGCCGCTTGACAATCCAGCCCTCCGGAAATAGAGTAGAGTGACGTGGGACGATATTACCGTAATGGAGAACATACACATGAAACAAAAAACCGTCGTGTGGACCGCTCTTGTGGTGGCCATTGCCGCCCTTTTCACGGGGTGCGGCAATAGGGCCGCCCCGGAGGAATTTCAAAAAGTGATGGAAGAAAAATCCGGTAACGAACTGTTCAATGAGCTGCTGGCATTGGATCAAAAATATCCCGACGCTTTTGCCGTCAAAGCCCAGCTGGGTCAGATGCTGTTCGCATCAGGCGATTACAGCAAAGCAACTTCATATCTGAAACGGGCTGAGAAGCTGATCGGCCAGGCCGAGAACGACACCGCCAAAGTGAATCTTTACATGAGACTTTCGGTCTTGGATTTTGAAAAGAAGCAGTACGAATCAGCGCTTCTGTACGCTGAAAAAGCGCTGACGCTTGATCCGAAGGGAGAGTACGGGACTGTTTTTTTAAAAGCGCGGTGTCTTTTGATGCTCAAACAGGAAACGGAAGCGTTTCTTCTCTATGACCAAAATTGGCCGCTTCATGAGCACATGAGCAGGCTTGATTTTAACGTGTATTTCGACCATTGCCGGGAGACGGGAAGTTCCATGCGCGCCTTGGAGGTGCTGGACGCCTATCAGGCGCAATTCGAATATGTGGCCGGTCAGGGGCTGCAGGCCTCCCAACTGTATGAAGAACTGGGCATGATTGAGGAATCGATTCTGTCGGCAGCCATGGAACTTGAGTATTTGCACTCAAGCGGCGCCGTCACCCGGGCCCAGCTCCGGGAACGCATGACCGCCATCGGAGAAAAATTGGATGATCCCGCCTTCAACCCCAAGAAACTCGGAAAAGGCATCGTACAGGGCCTGCTCCATTATTTCAATGAGGAGTGGGAGAAGGCGGACGCAGTTCTTCAAAAAGAAAAATCAACCCATCATTTTCTTTCGTATGTGAAAATGGCGGCCGAATTTGAACGGCAGGGCGCCACCATCCGGCAGTTGCAGGAATATGTGGAGCTGGAGAAATATTTTCGCGACCTGGCCGGTTATTATTACCATTTCTGGCGGGGTATGAAAATTGGTGAGGGCGAGTACAATTTCAATGTAGCCCGAAATGTGCTGGAGAAATGTATCATTTTGGCGCGTGATACCGAGTATGCGCGCGAGACCCGGCGCGAGATCGGCCGAATGCTCGGACTCGAATCCGCGGCGGGGGAAAAGCTGTTGCTGACCAAAGAGCTAGACTGGTTTTTAAGCCGGTTGCAGTCAGGGGAGGAGCCCGCGGTTCTTGAACCGGTGCTGGACATGCTCTCCGTGCCCGACAATATATACACCATGAGCGGAATCGTATTCTTGCGGGATCTTTCCCATGGGTTCCCCGCCGTGAAGGCCTATCTTGAGAAACGGAAAAAGCAGTCGGAAGGACGCCTTCATGAACGTCTGGTCATGATCACCGAAGGCTGACACTTTCAGGCAGTGACCGCCGATCAGCTTCAAATGAGCGCAACAACGCGGGAAAGGTGCTGATCACAGCCGGAAGAAAAAAAAGCGTTACAGCCAACGAGCCTATAATTCCCCAAAACACCACAAATGCCAGTGAAGCGAGAATCCCTTCACCGCCGGACTGCAGAATAAGAAGCGGCAAGGCGCCGAAGACGGACGTCCCCGATGTCAGCAACAGATCTCGTATCCGTCGTCTGAGGGAGTAAAGGATTGGTCCCTCAACGCCCTCCCGGGTGAAGGCAGCACCGGTCGCGAGTACCCGCGAGCGGATGATATCGATGATGAGGAGCGCATTGTTGACCGCCATCCCCGTTAAAATAATCAGCCCGATCAATAGCGGTGTGGAGAGTGTGCTGCCTGTCAAAAACAAGACCAATACGGGAACGGCTAGGGAGAGAGGCACTGTGGCGGAGATTAAGAGCGGGCTCGTAAAGGATTCTGATTGGGCGGCCAAGATCATGTACACCAACGCCAATGCTAACGCCAATACGAACCACATGAGTCTGAACTGTTCAGACAGGCGGGCGGCGGATTCATCCAGCTCATAGGCGTACCCTTCGGGAAGCGGGATGGCGGACACACGCTCCCACAACGCGGCAGCGGCGGCATCCAGGTCCATGTCCCGGGTATGTACCGTAAAGAACACCGCCCGCTGTCTGTTCTTCCGGTATATTTTGGATTCTTCATGGGTGAGTGAGAAGGTTCCCAGTTGCCGCAGGCTGACAGCGGTCGGCTGCTTTGATTCAGAGCGGGGAGGAAGCTTGAAGGTCAAGCGCTGCAAAGCGTCTAAGGAAGATACATTCTTTTTGGTCGACATGAGACGGAGATCGATCTCATGATTGTCTTCAATCCATTTAAGTGCCACCGGACCGTGTAGGGCCCAGCGGAGACCGTTTGCCAGAAAGGACGTGGACACCCCCGCGGTGCGTGCGCGTTCCTGGTCGACTGAAAAAACGTACATGGGTGGACCTTCCTTGTAGTGCAGCACCACTTGTTCCACCCAGGATTCTTTTCCTAAATTTTCCGCCGTGAGGGAGGCAAGTTCACGAAGACGGGCGTTGTCATCTCCCGTGATCGCGACCTCGATCTTTTTACCAAAAATACTGGTGGATTCAGGCACATAGACGAAACTGTGCGGAATCCTCCGGCCTTCCGCCCTTACCAGTCCGGAGAGCCGTTCCCGTTTGATGGTAGCGGACGAAAATCGAACGACCATTTCCGCGCTGCCGAATTTGGCATTAGTCTCCACCCGTTCCACACCCGGAATTCGGTTCAGGCGATCCGCTAAAAGGGCGGTCCGTTCGTCACAGATTTCAACCGTGTCCCCGCTTTCGTATTCGATATGCACAAACAGAGTCCCTTCCTCGCTGATTCCGGATAAGTCCTTGCCCATAAGCACGATCATGATTCCCGCGCCGGCTAAAAGTCCTCCGAATCCGATCAGGAACAGCCGCCGCTTGAGGATGACCAGGCGGACGACTCCGTACAATAGCCGTCTCAGCCAACGGAGAGACACAAATGAGAAACGGCGCTTTCGTGAGGTGGAGAGAGCCTGATTGTCCTGTCTGAAAAAAAGAAACGGAGGGATAAAGATGACAGTCAAAAAGAGAGCAATAAGCATCATCAGGCCTACGGAAATGGTGACCGAGCGGATACCTTCCGCAATATCGCTCAGGAAAAAGAGCGGTACCAGCACCACAATGGTGGTGAGGACGGAGGAAACCAGCGGCGGAATGATCTCCGCCAGGGACTGATAAGCGTGTTCGAAACGTTCGAAAATTCTCCGCGAACTGCAGGATTCGGTCAACACGATCGCGCCGTCCACGATCGCGCCGATTCCGACCGCCATTCCTGCCAAAACATAGCCGTCCAAGCTGATATGAAGCAGTGACAGGAGACCGGCCGTCATCAGACACACCGCCGGCACTAAGAGTGACAGAAGCAGGATCTGCCTTGGATTACCTGAGGACATCACCAGCAGGATGACCACTAGTATTACCCCCGCCACGATGGCGTTCATCACCCCGAATATTGAATCCTCAACTTTTTTCCCGGTGTCTAGAATCACGTCCGGGACCAGGCCTCTTTCCTTCCAGTGTTCGGTTTCCTCTCTCAGTCGGCGGGACAGCGTCACCAGGTTGGCGGAACCGGAGCTCTCCACATAGACAATAACCTGTTCTTGGCCATTGACGCGGCTGATACTTTCCCTTTCCCTCCGCCCGTAGCCGATCTCGGCCAGACCGGCCAGCTGTTCCGGACCAGCGTTCGGGACGGCGATCAAAAGGTGGCGCAGGTCGTCCAGAGACGCGAATCGTCCCTTGATGACCACCGGGATTTTCGTAAGCGGCGTGGAGAGTGTGCCGAGCGGCGCCAAGACATCCTGGCTGTTGATCAGGGAGGCGATATCCGGTATCGAGAGACCGGCCTGGACGGCCCGATCAGATTCAACCCGGACGTGTATTTCTTTGATCTCACCGCCGCCCACGTCGATCTCACCGGTTCCTTCAATACGCTCGTACGAAGCCTTTACTTCTTTTTCCACCAGTTGGTTGAGTTTGGTACGGTCAATAGTATCCGAACGGAAAGTGACAATGAAGACCGGCCGTTTCTCCTGGCTGCTGGAGACGATCAGCGGTTTTTGCACCGCGGCAGGAAGACGGTTGTAGACCCGGTCCACTCCGTCCCGGAGCTGCAGATAGACCTCATTCGGATCGGCGTCCGGCAGTAAGGTCACCGTCACCCGTGCCTTTCCGTACTCGGAGACGGAGGTGAGATCGTCAATGCCGGGGATGCCTGCGATCGCGTTTTCAAGCGGGACGGCGATGTCACGTTCAATACGTCCTGCGTCTACTCCGTAATAATTGAGTATAACGGCATAGGTGATCCGTCCCCGGTCTGTTGACGGTCCAATGCGTACGTCCATAAGGGCTACCAGTGTCATCGCCGTCAGCACCGCCAGAATCATGAACACAGTGACGGGACGCCGAATCCAGGACCGGTAGAAATTCATGCGTTTCTCCTGCGGAAATAGAGAAGGAAAATGAGTGGCGTCACGAACAGGGTCAGGAACGTCGACAAGGCCAGCCCGCCGATGATGGCAACTGCCATGGAGCTTTGGGAGGATTTTTGCAGGGGATCGATCGCAATGGGAAGCAAAGCCGTGACAGTCGTCAGAGCGGTGATGAGGATGGCTTTGAGACGCTCCGTACTTCCGCGATAAATGGCAAACACTACCGGGAATCCTTGTTTGATTTTACCTTTGAAATTTTCAAAGAGTATAATGGAATTATTGACCACGATCCCCAACAATACCAGCGCGCCCAGGCTCGAACTTAAATTGATCGACCGACCGGCCATCAGCAAGGCCAGGACGATCCCGGAGAAGGCAAGGGGGAGCGACAACATCAGAATCAAGGGAAGTCCGAAGGATTCAAACTGGGCGCCCAGCACCAGATAGAGGAGAAGCAAGGCCAGTCCGAAGATCAAGAGAATTCGGGGAAGATTCTCCTGAAAGGCCGATTCAGCAAGAGATTCGACATCGGGCCGCTCCCGGAGCACATTCCCCACTAACCGGTCGGCCTCGGTCTGACGGTCGTCCCGGGGGGATAGTTCCAGATAGGACACATCCTTCTTGTCTTTCCGTATCAGCCGGGAAAAATCTTTCTCATCCCGGATGGCAACGCAATCGCGGAGCAGGACCCTGCCTCCGCTGCCGGTTTGAAGCTCAATCCGGGAGAGTTGGGCAAGATTGGACCGATCTTGTTCACGGAGCCGGACGCGGATGTCAATCTCCCGGCCCTCAGTATGGAATTGGGACGGATACAGCCCGTCCAGGTAACCGCGCAGTGTATTGGCTACGGAGAGAAGACTCATGTTGTTCCGAAGAAGAATTTCTCGTTCGGGATAAAGGCTGATGCCGGGTTTGTTCTTCTGCGGAATGATATTGACGGCGGAAAAAGCGCCTGTGCCGTTCAGTTCGCGCCGTAGACTTTCCGCCCGGGAGAGGGCGTGTGATTGCGTGTCAGCTTTGACCATGAGCACGCGTTCCAGGCCCCGGATGCCGAGTAGGGGAGCGATAAAGTCGTCTGGTAGGCTGAACAGCATCTCCGCGTTCTGAACGGAAAGAAGTGTCTTTAATTCCTCCAGGGTCCGAAAGGCGGATGACCCGTCGTCCTTCAGCTGCACGGTCATATGCAGCTTCTCGGCGCTTTCCACTGGATCGGCCAGAAAATAGGGGTCGTCGATTTCGCCGCCCGCTCTGACAAAGGCGTATTCGATATTTCCCGGCCAGAGGGCCTGACGCGACAGAGCGGCGCCGATACGGGAGAGATGTTCGATGGATGTGCCGGGAGGAAGGACGGCGGTTACGTTGATCTCTCCGGTATCGACAGAAGGCATAAACTCAACCTTGAGCAGGCTGAAACCCGCGATTCCCAGGATAAACACTGCAGCCAGACAGGCGGCCAGCACCACGGGGTGACGGAGTGAAAATCTGAGCCCCGACCGATACCAACGTTCAAGCCGAGAGGGTTTGGATCCGGCCGGGACCGCAGACGCGGTGTCTTTTTTCCCGGCCGGCAGGTGTGTCGCTAATAAGTAGAGTACCGGCACCAGGGTCACCGATACGAAAAAGGAGGCCAGGAGTGCATAACTCACCGAAAGTGCCAGGTCCTTAAAAAGGGCTCCCACGATACCCGGCAGGAAGATGACCGGCAGAAACACCACCAGGGAGGTCAGGGTCGATCCGAAAGTGGAACCGGCCATTTCGGCCGTGGCCGCAATGACATTCTTCGTGGTTCGTTCGTGCACACTTCCGATACGCCGTCCCAGGTTCTCCAGCACCACCACACTGTTGTCCACCAGCATGCCGATCCCCATGGCCAGGCCTCCCAACGACATGACATTAAGTGAGACTCCGGATATATGCAGGAGCAGGAGTGAGATCAGAATGGAAACCGGGATGGAGCCGATCAAAATGATGGAGGTGGTGAGTTTGCGGATGAATAACAGGAGGATGAAAAAAGCAATGGCGGCTCCCAGGAAACCGGAGACCACCAGGTTGTGTACCGAGGATGCGATCACATTCGATGTATCTTTGACGATGCGGAAGCTGACGTCCCGCCCGTAGGAACGCTCCAGGGGCTCGATTTCTCCGGCCACATTACGGGCTACCGTGAGGGGGCTGACTCCTCCTTTCCCGCGCACCAGCAGGGCGACTCCCTCATCTCCGTTCAATTGGAATAGGGACGATTTTTCATGCGTCCGGCGGAAGACAGCCGCCACTTCTCGTAATGTGACTCTATTACCGTGTTCGGTCCGACCGATGACCAGATTGGCAAGCTCGTCCTCAGAGGTCAGACGGCCTTCGGTTTTGACGAGGTATTCGGTGGCGCCTTCGGTGAACGAGCCGGCGGGGAAATCATAGTTGCTCTGTGCCAACACCTCCGCGATCGCGTCCAGCGTGATTCCGCGCGCGATGCACCGCTGGAGATCGACATCAACGGCGATTTCCTCATCCGTCCCGCCGATCAACATGATGGAGCCGACACCCTCCACCTGCTGCAGCCGAGTTTTGATCTCCCGGTCCGCCAGACGCCGGGCCAAGGTGAGATCCCCCGCCACCGGGAACACGCCGATCCACATGATCGGTTCCTCTCCAGGATTGATGGGCAGCACGATTGGTTTTTTCGATTCACTGGGCAGGGACGGATAGACAAGATCGATCGCTTCCCGGGTTTCCACCGCGGCCATTATCATGTCCGTGCCCCAGTGAAACTCAAGCTCTACGGTACAGAGCCCTTCCCTGGAAACGGAGAACACCGAGCGGATCCCCTTAACGGAGGAAAGGCCGTCCTCCAGGGGAATGGTGAGAAGCTCCTTCACCTGTTCCGGCGGGAGGCCCGGGTATGAGGCGGTCACCACCAGTTTCGGGACCTGGATTTCGGGAAGAAATTCAATGGGGAGATCGGCGGCGGCTATCAGTCCGAAGATGATCAGGGCGGCGAACACCATCAGAGTGGAAACCGGCCGTTTGACGGCCATGGATATAAGCGGTCTCATCCGAAAGGCCCTACGGTGTATCGGGATCGATCAGGCGCACCGACCAATCCGCCGGCATGACGTTGTGCAAAAGCGGGTTGTCGAGCGACTGATCCGCACAGCCGGCACGCAGGCGCAGGGTCAGACTCCCGGTCGTGACCGTGTTGACCAGCCGGGCGTAGAGCCGCACCAGGGCCTGGCCCGGTTGGAGCGGCAGGGCGGGGGCCGGCCCCTCGATCGTCTCACCATAACGGTACGAGTCGATCACCACGTACTCCGCGGGCCGGATACATCCGTTCGTGACTTCAACCGTAAAGTGTTCAAAAAAGGAGGTGACCGGAAGTTCGGTGCGCTCAGCAATGGTGAAATAAAAATCAAGGAGACAGATATCGTAGTCTTCCGGCCCGTTCGCTTCATCATACGTGTTCGGCATGGTGATTTCGGTCATCGGGTTCAAGTGTTCCCAGACAGGCGCGGCCGCGTTCACGTCCGGCAGGTAGTAGGCGCCGGTCACCTCAGGCGGCCGGGTGAAGGGGCCGTTCACCCGGAAGAGATAGGAATATCCGTGCGTGGTTTCATTGCCCTGCGCATCGGCGATGCCCGCCTGCAGGGTCATGGTATAAGTTTCACCGTAGTGGAAAACTCCGGCCGGTGTGGCCCGTTTCAGCGTCACCCGTTCCGGTTGGCCGGGATCGATCGTTACCGTGAAATCCCAAGCGGGAGTGAAGATGATGTTTTTTTCCAGGGCCATAGGGTCCACGGCTTCGTTAAAATCGATCTGCATGTTCCAATCGGCTTCCCAGCCGCCCACGACAGTGTTTTCGGTGAGTGAGGCATCGGTTTCCCCCAATCGGGCCGGATTGGGAATCACGGCGGCAGCCGCCACCGGTTCCGGCGGATCATTTTCCGTCCCGATCATGAAGTGGGAGGTGAAGGTATCCGCCAGCGCGTTGCCGGTGAGGTCCGTCAATTCCGTGGAAAGCGTCACCGTATACTCGGTCTGCCATTGATACGGTTCACCAGGAGTGAACACGACTGTGTCCGCGGCCGGCCAGCTGAAAAGTCCGTCGATGTCTGGGGAAACGGAAAAGGCGCTGTAAAAGCTTCCCTGATCGACCGGTTCCGAAAACACGAAGGTCAGCGGATGATAGAGATCGTCCGGGAGCAGGGCGCCGAGCACTTCGTGGTCGTAGGGATCGCAATCGGCCTTGGTGGTGGCGGGATAGGCATCCACAACGGTCGGCCGGGTGAGGTCGTCCCCGAAGCGGAAGCGGAAGAGGAATTCCCTCTCCAAGGAATTTCCGGACAAGTCCTCAGCGGAAGTGTCCACCTTGAGCACGTACTGGCAACCGGTCTGAAAGGGTTCATACGGCACGAAAGTCATCCGGTCCCCGCTCCAGGAAAACCGGCCGTCAAGCTGGACGGTATCCCGGCTCAGGCTGAAAGCCTCTTCCGCCTGTCCAGGATCAACGGCGGCGGAAAATTCGATCCAGACGGGGGGCGTATCTCCGGGAACGTATATCTCCCTGTCAGGTGAAAAGGAGGTGACGGTGAGGGGCACGTAAAACAATTTATCGCAGCCTGCAGTCAGCGCCGCCAGGGCCGTGGCCAGAAAGAGAAACCGCCGGTTTTTCATGGGATCACCTCGATCTTGAAATACACACACACGTCCTTCTCCAGATAGGCGCCCTTTTGGTCTACCAGCCCGTCAGGCCCACCGGCGATCAGCAGCCGGAACACGGCGCCTTTTTCATCCGGCACGTCCTGAAAGGCCACGGTCAGGGTCCCGCCCGCATAGAGGACGTTCCGTTTCTCATACTCCACGCCCGTGACGGGAAACACCTTGGTGAGGGTCACATGATCCGCGATCGTATAGAAATCGTCGGCATCCGGGTCGAACAACGCGCTGAATTGAATGGTGAAGTAGTCCGGATCTTCCCCCGGCAGGATTTCACACGCGTAAGGAGTGTAGGTATTGAATTGGCCGGCCGCGAGGTCCAGATAATACACGCCCAGATTGTCAGCGTTCTGCACTTGAATGCGTTCCACGGATATCTCCGGGATATCCGCCGTAAACCAGCCCTGGAACTCTTCCCGCATGGCCACCCCTTCCATATTTTTAAGGTCGCGGTTTACGGTCACGTGATAGTCGATCCCCCGCAAGAAACGAGCCCCTACGGCCGGCACAAAGAGGAAGTCGTCGCTGCCGTCCGTTTTCTGCAGGCAGACCAGAGTGCCGTTGATCGGCGGGTCTATGGAGAAGGCGCGCTTCAGGGAGACGAAATCAATGCGGGAAGGGTCACCCGGGAGTGGAGGCTGGGCGGGATCCGATAGAGGAAATTAATGCGAATGGCGTCCTTGAAGCCGATCCAAGCATCCTGAGTGGAGGCGGCGCGGGTGAGTTCTGGATAAGACGTGTCTGGAAAACCGAACTCCCAATCCACAATGGCAGGCTTGAGGGAGGCGACCTCAGGCGGGGGTGCGGCCGGATTTTGCACCAGGAAGGTGCCGGTGTATTCCCGGCTGAGGGCGATCCCCAGGCTGTCTTTGAGAAGGGGCTTCAACGTCCATGAATAGAGAGCCAGCGCTTGCCACAGGGTGCGGGGTCGTACCACCAGGACGGTTCCCGCGGACTGCCATTCGTGCGTGATGTCAGCGTCCGGAGAGAGGTTAAGCCAGTCGTCGATGCTGCTGGTGACGTCCATTTCTTTGGAAAACGTGAAGGTGACGGCATCCCCGCTTCCCAGGATGCCGCCGGGAACCGGTGTGACGCCGGTGAGCAGAGGGGGGAGATCATTCGTCACTGCAAAGAAGGGAACCGATTCAGCCACCTGGAAGCGCCGGCCGCCTTCAGTCTCTACTTCTCCCTGGAAAGAAAGCACATAGCGTACGCCCCGGTCCCAACCGGGTTGGGGAGTGAAGACCAGACGTGTCCCTACCCAGAAAAAATCTCCTTCATGGCTGCCGGATGGGGAAAGCACCCGGAACAGCATTTCCGCCCCCTCCTTCTCCACCGGTTCCGAAAACTCAATCCAGACCGCATCGGTCTCAGCCAGTATCTGATCCCGGGCGGCGGGAAAGACCTGTGTGTTGAACGAAGAAAGGTCGGCCAGGCTGCAGGAAAAAAGCAGGCCGGATAGAAGCAGACTAATCTGCAGATATTTCCACATTTTGTCCCTCCTTCAGAAGCGGCGACGGGGCGTCGACCACGGTGTCTCCTTCTGAGATCCCAGTCGTGATTTCCACCAGGTCTTCTTTTTCAATGCCCAGCTGCACCTTGTTTAAAAACACCCGGCCCCTGACCACGGTGAGAAGCTCACCGGTTTTGCCCTCCTTCTTGAGCAGGCAGGTTTTGGGGACCAGCAGGGCTTTCCTTGACGCACCGGAAATCACCCGGGTGCGGACAAACATGCCGGGTTTCAACTGCAACCCCGGATTGGGAAGCAGGGCCTTGACGGTGATGTTGCCGGTCTGTGGATCGACAAGGGGGGAGATGAGGTGTATCTTTGCCTCCAGTTTCCGGTCGCCCAGGGCGTCCACAGTTATCTCCACAGGCATGCCCTCGGTGACAAAGGCGGCGTCGCCCTCCGGAATGGGGAACACGGCGTAGACGCGCGAGAGGTCCAACACCGTATAGAGCTTGGCTTCCGGTTGTACGCGTTCCCCCGGCTCCAGGTAGCGCATGCCGATGATGCCGGTGACCGGGGCGCGGACGGTGGTTTCCGCCAGCAGCTGGTCGACCGCTTCCAGCTCCATTAAAGCGGCGTTCAGGCTGGCGGCCGCCACCTTCACCTCCGCGCCCAGTGTTTCGGTATTGATGGTTTTCAGAATCTCCACCCGATCCTTTTCTGAGAGCGGGAACGTATAACCGGCCGCACGGACGTCTTCATCCCGGAGACCGATGCGCTGCATCTGGAGGCTTTTCACCGCGAGATCGTACTTGTTCTGTGCGGCGGCGAACTGCATGCGTGCGGCGTGTATTTCCTCATCGCTCATGCCGCCGACCGCATACAGTTTTTCCTTGTTTTTCAGAACGCGTTCCAGATCATCCAATTCGATTTTTTTCTGTGCCACGTCCAACTCTGTGATCAACACCGATACCAGCCTGGCTTCTACCTGCAGCTTGGCCTCTTTCAATTTGGCTTGGGCCAGCTCCAGGGCGGCCCGCGCCTGGCTGATCTGGGAGAGGGTACGCTTGCGTTGTATTTCAAGCTGGATGTTTTCTATCGCGGCGATCACCTGTCCCTGTCTGACCGCTTCCCCTTCCTCCACGGCCAGGGTGCGGATGAGGCCGCTGGTGGTGACCGATACGTCCGCTTTCGCGAAATAGGTGATAGTGCCGAAGGACCTGATCTCCGGCGTGATCTCTTGGGCGGCAACGGTGACGGTCTGTACCTGTTCAACGTAGCCGGTCTCGGGAGCGGGGTCCGATCCCCCGCAACCGGATGCGAGCAACGCACCTCCTGCCAGGAGTATGAGCGTGGATTTTACATGCGCCATAGGTTCATCCTTATGCGGCTCCGCTCTTCAGCGGTCCGCCATGCTGATTTTTCGAAGTTCCCCCGGGGCCAGGCCCAATAACTGCTCGAATGATCGCTCCATGTACATAATTGAAAGGATGCTTTCCCGGAGGCCGATCTCCTCACGGTAATATTCATTTTGCGCCTTCAAGTAATCGATCCGCTTGATCTCCCCGATCCCCAGTTGCGCCTGGTAGACCTTGAGTCTGCGTTCCATCAGTTTGATGGTCTGACGCCTAAGCTCAAGGTTGGCAGTTTCATAGGTGTAATTTTTTAAAAACTGCTCGATATTGAACCTGAGATTCTCCTGCGTGCTGTCCAGCTGCAGTTGTAACAATCGGAGCTGGACCATGGCCAAGCGGCGATCCGCCAGGTAATTCAGATCCGGAAACAGATCGGCGTTGAAACCGGCCGCCATGGTACGCTGATCGACCATGTCCGTGGTGGCGTCCAGATTGACTTTCGTCGGGACTTCATTGAACGGAAAGGAAAAGGTCAGCTTGAACGAGAAACCCGGCTCATAGAGCGGGAACTGTTCACCGGAGAGAGAGAAGGAGAAATCGGCGCCGATGGTGGGGATATACGTGGTCTCTGATATCCTGAACTCCTCTTTGCTTTTCTCAGCTTCAAAGCGAAGTTGCTGATACTCAAGATTTTTCTCCAGGGCGATGCCCAGCCAGAATTCCGGATTCTCTTCAAGCGCCAGGCCGCGGTAGGAGACGTCGATCATACCGCTGTCTCTTATACACATCTGACGCTGCCGACGAAGAGGATAGTGTAGATCTCGGTGGTCGCCGTATCAT
>OMKS01003059.1_pt1 | contig 13539 bp, 9 predicted proteins | sample 1674721 | NCBI WGS metagenome assembly OMKS01 (sample SAMN06264996, study PRJEB25208) | sediment metagenome | isolation source: hot spring sediment | place: USA: California | collected 2014-09-02 | reverse complement strand
GATAGTCGCCTTAGCGAAGCCGAAAACCGCCTCGACTACTGGCTCACGCTCATCCGCAGCTTCGGCGGCGATTCGCCTATTCTCGTCGTGGGCAACAAGACCGACCAGCACGCGCTCGATCTCGACCGGCGCGGGCTGCTGGCGAAACATCCCACCGTCCAGGCTATCCTCGATACGTCCTGCGCTAACGGCGCAGGCATCCCCAAACTGCGCGAAGCCATTACGCAGCAAATCGCTGCCATGCCCCACGTCGCCGATCCGCTGGTCACGACCTGGTTCGACGTGAAAGCCGATCTCGAAACGATGGACGCCGATTACATCCCCTACAGCCGCTATGCCGAACTCTGCCGCGAGAAAAGCGTGGAGCATCCCGACAGCCAGCGCGTGCTCCTGGGCTTCCTGCACGACCTCGGCGTCGTCCTCCACTTCCCCGACCCGCGCCTGGAAACGACGAACATCCTCAACCCGGAGTGGGTCACGCAGGGCGTCTACCGTATCCTCAACACCCGCCTGCCCTTCGCCGAACAGGGCATCCTCACCTGGGACATGCTCGCCCGCATCCTGGACGACGAACCTTACCAGGAAAAGCGCATGTTCATCGTGGACATGATGCAGAAGTTCGAACTGTGCTACGAACTCCCCGACCGCCCGAATACTTACCTCATCCCCGACCTGCTGCCCAAAGAGGAACCGGATACCGGCACTTGGCATAACGCACTACGCTTTGAAGTCCATTACCCCGTCCTGCCCGGCAGCATCCTCACCCGCCTGATCGTGCGGATGCACCGCCACATTCAGGGGCTCGTCGTCTGGCGTACCGGCGTTTTGCTGGCCTGCGACGGCAACGAGGCGTTGGTCAAAGCCGATCTTGTCGCCAGTCGCATTACCATCGCCGTGCGTGGTCCGGCCCTGGGCCGCCGCGAGCTGCTCACCCGCATCCGCGAGCACTTGGGGGGCATCCACGCCAGCCTCGCGGGGCTGGAGGCCGCCGAGAAAGTGCCCGTGCCGGGGCATCCCAAAATCCCCGCCGTGGATTACAAATGGCTGCGCGAGTTGGAGCGCAAAGGCGTCCCGGAGTTCTACCCGCCCGGCCTCACCGATCCGGTCAATGTGCAGCGCCTTTTGGACGGGGTGGAGGCGCGCAGCGGGCGCGGCACCGGATTATCCGGCGGGGTGTTTTTCCGGCTGCGCGAGACGCTTCTGTGCTGCGGCCCGCTCGACAGCGACGCCGCCTTACGTACCCTGTTCACCGATGAACGGCTCTACCCCTGGCGCGACCGCATCCCCGACAGCACGCGCAATCGGGAAGCGCGGGTGGATGCGCTCATCGACGCGTTGCTTGAGCAACGCACGTCTCGTGGGGAAAGCGCGCTGTATCTCCTGCTGCACGTCCTGGCCGAGAAAGTCGATCCCGGCGACGCTTGCTATCAAGATCTCCGCGCCCTCGCTGCTGAACTTGGTGAATCGTGGCGGTAGGATTTGAGACCTGACAGGTTTTCTGAAACCTGTCAGGTCTCGAGCCAGTCAATCACCCGCGCAATCGCCGTATCCGGCGTCGAAGCGCCCGCCGTGATGCCGACTTTCTCCGCACCGGCAAACCACGCCGTATCCAGCTCATCCGCCGTGGCGATGCGATATGTGCGCGGGTTGACTTGCGCGCACACTTCCGCCAGACGGCGGCTGTTGGAGCTATGCGCCTCGCCGATGACGAGCATCACGTTCACCTGGCGCGCCGTCTCGACGGCGGCGGCCTGGCGCTGCGCGGTGGCGTTGCATATAGTGTTGTGCGCGCGTAGCTCCTGGCATTTGCCCATCAGCGCGCCGACAACAACTTGATAGTCGGTGGGGATTTTGGTGGTCTGCGAGACCACGCCGATCTTTTTGCGGCGTGGCAACGCGGCCACATCGTCGAGGTTTTGGACGACGATTGCGTCCTCTCCCGCCCATCCCGCGATGCCGATCACTTCCGGGTGCTCCGGCGCGCCGTAGATGACGACCTGGTAGTCCTCGTCGTGGAGCGCGCGGGCAAGCTGTTGTACTTTGACCACCAGCGGGCACGTGCCGTCCACGACGCGCAGGCCCTTGTCGCGCGCCGCCTCCAGCGTCTCCGGCGGGACGCCGTGCGCGCGGATGACGACCGTCCCCGCGTCGATCTCGTTTATGGCGTCTTTCGCCCCCACGCCGAGAGCCTGCATTTGCGCCACCACCTCATTGTTATGGACGATGGGGCCGAGTGTGTAAACCGGCTCACCGGCAGTCGCCGCAGCTTCTTCCACCGTCTTCACTGCGCGCTTCACGCCAAAACAAAAGCCATATGCTTTAGCGAGGAGGATTTCCACGTGTGCCTCCAAAATAGTCAGCAGATTAAGTCTCTATCCGAAAATTATGCTGGCAAGCGTTTCTGGTGCGTCAGCGGCGAATTTTCGGATAGGTTCTAAGCAGATCGAGCAGATTAAGAAACAAAAAATCTGCTTCATCTGCTCAATCTGCTGACCAAAAAGTTGATCTATTGCCCGATCTGCACCTGGACATACGCCCTGGCCCAGGCATCGACTTCGAGTATAGTCTCGAACGTGGGGTTGTCCACGCCGGTATGGGCGCTGAGGGCCTGCTCGACCAGCCGGGGGATGTCGGAAAACTTGATGTGCTCGCTCAAGTACAGATTGACGGCCTCTTCATCCGCCGCGCAGAGGACGGTGGGGTAGGTGCCGCCGGCCATGCCGGCCTCGCGGGCCAGGCGCAGGCACGGGAAGCGCGTCGTGTCGGGTGATTCGAAGGTCAGCGCGTGCGTGGCGATCAAATCCAGGGGATTGCAGAGTTGCGCCGTGCGCGCGGGGTAGTTCAGCGCGTACTGGATCGCGAGGCGCATATCGGGAGCAGAAAGCTGCGCCTTGATCGCGCCGTCCACGTATTGCACCATCGAGTGGATGATGCTCTGCGGGTGGACGATGACGTCGATCTGGTCGTAGGGTTTCCCGAAGAGCCAATGCGCTTCGATGATCTCGAAGCCCTTGTTCATCAGCGTGGCCGAGTCGATGGTGATCTTCTGGCCCATCGTCCACGTGGGATGCTTGAGCGCGGCAGCGGGGCTGAGGTCGTGCAATTGTTCCGCGCTGTAGGTGCGGAACGGCCCGCCGGATGAGGTGAGGATGAGCTTTTCGACCGCGGCGCTATCCTCGCCGCGCAGACATTGCCACAGGGCGCTGTGCTCGCTGTCAATGGGACGCAGTTCCACGCTATGTTTGTGTACCGCCTCCATCACCAACTGCCCCGCCATCACCAGCACCTCTTTGTTGGCGATGGCGATGGCCTTGCGGGCCTCTATGGCGGCGAGCGTGGGTACAAACCCTGCCTTGCCCGACGTGGCGACGACGACCAAATCCACGTCCGGACGGGTTACGATCTCCGCCAGGCCCGCTTCGCCGGTCAAAACGTTAGGGTGGGCGACGCGCGGTGCATCCTTAGCTTCACTTACGGCGACGAGCGCCGGACGAACCTCGCGGATTTGTTCGTTAAGGAGTGTCACATTGCGCCCGGCGGCCAGCGCGACGACGTTGAAGTGCTCGGGCAGTGCCCGGAGCACGTCCAGGGTTTGCCGTCCGATAGAGCCTGTGCTGCCGAGGATGGCGATGCGTTGGGGTGCGCTCTCCGTGGCTGCCGTCATCCGGCCATCCTGCGGGCGAGGGTGTGGTGCTTCACGTCTGTCCCAAACCCACCCACACCGGCGCGCGCGCGCTGACCTGGCGCTTCGACGTGATAGTACCACGGCACGGAGAATAGCTCGGGGAACGTGCGTTGGATCACGCTGACGATCCCGGCGGCGTCAAGGTTGTACTGCTTCAGGAAAAGGCCGCGCTTGCCGTGTTCGACGAATTCGTCGGGCAGCCCCAGGCGCTTGAGCGTGACGTAGTTCAGGCCGCGCGCCTCCAAAACCTCCATCACGGCGGAACCAAACCCGCCCGCCAGCACGCCCTCTTCGACCGTCACCAGGCGATTGAAATTCAATGCCAGGTTCTTGAGTAAATCGCTATCCAGCGGCTTGACGAAGCGTGCGTTGACGACGGCGGCTTCCACACCCAGGCTCGAGAGCGCCCGTGCTGCCTCCATCGCGGGATAGACTGTCGCGCCCACCGCGAGGATGGCAAGATCGTCACCCGCGCGTAGCATCTCCGCCTGTCCGGCGGGGATCGCGTGCGGTCGTGTGGGGAGCGCCACGCCTTCACCCGCGCCCCTGGGGTAACGGATGGCGACCGGGCCATCGATGGTCAGCGCTGTCCACAACATCTCCACCAGCTCGGCCTCATCTTTGGGCGCCATCACGGTGAAGTTGGGGATGCTGCGCAGGTACGCCAGATCGAACGCGCCCTGATGCGTGCGCCCGTCATCGCCGACGATGCCGCCCCGGTCGATGGCGAAGATCACCGGCAGGTTTTGCAGCGCCACGTCGTGGATCAGTTGGTCGTAGGCGCGTTGCAAGAACGTGGAATAGATTGCTGCGACGGGCCGCATCCCCTGCGCGGCCAATCCCGCCGCAAACGTGACCGCGTGCTGCTCGGCGATCCCCACGTCGAAGAAGCGCTCCGGGAACGCGTGCGCAAACCCGGTCAGCCCTGTGCCCGCGGGCATCGCGGCGGTGATGGCGACCACGCGCTGGTCGGCCTGCGCCATCGCTGTCACCGTGTCACCGAAGACCTGGCTGTAGGTGGGTGTACTTTTGGAAGCGGGCCTCTGTGGCGCGTTGCTGTGCGGTGCTACGCCGTGCCACTTCTCCGGGTTCTCTTCGGCGGGACGGTAGCCTTTACCCTTCTGCGTGCGCACGTGGACCACCACGGGCTTGCCGGTGATCGCTTTCGCGGCGCGGAGGTGCTCTTGCAACGCCGCCAGATCGTGCCCATCGACCGGCCCAATGTAATGAAAGCCGAGTGTTTCCCAGAGGGTAGGGGATGTAGCGGGCGGCGCGTCGAGATGGTTGGCAATCGCGCCGACGCTCGGCGAGATCGACATCTCATTGTCATTCAGAATGACGATGAAGCGCTTCTGCAAGTACCCGGCGTGATTGAACCCTTCCAGCGCCATCCCTGCTGTGACGGAACCATCGCCGATAATGGCAATTACGTGGAAGTCGTCGCCTTGCAGGTCGCGCGCGGCAGCGATGCCCAACGCCGACGAGATCGACGTCCCTACGTGGCCTGCGGTGAACATGTCGTGGGCGCTTTCGCGCGGCTCGGTATAGCCGGAAAGCCCGCGATACTGGCGCAGCGTGTTGAAATCGTGGACACGCCCGGTGAGCAGCTTGTGAGTATAACACTGGTGGCTCACGTCCCAGATTAGCTTATCTCGGGGACTGTCGAAGACGGTGTGTAGTGCCAGGGTCAATTCTACGACGCCCAGGTTGGACGCCATGTGACCGCCGTTTTCCAGGACGGTCCCGATGATGTGTTGCCGGATCTCCGATGCTGCCTGTTCAAGTTCAGACAATCTCAGGGACTTCAAATCCGCCGGTCCCTGGATCTGCTCTAAGAGCGGGGTCATGGTATAACCTCCACGTGAATAAGTTGTAACATAGTCCTGTCTAGAATTCGCCGTTGACTCACCAGAAACGCTTGTAGTCACAGTTTTCGGCAAGGGTCATAGTTTGCTCAGATAGGATGCCCTTTTAAGGGGTTCCCATTTTGCATCATAGCACAAATACCCTCTCAAAATCTATCAGGATAGTGTCGTGGAGGATTTTGACTGTCTTTGGCAGTCCATCTAGGGCACGGAGAACAGCTCAGGGAACGTGCGTTGGATCACGCTGACGATGCCGGCGGCGTCGAGGTTGTAACGCTTCAGGAAAAGGCTGCGGTCGCCGTGTTCGACGAATTCGTCCGGCAACCCCAGCCGCTTGAGCGTCATGTGGTTCAGGCCGTGGGCTTCCAATAGCTCCATCACGGCGGAGCCGAATCCGCCTGCCAGCACGCCTTCTTCGACCGTCACCAGGCGATTGAAGTTCAGCGCCAGGCTCTTGAGCAGAGCGCCGTCCAGCGGCTTGACGAAGCGCGCGTTGACGACGGCAGCTTCCACGCCCAAGCTCGTGAGGGCGTGCGCAGCTTCCATCGCGGGATAGACCATCGCGCCCACGGCGAGAATGGCGACGTCCACGCCCGCGCGCAGCATCTCCGCCTGCCCGACGTGGAGCACCCGCGTCTGCGCGGTCACCCGCGTCTGCGCGGTCACCCGCGTCTGCGCGGTCACCCGCGTCTGCGCGGGGAGCGCTGCGCCTGCGCCTGCTCCTCTGGGGTAGCGGATGGCGACCGGGCCGTCAATGGTTAGCGCCGTCCACAGCATCTCGACCAGTTCGGCTTCGTCTTTGGGCGCCATCACGGTAAAAGTAGGGATGCTGCGCAAGTACGCCAGATCGAACGCGCCCTGATGCGAGCGCCCGTCGTCACCGACGATGCCGCCCCGGTCGATAGCGAAGATCACCGGCAGGTTTTGCAGCGCCACATCGTGGATGAGTTGATCGTAGGCGCGTTGTAGGAAACTGGAATAAATCGCAGCGACGGGTCGCATCCCTTGCGCGGCCAATCCCGCCGCAAACGTGACCGCGTGCTGCTCGGCGATCCCCACGTCGAAGAAACGTTCTGGGAACGCCTTGGCGAAGGCGCCCAATCCGGTGGCCGCAGGCATGGCGGCAGTGATGGCGACTACGCGTTCGTCGGTCTGCGCCATAGCCATCACCGTGTCACCGAAGACCTGGCTATAAGTGCGCGCCGTCTTCTTGTTGGGCGACGCGCCGCCCATGGTCTTGGGCGCGACGCCGTGCCATTTCTCCGGGTTTTCTTCGGCGGGACGGTACCCCTTGCCTTTCTGCGTGCGCACATGGAGCAGTACGGGCTTATCGACGACCGCTTTGGCGGCACGTAAATGCTCCTGCAGCGCCGCAAGATCGTGCCCATCGACCGGCCCGATGTAATGGAAGCCGAGCATCTCCCAGAGTGTGGGCGTTCTTATGGCGGATGCCGGAGCCGGTGTCGTCTGAAGATGATGGGCGACCGCACCGACGCTTGGCGAGATCGACATCTTGTTGTCGTTTAGAATGACGATGAAGCGTTTCTGCAAGTATCCGGCGTGGTTGAACCCTTCCAGGGCTATCCCTGCCGCGATAGAGCCATCGCCAATGATGGCAAGCACGTGGAAATCGTCGCCTTGCAGGTCGCGCGCGGCGGCGATGCCCAACGCCGATGAGATCGACGTCCCTACGTGGCCCGCCGTGAAAATGTCGTGGATGCTTTCGCGCGGTTCGGTGAAACCGGAAAGCCCGCGATACCGGCGCAGTGTGCCGAAATCGTGAAAGCGTCCGGTAAGCAGCTTGTGGGGATAGCACTGGTGGCTCACGTCCCAGATCAGCTTGTCGCGCGGACTGTCGAAGACAGTATGCAGCGCCAGGGTCAACTCTACGATACCCAGGTTGGAGGCCATATGCCCACCATTTACCAGGACGGTTTCGATGATACGCTGCCGGATTTCGGATGCTATCTGTTCAAGCTCAGGTAATCCAAGCGACTTCAGGTCATCCGGTCCTTTGAGCTGTTCCAAACGTGTGGTCATAGCATAACCTCCATACAATAATCAGGTGCAACCCACTTCTACGTCTAAGACGCTGGTTTCTGTGCCTCTAGGGTGTTGTGTGTCTATCAAGTGTGTTGCGCCTGCGTGCGATAGGCGCGATAGAATAGCCACAATGTATCCATTATAGCATCAATGTGCTCTCAAAGTCTATCAAGATGCGTTGGGGAGGGTCTCGTCATTCCCCAATGTATCCTTCGCGCAAGTAGATTGGGTGGCTAGAGCCAATTGGTTTGCAAGAATTCGCAAGTGGATGTAGTTCCCGAAAAGCTTAGCGAGAACCTTGCCATTTGACTTGGGTATAGGACAAATTATAGGGAACCGTAGCCGCGAAATCCATTTCGCGCCCGAACACGCGCTTTGGAAAGCGCGGCTACGGAATTTGCCCCATATTCTGCACTATACCCATTTGACTTGTTTGTTTGGCAAATTGGTATATCCTCTGGGCAAGCTCCTTGAGCTAGCTCTCCGGCAGGGGACTGCGCCGGGAAGACTTCATTACCCATAATGGTGAACTGTGTTACGCGAACTGCATATCAAAGATTTTGCGATTATTGATGATCTCCATTTGACGATGGAGCCTGGCTTCAACGTGCTGACCGGTGAAACGGGCGCGGGGAAATCCATCCTCATCGACGCCGTGACGCTGCTGCTCGGCGGGCGCGGCGATACGACGGCGATACGCGCCGGCGCCGGCATCGCCCGCGTGGAGGGTCTGTTTGTTCTGACGTCTCCGGAGCAGGACGGCCTGGCTGCATTGTTGAAGGACGAGGCGCTGGAGGGCGACACACCGGATGCATTGTGGCTAAGCCGTGAACTGCGCAGCAGCGGACGGACGGTGGCGCGGATCAACGGGCGTGTCGTGTCGGTGGGCCTGCTGCGCGAAGTCGCCGAGAAGCTCGTCGATATCCACGGGCAGAGCGAGCACCTGAGCCTGCTGCGTGTGCGCGAGCATCTGAACCTTCTGGATCGCTTCGCCGGGCTGGAGCCGCTGCGCGCGCAAGTTGCCGAGGCTGTACAACAGATTCAGGCCGTGCGCCGTGACCTGCACGCACTGCGCCAGAGCGAGCGCGACCGGATGCAGCGCATCGACCTGCTGCGTTTTCAGGTGGACGAAATCGGCGCGGCCATGCTCACGCCGGGCGAAAAAGAGGCGCTGGAAGCCGAATTGGTGCGCCTCTCCAACGCCGAGCAGTTGGCAGCGTTGGTTGCCAACCTTGTGGCTGTGCTCGAAGAGGGGCGCGGACAATCGCCCGCTATCCTTGATTTGGTCGGGCAGGCGCAGCGCGATATGACGACACTTGCGCGCATCGACGTGACCCTCGTGCCCCAGGCGCAGACGCTCGAGGAAGTGGGGTATCAGGTGGAGGATTTGGCGCGCACGCTACGCGACTATCTGGGCGACGTCGAATTCAATCCGCGCCGCCTGGCGTGGGTGGAGGAACGGCTCTCGCTGCTGCGACAGTTAGCGCGCAAGTACGGCGGCGCGGTCGAAGAAGTGTTAGCGTATGCGGAGAAAGCTGCCGTCGAGCTTGAAACGCTTGAACACAGCGACGAGCGCATCGCCGGGTTGGTGGAGCAGGAGGCGACGCTGCTCGCACAGTGCGCCACGTTATGCCAGGCACTCTCCCAACAGCGTCGCGCGGCTGCCGTTCAACTCTCGGCGGGCGTCGAAGCCGAATTGCAGGACCTGCGCATGGAGGGGGCGCGTCTGGGCGTGGCCTTCCGGTGGCGTGAGGAAGCCGGGGGGGTACCCCTGGATGAGCCACTGCCTGCCGAGTTAGCCGTGACCAGCTTGGGGACGGAGGTGCGGGCAGCCGAAACTGTGACACGGGTGGCCTTTGACGTCACGGGGATGGATCGGGCGGAGTTCCTCATCGCGCCCAATCCCGGTGAAGGGTTGAAACCGATGACGCGCATCGCTTCGGGTGGCGAGACCGCGCGGCTGATGCTGGCGCTCAAGGCGGTGCTTTCCCGTGCCGACCGCACGCCCACGCTTATCTTCGACGAAATCGATCAGGGCATCGGTGGGCGGGTGGGAGCCATCGTGGGGCTGAAGCTGTGGCGGCTTACTTCGCCGTATGGTGGCAATGGGGGCGTGCGGCATCAAGTCCTCTGCATTACCCACTTGCCCCAGTTGGCGGGCTTTGGTGACGTGCATTTCGGCGTGCAGAAGCAAATCGCCGATGGGCGGACTGTGACGCAGGTGATGCGTCTGGTGGATGCGACCCGCCTTGCCGAACTGTCGCAGATGTTGGGGACGCAGGGAGAAGCCGCGCACCAGGGCGCCGTGGAAATCCTGGCGCAGGCCGCCGGCCTCAAGGAGCGCGTCGCCGAACCCGGCAGTGTCACCGAGTCGGTTGAGAAGTGAGAGGACGGTTAAAACGCCATCCACATTTGCCCAATGGGAGAACACGTTTATAATGGTTATGGTTGTGTTTAACACATGCTTAGACCCTATCCGAAAATTCGCCGTTAACGCACCAGAAACGCTCGCAGGCATAATTTTCGGATAAAGGCTTAATCGCATTTCAAATTTTGCGTTAAGCTGTTAAGGCCTGACCCTGCAAGTTTTTTGCCCGTTGCGTAAGAAAGTGGGCATCGCAGGCCTTTTGGATTCCGGCTTGTCCGGGTAGGGGTACGTTGCTTTGATCCTTCAGTGTATAAGGGATTCTGGGTGGACAATGTTTAACCCCTTTTGATTACCATGTTAAGGATGGTTGGAAATGGCGCTTAAAGGCAGACTGGAAGATTTCGGCATAACCCAATTACTAAATCTGATTAATTTAGCCCGGAAGACGGGGACGCTTTACCTTGAGGGGACGCAGAAAAATTCGTACCTTTGCTTCCGCGAAGGAAAGTTGATCTATGCGGCACTCGAAGGGGTGGAAGACAGTCTCCCGGTCATTCTGCAACGCGCGAACGTTTTTACAGCCGAACAAGTGCGGATGATTCAGACGAATATGGCTGGAAGAACGGACCGCGACATCGCACAAGTCCTCATCACGAGTGGACGTTTACAGCAACAAGTTGTGGTGAAGAGCGTGCGTGATGCGATCCTTGACCTGGTCTATCAAGTCTTTTCCTGGCATGAGGGGCAATTCCGTTTTGAGCCTTCTAAACTACCGGTCCAGGGCAAAATCACAACCTCCATCGCGCTGGAAAACGTCATCATGGAAGGCAGCCGCCGGGTAAAGGAGTGGGAGCGCCTGCAGGATGAACTTCCTGACCTGGATATTCCGCTGAAATTTGCCGAGCGCCCCACGACGCCTTTGCGCGACGTCAACCTCAGCGTCGAAGAGTGGCGCGTCATCTCTTTTGTTAGCCCAAGCAATACCATCCGGCAGATTGCGCAGTTCAACAATATGAGCGAACTGCAAATCCGCAAAATCGTCTATAGCCTGCTCCAGGCAGGGCTGGTGGAGATCATTCGCCCACCACGTCCCACGTATGCGCCCATAAGCGCCCGACAAGTCCCTGAAGGTGCGCCTCAACCGACTGCCACGCAGATGCAGCGGCCTGCCGTCAAGCGCGGCATCGTCCAGAAGCTGATCAGCCGGATCCGGGAGTTATAGTATGCAGACGTTAAAGATTGTTGTGACAGGACCTTTTTCATCCGGGAAGACAGAGCTGATTCAAAGCGTCAGCGAAATTGACGTGGTCTCCACCGAGCGAAAAATCTCCCAAGAAGCCGAACGCATCAAACAGCAGACCACGGTGGCGATGGACTTTGGGCGAATCACCATCGACGACGAGTTAATTCTCTATCTCTTTGGGACGCCCGGTCAACGCCGCTTTGATTTCATGTGGGAGATCCTTTCCGAAGGGATGCTCGGTTTTGTCGTGCTGGTGGACAGCACCCGCCCGGAGACGTTCCGCGAAGCGCGCCGCATCCTCGATACATTCCGGAGCTATTCTCCCGTTCCTTATATTGTGGCCGCCAACAAACAGGACCTCCCCGACGCTTGGCCGCCGGAAGACTTACGGATTGTGCTCCACGTTGAGCCGGGCGTCAAGGTTGTGCCGTGCGTAGCTACAGAGCGCGAGAGCGTCAAAGAAGTGTTGCTAGAGCTGCTATACTCCATTTTGGAGTTGGTAGACGAAGAGTAGTAACTGTTTTTTAACTGAATTGCAACGGCCTCTTTTCGTGGGGCAATAAGGTTTGTGGTATGATGAAAGAAAAGGGGCGCAGGGTTAGACATAATGAGTTCAATAGTGACGGATCGGGGTATAGTCCATTACGAGACCTTTGGCCGGGGAAAGCCGGTGGTCTTGTTGCACTGTTGGCTTGGTTCGTGGAATTATTGGTATTCGACGATGGAGTACCTGTCCGCGCACAAGTATAAGACGTACGCGCTGGACTTCTGGGGATTTGGGGATTCGGCTAAACAAGGTTCCTTTTCCGTCACTGAATACGTGCGCATGGTCGAGCAATTCATGGATCGTATGGGCCTGGAACGCGCACGGGTGATGGGCCATTCGATGGGCGGCACGGTCTCCCTCAGCCTGGCGCTCGCGTACCCGCAGCGCGTCTCCAGGATTGCTTTGGTTGGGTCTCCGATTACCGGTTCGGGTCTGGCCTTTCTGCTCAAGCTATCTGGATACCGCCAATTTGCCCGTGTTCTTTATGCCGTGCCGGGTCTTTTGTCCTTGTCTATGAAGCTGCTCTCACTCTCGTATGCTAAAGACTGGCGCACGTTGTACGATATGTTGAAGAAGGACCTTTCACGCACCACGATGGAATCCTTCTCGGCCAGTATCCGCGATTTACGCTTCACTGATTTGCGCCCCCGACTTGGCGAGCTGCATATTCCCGCGATGGGTATCTATGGACGTAAGGACAACATTGTCGATCCCAAGCAGGGGGAACTGATGCGCGACGGTATAAAAAGTCACGTCGTCCACTATTTTGAACAATCGGGGCATTTTCCGATGCTGGATGAAACAGACCATTTTCACGCGACGATCCTGGACTTTTTGGCGGACTCGTGAACGTGAGCGGCCTTGTGAACGTGAGTGGCCTCGTGAACGTGAGTGGACTCGTGAGCAACGATGTAGAACGGCTTGATTACTGTTTTCCTAATCGCATCTCGCGCATCTTGCTACTGGCGTTGCGGGACGTGATGGGTGAGAATGGTATTCACGCAGTTCTGAATATTGCGCGGCTTCAGCACTTTATCGAGGTGTGCCCGCCGCCCAACTTCGAACCGGGCATGACGTTCGACGAGATGGGACGCCTCTTCGACGCTGTCGAGGGGATCTATGGCGTTCGGGGTGGACAGCGATTGGCGCGGCGTTCAGGGGAAGCGTGCTTCAAGTACGGCATCGAAGGGTTTGGCGGAGTAATCGGCTTTGCCGATTTCGCGTTGCGGTTGTTGCCGATATCCTTGCGCGTGCGCATCGGGCTAGAAGTGCTGGCCGAAATCTTTAACCGCTACACCGATCAACGGGTGGTGCTCGGCGAAGGCGAAGACAGCTTTTTTTTCGTCATCGAGCGTTGCGGGTTCTGTTGGCGTAGACGTTCTGACACCCCCGCGTGTGCGTTGCTTGAGGGGTTGCTAGAAGAGTCGCTTTACTGGGTTAGCCGGGGAAAGCGTTTTTTCATCGAAGGGATCAGTTGTGTGGCCTGCGGCGATCCGGTGGGAACGTTACGTGTGGACAAAACGCCGCTGAATTGACGATTTCAAGGTGTGTGCTGAATGCGTAAAATCATCCTGCGCGATAGACGAAAGATACCGCCTTTCAACGAGCCGGCGCGCGAGCTGAGCGTGCTGACGAAACCCCTGTGGCTGCATCAGCGGGATGTGTTGGCGCGCTATACCACCGAAGAGCGCGAGGTCGAGTCGGTTCACGACGTCGGCAATGACCGCGAGGAGACCCTGGTCTACCGTGACAATCTCTATTTCGACCAGGCTTTCATCGACGAATTCA
>OMKS01003057.1_pt1 | contig 13549 bp, 12 predicted proteins | sample 1674721 | NCBI WGS metagenome assembly OMKS01 (sample SAMN06264996, study PRJEB25208) | sediment metagenome | isolation source: hot spring sediment | place: USA: California | collected 2014-09-02 | reverse complement strand
TTTTTGCTATATCTTGAGATATTGTATCTACAAGCTGCATTATCAATGCTATCATTTGATACATGATTGCCTCATCTTCGTGTGTGGTTAGTTCTCTTTTGAGACTTAGAGTTTTGTTGTGTTTATGTTTTGTACTTATATTGTATGATGCTTTTAAGATAAGTATATTATCCTGCAAGACAAACGAATGGATACCAACTCTGAGTATATGCAGTGGTTGCTTGTAAAAACCCCATGGGTATTCTCTGATAGTTGATTTTGGAAATGTGTGTTGCAGCTGATTGATAATCGTATTTTGCATATGGACGCCAAATGGCGCACTCCAGCGCAAATCTCTTAAGCTAACTATAGCTCCATCACTTTGGACATAGACAATTTTATTTGTATCAAGATATGATGGGATACTGATATTGTTGACTCCAAGAGTTATTTTGATATTGTGATTGGTTTGTGTTCGTTCTATTGAGATTGGTATATCATGAAATACCTTTGTAGTTTTTGTGCTGCAGCCTGTGAGTACAAACACCCCAAGGATAATCGGTATAGCTCGTATCATTCTCCATCTCCAAAGATAAGCGCATTTGGTTTTTGCTCTATTTTTTGGATTAGTTTTTGTGTCTCTTTTGATGCTTTTGTAATCTCTCTAAGCATATCTGTGATTTGTGTTGAGTGAAGAGAGCCTTCTTTGTAACTATCGGCAAGTTGCTTAAAACTTGACATTGTTGCATCTAAATTCTCCATGCTCTTATTGACTCTTAGGAGTGACGATTGTAGTATTTTGAGTGCTTCATCGGCATTATCTGCGCTTTTATTGATTCTTAAGAGTGATGATTGTAGTGTTTTGAGCACTTCATTAGCATTATCTGCTAGGGTGCCACTTTGGGAGACGACATCAGGGATACGATAGGTTTTTTCATCTTGAGCAATTGCCACTTGTTTTTTTGTTTTTTGTATATCTTGTGGGTAGAAAAATTCTACAACTTGCCTTTGTGTTATAGGGTCAGTTGAGACTATACGAACACTTAGCCCTTTTTGTATCGCGTCTATAAAATTTTGCTTTGGTGAGATGTTTGAATTTTTATCTTCGAAAAAGTTTGTATCAATAAGCATAGATATCTTAGTATTTATCACTCCACTTTTTGAATCAAAATTTGGATTTATCTTCCTTACTTCACCTATCTTAAAACCTTGAAATTTGACAATTGAGCTTTTTTCAAGAGAACCTATGGCTTGGTTTGTATGGGTGATAACCTTGATGACATTTTTGTCATTAAACGCCCTTGCTGTGACACTTTGGTTGTCACTTTTTGATGATTTTAGTTTAAAAGCTCTTGATTCAAGCTCTTCTTGTGTGAGTGGTTTGCTTGAAGCTGAAAATGATATTCCGCCAATTAATATAGAAGTAAGTGGAGCAAGAGAGAGATTAAATGTGCCACCTTTAAAGTCTATCTTTGCAAAACTATTGAGCCAAAAATCACTATCGTCTCCTATGAGGTGTGCATATTGTGGCTCTATATAGACCCAAACTGATATAGAGTTATTTGTTTGCGACGGAAACATATCGACTATCTCCCCAGCTTTTACTCCTCTAAAAAATACCCCCGAGCCTACGAGTAACTCTGTTGCATCATTTGCATGCAACAGTACATATTTTCCATCTCCACCCAAGTTTCTTAAATCCTCTACACCTTTAAAGCTTTTTTGGATGTTGTCAGTTGATTTTTGCGAACGCATATTGATATAAGTTCCTGAGATGAGTGTGTCAAGTCCACTAACACCAGAAAATCCAACTTGAGGTTTGACTATCCAGAAATTTGCACTATCATTGAGATATGGAGTAATCTCTTTGTTCATCCTAGCAGTTACAACTACCCCTTCGCCATCATTTTTCAAGCGGATATCTATGATGGTCCCAACATGGATATCTTTGAATCGTATCTGCGACTCTTTGGCTTTGAGTCCGAAATTTTGGCTGAACTCTATCTCTATTTTTTCGCCTAATTGTGAGTAATACTCATAAGCTAGCCATCCAGCTATAAAAAACGCAAGGATCGGAACAAGCCATATAGATGTAAATAGATTGATGACTGCTTTTCTTTTTGGTGTTGCTATTTTTTTATTCATAGTTTATCCTCTTTTTTTCTATTGAGCCTATATCAAAATTTTGTGCTGCTAGTAGTGTAAAAAATACACTTAAAGCAAAGGCAGTAGCAGCTTCTCCCGCGATAATTTGAACACTTTGAAGGTGTATAAGTGAAGCTAGAATAGCGACAACAAAAACATCTATCATCGACCATGGTCCCACTATCTCTGCTAGATAAAACATATTTTTTTTGGTTTTATTGCTTAGCTCCTCTTTTGGGTATCTAGCATTTACTAAGAGGTAAGCTATGATGATAAATTTTGCAATGGGAACAAAGATAGATGCAAAAAATACAATACCAGCTATAGGTATGGAGCCTTGCTCCCACAGTAGCATTATCCCACCCATTATCGTTGAGCTAGTCTCTGAGCCAAAGTTTTTAGTTATAAGCATAGGGTAGATATTGGCAGGGATATAAGCAATAATTGCAGTGATGAGAAATGCAAGGCTTCGTTCATTTTTAAAATGTCTGTATGTGTAGACTCCAGCATTGCACCGTCTACATTTTGTATTTTTGCCTTTGTCATAATTGGTAGCATCGCACAAAGGGCATCGAAGTAGGGGGCGATTGTGAAACTTAGGCATACTGTTTTTATTTGCATAGATATTGTTGTAATTGCTCCAAAGGGTGTGCATAGGCATGATACGAACTATATAGAGGTCAATTACCACAAACCCAAGGAGTGCAAAAAACGCGATCCCCATCTCTATACTTACATATCCTATAAGCTTCACAAGTGCTATAAGGATACTCACTAAAAATATATTACTCATATGCCAAGGGAGGATATGCCCTAACACCACTAGTATCCTATTGGCTAGATAGGGGGCTTGTTTTGTGTAGAGCAAAAAGAAAAAAGTCATATGTATCAGCACTATCATAAAAGGAAACACAAAGATAAGAAGTCCCGACATCGTCCCAACAAACCAAAAGCCTTTTTCATAGAGCCTAAGGATAGTTTGCAATATAGTGATATGTTGCTCACTACCTAAAAAATCAATTTTTACTAGCTTAAAAAAATTTGCTATAAACAAAAGACTCAAAGATGCGATACTCAGTGCCAACCCTTTTGTTACCAATTGTTTATCGCAACTATAGAGTATAGTATCACATTCGCTACAAGTGGCAAGTTCACCATGTTCTATACTGATTGTTTCATGAAGTGTATGACATTTTTTGCAAATAATAAGGCTATCTAGTTCGCTCTCTTTATACATAGTGAGATTATATCAAAAGTAATTTATTTGCTAAATGGCATTTGATGTGGTATTTAGCGACTTTAAAGCCTATAATTTTTATCCAAAGAGCCTTATGCACTTTTGCGAAAGCTCAAAACCAAAGCACCAATAATTACGATTTGTACTACCAAAAGGATATAATGGATATTGTAAACTTGTTCGATATTTGGGATATTTGCATAATAGCTATAAAAACCAAATGAGAAAATCATTCCTACTATTGAGCCGATTTGTTTGGACATATCAATACGAGAGAGAGTTTCAGGCTCATTTAAAAAGATAGTCTCAGCTCTAACAAGATAGCTTCCAAACAGAAATGTCACTTGATATCCTATATAGACTAAAAGGGCTGTTGCATAAGAGATATTGAATACGAGAAAATATATCACTACAAATAGCATCACAAATTCAACAAGTAACGAGATAGCATAAAACCAATAGATATTAAAAAGTTTATAGTAAAATTTAGCAACCACAAGCATCCCCAAAGCTAGCAACAAACCACCTATTGAGTAGATAGATGGAGCTAGTGGCGTATAGATGCTCATGACACTACCTATCGATATTCCCAAAAAGAGAGAATTGAGAAGTTTATAGATGATAAAATTGCGCACCACTATCTCCATGATAGCTCCTTTAAAACAAATAGTCTAGCTTGAAATTGAAGTTTCTGCCATATTGGTTGTATCCATACACACTTTGGTACTCTTTGTCAAAGAAATTTTTTAGGTGCAGTGCTATACTCAGTTTGTCGTTGTATCTTTTTTGCAAATTGAGATTCCAGATGGTATAGTTTCCAGTTTTATATTTTCTCTCTTCGGGGTAAGTTTGTAATGAGAATCTATCTCCTATATAGCTACTATTTAGAGTCACTATCGTTGAGGTGTCATGTAGGTATTCGAGCCAACAATTTAACTCATCTTTTGCTCTATTGTAAAGAGGGGTTTTTGTATCGATGAGGTGGGTGTAGTTGGCTTTTAGGATAAATCTTTCTAAAAAAAGCGGACTTTTTGCAGACATTTCAAATCCCTTTATTTTTTTATCAGTGCTAATGTTATAGTAGCCATTGTCATACAAGATATCATCTTCAATTTTGTTGTGAAAATAGGTTAGAGTCATCCAATCTTTATACGATAAACTCAAATCATAGCCATCAATAAAGCTTGGCTTGAGTGTTTCGCCAAAAACAGGATTTGACAATTGGTATACCGAAGGTGCATTAAACGATGTGTAGTAATTTACACCTAATTTTACATCATTGGTTGCAACATACTTTGCACCTAATTTGTATGTAGTTTTATTGTTAAATTTATTGAAATCATCATATCTAATATTTGCCTCAAGGAGTAGCTTATCAATTGGCTTTATAGTATTTGACAGGAAAATACCTTTGTTCCTAAAGCTTCCATCTGTTGGTTCACTGGGATAGAATTGACTAATATAATGATTAAAGCCATCGATATTTTTATACTCAACACCTAAAACACTTTTGCCAAATTTATGAACATAAGAGTTTATGAGTGAATATTCATTTGATGTGGCTTCGTATTTGTATCTTCCATTCTCATAAAAATATTCTCTCTCATGCTTCCCGTAAGCTACATTGAAAATCGACTCAATATCGCCTATCTTTGTTGTGATGGATCCTGCGATATTGGTGCTATCAGTGATAAAATTACTGTAATCATCATTGGCGCCATTTTCATTAAATTGGCTATCAAAATCACCTTTTGTTTTTGTTTTAATAAGAGTCATTGAAGCTTTTGTGTCGTTTGTAAAATCGTATCCTATACCTGCGGTTACATTTTTGTTGTTGTATCCATCTTTTTCGCTCTTTTTTGGAGCGAGTGCAGAGATACCATCGGTGTCAATGAATGAGCCAATTAGCTGAGTTTGAAGCCTATCATTTTTATAAAAAAGAGATATATCAGCCCCTTTGGTTTGATAGCTCCCACCACTTAAACTAACTTCCCCTTGAAGGCCTTCTTTTTTACCCTTTTTTGTGATGATATTGATAACTCCACCACTAGCGTTTGCCCCCCATATACTGGAGCTCCCACCCTTTATTATCTCTATTTGTTCGACATTTGAGATGGGCAAAAACTCTATCAATGCCATATTGTTTGTAGTGGAGGGGTCATTGAGTCTCATTCCATCGACCAAAACCAATACTTTGCCACTATCAATCCCGCGGATAAAAAAAGAGCTTTTTTGACCTAGTCCACCATTTTGGGCATGTTGCACCCCCATGGCACTAGCGAGTGCTTCAGATACAGATAGGTAGCCATTTTGTTTTATCTCTTCATTAGTTATGAGAGTTATGTTTGAAGTTGTTTGAGTTACATTTTGTTTGGTTTTGTTGGAGCTTACTATCTCTATATCTCCTAGATTGATACCACTGGATGATAAAATACTAAGTGGTACGAGTGTAAGTGTTGCTATTTTTTGCATACGTTCCCTTTTTGTATATTTTTTATAGATTATATTGCTAGCTGATGGTTTGTGAAATAAACCTTTTTCAATTGATATGTTGCGAACTAAAGGGAAGGTGGAGATGTTTTATGTGGTTCAAATATATGAGCAAATTTATGGTATTGGTAATTGGTATCGTTTCTTGAGAGAATAAACCAGGTAGAATACATAGCGATAATTGCTAATGAGAAGTACCGTTTACCAAAACCTCTTAAATGTTTCATGGGTTGATTGTATCATTTTTTCCTTTTGAGTTTAAATAAATAAAAGTATAATACCCCCAAAAGAAGACAGAAGGAATTTAGATGGTAAAGCCTATATTAACTACTGATGAGTTTAAGCAGTTTGTTGCAAATGCTAAGACAAAAGAGGGGCGTCGTGAGCCTTTGGCTTTTGGAATTGCACGAGTTGATAGAGGACAAAAAAATCGCGACAAGATACTTCAAGCCTCTTTCCCTGTAATAAATTGGAAAGAGAATTTTGGCTCTGCTGTTGTTTTTATGGAGGCTCTTGAGGCAGCTGGTGTCAAAGTAGATTGCTCTGGTTCAGAATTTGTAGCAAGCCTCAATGATAGTTTTGTAAAAAATAGTATCGATCTTTTTGGTCCATTTCTCAATGAAGCAATAGGTGATGCACACAAAAATGTACAAGTAGTAAAAGTACTTTCATCCAAAGAGACTTTAGGCTCAGACTATCGCATAGTTTTTCTATTTGAAGATGAAGCACCAAAAAGTGTTGAGGCGGTATATCTCAAGCTTTATGCCCTTTCGTTAGGTAAAGCACCTTTAAGAGGGATTAATTTAAATGGTGCTTTTGGTATACTGAGTAATGTAGCGTGGGTTGGTAATACCCCTTATGAGCTTGATTATCTCAGAGAGCATGAGATTGAGATGAAGCTTTCAGGAACATATCCAGTTATAGATAGTGTTGATAAATTTCCAAGATATCTCCAGCACATCATACCAGCTGACAACACAAGGATACTAGAAGCAAGTAGAGTGAGAATGGGGGCGCAGCTAGCACCTGGAACTACTGTGATGCCTGGGGCTAGCTATATTAACTTCAATGCAGGAACATTAGGTGCGGTGATGGTAGAGGGGCGTATATCAAGCTCTGCGATAGTTGGGAGTGGAAGCGATGTTGGAGGAGGAGCAAGTATACTAGGCGTTTTAAGTGGTACTGATGGTAATCCTATCAGCATAGGAGAAAATACCCTTTTGGGCGCAAATTCGGTTACAGGAGTGCCGCTAGGTGATGGGTGTATTGTTGATGCGGGGATAGCTATCTTAGCTGGTACAAAAATATCTATTTCGCCACAAGAATTAATCAAAATCCAACAAGCCAATCCGGGTGCAAAACTTGAACAAAAGAGTATTTTTAAAGGCTCAGAGCTTCAAGGTTTGCATGGGATACACTATCGTCAAGATTCAACAACAGGTGAGATTATAGGGCGCAGAAGTACAAGAGAGGTGACTCTCAACAGTGAGCTCCATTGAGTATCAATATGGAGCAATATGAGTTGCTAAGAGATGTTCTCCTTTTGGCACTATCAAAAAAAGAGTCAAGCGAGACGATAGAAGATATCCTCAAGATGCTTGAATCCTCTGGAGCGATGAGTCTGCAAGAGGGTCATGAGATAATCTTAGACCTAAAGGAAAAAGGTGCTATTGTCGGGGATGGACTCTCTTTTGTAGGGCTTGCATTGGCAAAAGAGGCACAGCAAAAATTTACACTATAAGGAGTAGCTACTATGCTAAGCACACAAGCAAATGAGGCGTTCAATGAAGACAGATATGAAGACTCTTTTGCAATGCATACAACACTAGCAAAAAATCCAAAAGATAAAGATGCACTATATATGTTAGGCCGTCACTATATGGATGGGCTAGGGGTTGAAGCCAATTACGATAAAGCTATTTCCCTACGGAAAAGGACAGCAGAAGCTGGAAGCATAGATGCACAATATGCACTACTTGAACGCAACCAAACAACTTCAAAATGTTGCAAGGGGTAAGATGCGTATCGATAAATGGCTTAGTTGTGTAAATGTAGTCAAAAGACGGACAGTCGCCTCTGATATGGTCAAAAATGGTGTTGTGCTTGTCAACGGTGTCGTTGCTAAGCCATCAAAAAATGTTGCAGTTGGAGACGTGATTACTATACGCTATCTCAACGGCGATAGTAATTTTAAAGTATTAGCGATACCAACTACAAAAACGATACCAAAAAGTCAAAAAGAGCTTTTTGTTGCTTCACTCTAAAGGAGATACCATGGATACAACACAAAAAAAATTTGAAGAGCTTTTTTCAGGCAATATGCAAGAGGATAGTGCACATGATTTTTTAGTTGGATTATATGAGAAAAAAGAGACTGCTCATGAGATAGCAATAGCCGCCAAAGTTATGCGCAAACATGCACTCTCATTGCCAATTGATGATTTGCTTGCTAGTGAAGCTATCGATATCGTTGGAACAGGCGGGGATAGAAGTGGTACTTTCAATATCTCTACAGCAGTCTCATTGCTTGTTGCTTCTTTGGGGTGCAAAGTTGCAAAACATGGAAATAGAAGTATCACTAGCAAGTCAGGCTCAGCAGATGTTCTAGAGGCTTTGGGGATAAATTTGCATTTAGATCCAAGCAAACAAGCACAAATGCTTCAAGAGGGTGGATTTTGTTTTGTTTTTGCACCTGATTATCACCCAGCTATGAAGCATATCATGCCAATACGCAAATCGATTCCTCATAGAACTATTTTCAATATCTTAGGACCATTGACAAATCCAGCAGGAGTACAAAAATATCTTTTGGGGGTTTTTGATCCAGAGTTTATCCCACCTATTGCTGAAGCTATGTTGGAGCTAGGAGTTAAGAGAGCTTTTGTAGTGAGTAGTCAAGATGGAACAGATGAGATATCTTTGGGGGCGAAAACATCTTTTGCTTATATAGAATCAGGCCTGGTAAGTTATGGTGAGATTAATCCTCAAGCTTTTGGTTTTGTTCCAGCTTCAAAAGAGGAGCTTTTGGGTGGCGATAGCACAATGAATGCGCAAATTATAAGGGATATATTTTCGACCGAAGAACAAGGTCCAAAGAGAGATGTTGTTTTGCTCAATGCTGCATTTGCATTGTTTGTTGCCGGTGCTTGTAGAGATATCCCGCATGGTATAGAGATGGCAAAAGAGGCTATCGATTATGGCAAGGCTACAGCACATTTAGCCAAACTTATTACACTTTCAAACACCCTATAATGAGTAAAAAAATAACAACAACACTTGAAAACATTGAGATTGTTGTAGCAAAATTAAAAGAGATATTACCATCACACTGCATACTCTTTTTAAATGGAGATTTAGGCTCAGGCAAAACAACACTAGTCCAAGCTATTGCAAGTTCGTGTGGCATTAAAAGCGATGTCACATCCCCAACTTTTAGCTTGCAACATGTATATAGTAACAGTTTTTTCCATTATGACTTATATCGTATCGATATTCAAAGTGTTTTAGAGATGGGACTTTTTGAAGAGTTTGACAAACAAGGTTGGCATTTTGTAGAGTGGGGCGAAGATAGCCTTAGAGATTTTTTAGAAAGTGCTGGATATAATACTTGCACTATAGAGATCCACTACAATGGTAAAGAGATGCGAGATTATATCATAGGAGATACATGCACACCCTAGAAGCAAAAGGCCTCTCAAAGATCATAAAAAAGACAAAAATAGTACACGATATATCACTTGTTGTAAAAAGCAAAGAAGTCGTTGGGCTTTTGGGGCCAAATGGGGCAGGGAAGACAACCTCTTTTTATATGATTTGCGGATTAACCGATGCTTCAAGTGGCAAGGTGCTTTTGGATAATGAGGTAATCACCCATTTACCTTTGAGTACGAGAGCTAAAATGGGTATAGGATATTTGCCTCAAGAATCAAGTATATTCAAGGACTTGAGCGTAGAAGAGAATCTACTCATTGCCGCTGAAGCATTGAGACTTGATGATAAAAAAACAAAAGAGCGAATAGAGAAATTATTGGAAATTTTCAATATAGAGCCTATTCGCAATAGAGATGGCATACAACTTAGTGGTGGTGAGCGTAGACGAGTTGAGATAGCAAGAGCATTGGTTGGTGAGCCAAAATTTTTGCTACTAGATGAGCCATTTGCAGGAGTTGACCCTATAGCTGTAATTGATATCCAAAATATCATTAGACAATTGGTCGCTTTGGATATGGGTGTTTTAATCACTGACCATAATGTCAGAGAGACTCTAGGGGTCTGCGATAGAGCTTATGTAATGCGTAGTGGTGAAATGTTAGCTAGTGGGACAAGTGGAGAGATTGCCAATGATGAGCATGTTCGCAAATATTATTTGGGTGAAAACTTCTCTTTCTAGATAGTAGGTGCTATAATCGCTTCATGAAAACTATAACAAATATCCAAGATCTCCCATCTCCATGTTGGCTTCTTGAGGAGTCTCTTTTGCGTAAAAACATTGCCATTATGAAACAGATACAAGATAAAGCCAAAGTGAAGATTTTGCTGGCTTTGAAGGGGTATGCACTTTGGAAGAGCTTTGGTATGATGCGTGATGTGCTTCATGGATGTTGTGCTAGTGGATTGCATGAGGCAATTTTGGCTCATGAAGAGTTTGCCAAAGAGATACATACCTATTCGCCTGCCTTTAAAGAAGAAGAGATAAAAGATATTGCTAAAATTTCCCACCATATGGTTTTTAATACACCTGCGCAATTTCACCGTTTTGCTTCTCTTGCAAAAGGGTATAATCCAAAGATATCTCTAGGTCTTAGGGTAAATCCAGAGTTTTCCAAGGCTCCAAAAGAGATCTATAACCCCTGTGGACTCTATTCGCGACTTGGAACAACAAAGGCAAATTTTGATGAGGCTATTCTTGAGCAATGTGATGGGTTGCATTTTCATGCACTTTGCGAAGAAGATGTCGATGCATTAGAGGGGGTGCTTGAGCATTTTGAGTCTAATTTCGGTACTTTTATACCACAAATGAAATGGATAAATTTTGGTGGTGGACATCATATTGCAAGAGATGATTATGATGTTGATAAACTTATAAAACTTTTGAAAAATTTCAAAGCAAGATACCCAATGGTGGAGGTATATCTTGAACCTGGAGAAGCGATAGGGTGGCGAACAGGTGCCTTATATGCAACTGTGTTGGATATCGTCGAAAATGGCATGAGTATAGCGATTTTGGACACTTCGGCAGAAGCGCATATGCCTGATACTATTTTGATGCCTTATCGTGCTGAAGTTCGAGGAGCCAAAAAACCCAATGGTGCTCCTTATGTTTATCGCTTAGGGGGGAATACGTGCCTTGCTGGAGACATTATGGGGGATTATAGTTTTGACCAGCCCCTCAAGATAGGTGATAGGATAATTTTCGAAGATCAGATGCACTACACTATGGTCAAGGCTACTACTTTTAATGGGATTAAGCTTCCCGATATAGCCATTCGTCGAATTGATGGAACTGTCGATATAGTTCGTCAATTTAGTTATGAAGATTTCAAAAATAGACTCTCTTAAGGTTTTGGAGAGTAGATTATATCTCCTAGAGACTCAACCTCTTTTTTATAAAAAATATCGACACTTGTTGACTCTTGACTCACTGAAACAACCCCTTCGACAGTTCTTGAATGATTGTATTTGACTTTAACACCCGATATTGCACCATCTACATATATAACTGTGATTTTATCAGTTAGTTTTTTGCCAACTTCTACACTATCTCCACCAAGGACTAGATGATCAACTGCTATACCCACATCAGCTAAAGCAGATTTTGCTATAGCACCACCCATGATTTTCATCATCTCTTCGCTACTATGGGTATCAGCTCCGCTCTCTGAGTCAAAAAGTAGTATTGAGAGGATTTGTTCTCTTGTGAGTCTAGGAGTTGAACTAAAGGTAATATTTGGCATACTTGGTGAACCTGTGATTGCTATTTTGATTTCGTGATTGAGTGACATGTAGTTTGCTTTGATATCAAGTTGTGGTTTGTTTGGGTCTCCTGTAAAATAGATATAACTTTCTTGAAGGGTAAATTTCTTATTCTCAAAGTAGTATGTCCCCCCTTTTGGTATAGTAATCATCCCTGCCATCATCATAGGAGATTGTTGTACTTTTTCGATACCTAAATTTGCAATGATATCTAATGATACCCTCCCTTGGGAGTATTTGATAGGGGAAGAGGTCTTTATTTTGAGTGATGTATTAAGGTTCTCAAAGAAAGGAGATGGTACTTTTTGCTCTTGGAGAATAATGATATCTTCATCATTGGGGAATGTTTTTTGTTCGAAGTTGTACCCTATCGATCCAGACGATATATCTATCGTACCCGAAAGAGTTATTGCATTGCCATCTAGTAGTGCATCTAGATTGAGATTTCCACTGATATTTATCCATTTAGTTTTTATATCAAAGGGATTAGCAGTGGCGGCAAAATTTCCTTGAGCACTTTGTAGATTATATGTCCCTTGGATTTGTATCTGGTCATTTATCCACAAGCTCTCCACTCTTAATATGTTATCGGCAAATTCGATTACCGAAGGTCTAGAGGAAAATACCCTTTCGTTGTCATATGTTGCCTCATAAGAGTTAATGTTCCAGATGTTTTTATCACGAGTTATTTGCATTCTTAGATCGGCAATAGGTTTTTTTTGTTCTCCAATGTAAAGTTCATTAGAAAAGAGAGCTATAGTGCTCGGTGTATCGCTATTCCATACTATGTCACTTTTTAGTCCACCTTTTGGGAGATTGATTCGTGGTTTATACCAGTTAGCTAGCCCAATTTGTAGATTTTCCAATGAAGAGACATCTAAGCTAAGTTGGAGTGACTTTGTTGTTCCTTGTGCATTTAGTAGTGCACTTGCAAAATCGAGTCTACCATTTATATTGTCGTCCTTATCTATGACTACCTCACCTTCGATACCTAGACCTTTTAAGTTAATACTTATTCCATTTGAATCTAAAGTAGTTTTTGCTTCAATAGTCTTGATATTTTCCCATTTTATTTCTGGTGACATACTAGAAAGCAATGAGTCAGAAGATAGTGAAAAGTTGCTAGTTAGTTTCCAGATATTCTTTTCAAATTTAGCATTTGTGGTGGCGTCAATAAGGTTAGATTTTATCGTTATTTGCGGAGCTACTGATGTGATATCTTTCAGATTTAGTGGTGCATTTAGTTCAAATTGACCTTTAGCTTGAGAGAGATTTTTAGGCATCCACTCTTTAAGTGGAATATCTTTTTTTGTTTTTATATTTAAATCCCCATAGGTGTAATCAGGAGTGATGAAACTTGCTTGAAATTCGTCATTTTCAAAATATGCTTCAACTCCATGTATATCTCCATGATATTTTATGATAGGTTTCTCTTTTTTTTGGCTACTAGAGAGTATCATGGGTTGTAATATAAGTTTGCCTTTGTATCCAAGGGTGCTATCTGCCTTTTTTGTTAGATGATTTGTTAAAAAAGTTTTTTGAAGCTCAGGGGTAAATATAGTAGCATTAGAGTCTATAGTGAGATTGCGTTCTTTTATATCGTATTTGAGTCGTGACTGCACTTTTTTGATATCAATTTGTGGGATATTTCTCCATATATTTCTAGGGGTTGCCTCTAGAGTAATATTGATATCAAATAGAGATAGAGTCATCTCCTTGACTGCT
>OMKS01003056.1_pt1 | contig 13549 bp, 10 predicted proteins | sample 1674721 | NCBI WGS metagenome assembly OMKS01 (sample SAMN06264996, study PRJEB25208) | sediment metagenome | isolation source: hot spring sediment | place: USA: California | collected 2014-09-02 | reverse complement strand
TCTTGATAGTTTATAAATAAAGAGTTAAAACAATTTGTAGTATAATATCGCCAAAATAGGTAAAATAAGGAAACAGGTATGAAGTTCGAAGATATCGAAATAGAAGAGGTAGATTTTGGGGCGATGCTCGAGGAGTCTTTTAAGAGGGAAGACTCAGGGAGCAATCTAGTCTCAGGTAAAATTGTACAAATAAACGAAGCAGACAATCAAGCGATTATCGATATCGGTAGAAAAAAAGAGGCAATTATGTCTTTGGATCAATTGCGTGATGGTGAAGGTGCTTTGCTTTTTACTGAGGGTGATGACATAGATGTAGTTGTGACAGGTTCACGTGGTGATCGAGCTGTGGTCTCTTATGAGGTAGCAAAAAAACAAATTGCACTCAAAGAGTTTATAGAGAGTTACGATGAGACTCAAGAGTATATTATAGATGGTGTAGTGACCAAGAAAAATAAAGGTGGCTACATAGTGGAGTGCGATGGTTTAGAGTTTTTTATGCCAAAAACATTGGCATATCTAAGTCAAAAGATAGATGCTATAGGTAGAAAAATCAAAGCTATCGTTACAAAAGTTGATAAAGATAAAAACTCTGTTATCATCTCTAGAAAAGAGCTTATCGAAAGAGAGAGTGAAAAGATCGATGAAGTTGCTACGGCCATATTAGAAAAAAAAGAGCCATTGATAGGTGTCGTCAAAAAGATAACTAATTATGGTCTTTTTGTTGATGTTGGTGGTGTTGATGGATTGGTTCATTATTCTCAAATTTCACACAAAGGTCCAGTAAACCCTTCAAAGTATTTCTCGGAAGGTGATGAGGTTAGTGTGATTGGCTTAGATTATGACAAGAAAAAACGACACCTCTCACTATCTATCAAAAGCACCCATCCCGATCCATGGAAAGATATAGAGAAGATACTTAGTGTTGGAGATACTGTAAGCGCTCAAGTTAGCAATATAGAGCCTTATGGTGTGTTTGTCGATTTGGGTGAAGATTTGGAAGCATTTTTGCATGTTTCAGAGATATCATGGGATAAAAATGTGAAGCATCCACAAGATTATCTTACTATTGGTCAAGAGGTCAATGTAGAGATAATTGAAATAAACAAAGAGGAAAAAAGACTTCGTGTGAGTCTAAAAAAGCTTAGTGCTAAACCAATCGATTCATTTGTAGCTTCTCATAAAGTTGGAGATGTCGTCCGTGGTGTTGTGACATCAATTACCGATTTTGGAGCATTTGTAAAAATAGGAAATATTGAAGGTTTATTGCACAATCAAGAGATTTCATGGGATAAAACAAAAACAGCAAAAAATAGTCTAAAATCTCAAGAAGAGGTTGAGGTGAAAATCATCAAAATCGATAAAGAAGCAGGGAAAATTTCTTTAAGTAAAAAAGCTCTTGAAGATTCTCCAACAAAACAATTTGCAGCGACTCATAAGGTTGGAGATATCGTTGAGGGTGTCGTAAAAGATAAAAAAGATTTTGGTGTATTTATATCAATTAATGGAAATATCGATGCACTAATTCGTACAGAAGATCTAGCCCCACTCAAGATAGAAGAGATTGAAAAAGGTAAAGAGATCAAAGCAGTTATCGTGTTTATGGATATACCAAATGACCGTATTCGTGCATCTGTAAAAAGACTTGAAAGACAACAAGAAAGAGACGCTATAAGTCGTATCAATACCGCTCAAGATGATAGCATGACACTGGGTGATATACTCAAAGATCAGTTGAAAAAATAAGGATATATCGATGTCAAAAACAGTCGTTGTTGTATGTGACCATATCCATCAAAAAGGGTTGGATATATTGGTCGCTGACCCTGACATAGAGATGATCAATGCAGCAGATGAGCCAAAAGATAAACTTGTCAAAGAGATTTTGCCACAAGCTACAGTGGCTATTACTCGAAGCTCTACAGATGTTGATGAGTTTTTCTTGGAATATGCCACTTCTATCAAGGCAATTGTTAGGGCTGGTGTTGGTGTCGATAATGTCGATATGGATGGATGCAGTAAGAGAGGTATTGTGGTGATGAATGTTCCAACTGCAAATACAATTGCAGCAGTTGAGCTTACTATGGCACATATGCTTTCGTGCGTACGCCAATTTCCTTATGCCCATAACAATCTAAAAATTGATAGAGTTTGGCGACGACAAGACTGGTATGGCACTGAACTAAAAGGGAAAAAACTAGGTATCATAGGATTTGGTAATATAGGCTCTCGTGTTGGGATACGAGCAAAAGCTTTTGAGATGGAAGTGATTGCATATGATCCCTATATAGATTCATCAAAAGCGACAAACCTTGATATCGCCTATACAGAAAATTTTGAAGATATATTGGCATGCGATATCATCACTATACATACTCCAAAAACAGAAGAGACTATAGGGATGATAGGGGCCGATGAGATATCCAAGATGAAAGATGGTGTGATTCTTATCAATTGCGCTAGAGGCGGTCTCTATGAGGAGAAAGCACTTTTAGAGGGGCTAGCAAGTGGCAAGATAGCAATGGCTGGAATCGATGTCTTTGACAAAGAGCCAGCGATAGATCATCCATTGCTCGATCTTAACAATGTCACTGTCACTCCACACTTAGGGGCAAATACCCTTGAGTCTCAAGAGAATATAGCTATTCAAGCAAGTGAAAATGCAATATCAGCTGCCAAAGGGATATCCTATCCAAATGGCTTAAATTTGCCAATCAAAGAGAATGAATTGCCAGATTTTGTTAGGCCATATCTCGAGTTGACTCAAAAAATGGGACACTTAAGTGCGCAGATTATGAGAAGTGCTGTTAAATCTATCAAGATAACCGCAAGAGGGGATATAGCACCATACATAGAATCACTAGGTACTTTTGCAACAGTGGGTATCTTGACTGAATCACTAGCTGATCAGGTTAATTATGTCAATGCTGAATTTGTAGCAAAAGAGCGTGGGATAGAAATCACAAAAGAGACAAAACCAAACGAGAGTGGATTTAACAATAAGATAACTATCAAGATTGCCACTCAAAATGGGACACTCAGGATTGCAGGGACTGTATTTGAAGGGACTGTGCAAAGAATCATAGAGATAGATGATTATATAGTCGATGTTGAACCAAAAGGGGCTATGATATTTTTCAGAAATACAGACACCCCTGGAGTGATAGGAGATGTTGGTAAAATTATAGCAGAGCATAAACTCAATATATCTGATTTTAGGTTGGGCAGAGATCACCGCAAGCAAGCTCTTGCAGTAGTTAGAGTAGATGGGGTAATCACAAAAAAACTTTTAGAAGATCTTTCAAGGTTAGAGGCATGCCTTAGTGCTTCATATGGGGTCTTGTAACCCCTTTGTTTTTAAATAACTCAAGAAATTTATGCTAGTTAATCTATCTTTGGTATAATAACTCTCAATTAAAAAAAGTTAACAAGGAATTTTGGAGTGAAACCTTTGAGATATTTAGTTACAATTTTATTGGCACTTCCATTGTGGTCAGGTGTGCAAAATCTATCGCTTGATCAAGCAATTGAGATGCTTAAAAAAGAGAATCTTGAGTTGAAAATTTCTCGTTTTGATGAACAAATCAAACAATACGAAGCAAAAATAGCACGAGCCTACAAGCTTGGCAAGCTTGATACTACAGTGACTGGAATGCGCTCAAACGATGCAGGAAATGTTTTTGGGTTCAAGCTTCAAAGTAGAGAGGCAACTTTTGGTGATTTTGGATTTGGTGAATTGAAAGACGGTGCTGATCCACTTCCAGTTGCTCCAAAGGCATTAAACTATCCAGTTGCTAGAAATCACTATCTTGCAAAAGCTACTTTTGCTATCCCACTTTATACAGGTGGCAAACTTGAAGAGTATGGGAAAATAGCACACAAGATGGTCGAAATGAGTCGTCTTGATACAAAAAAAGTGCTACAAGAGAAGATTTTTCAAACGAAAAAAACATTTTTTGATATCGCACTTGTTGAGCAGTATATCAACCATTTGACAAAAATTAACACAAACATCAAGAGACTAGAAGGTATAGTAACTGCGATGCAACAAGAGGGGTATGCTATACAAACTGATATCCTTGAGGTACAGTCACGCTCCGAAGAGGCACAAAGTATGCTTATTGAGGCGCAGTTAAACCGTGATTTGGCGTATCAGTTTCTATCTTTTTTGCTCAATCAAGAGGTCCATTCTATAGTTAAGCCAAAAGAGATAAAACGCTACTCACCGCTTACTCCAGAAAATATCCAACAAAATAACCTTGATATCCAAAAAGCTAAGCTAGGAGTAGAGATAAGTCGTATGGCAGTTGCTGTCCAGGAGAGTAATTTCTTGCCAAATATAGGGGCATTTGCCGAATATGGAAGTGGAAAAGATGCCTTTTTGCAAGATTTTAGGGACAAAGACTTTTATACTGCTGGAGTGCAACTTTCGTGGAATATATTTAATGGTGGCATAGATAGTGCCAATCTCCAAAAAGCAAAAATCGAATTTCTCAAGACAACAAATCAACTCGAACTTGCCAAGAGTGGTATAGCAGTACAAGCCAAAAAGCTACAAACAGAGATTTTTGCTCATCAAAAAAAGATAGCAGCACATGAAAAAAAACTTCAACTTGCCTCAAAAGTCTATGAGACATATAGCGAAAAATACAAAGAGGGTATCGCATCTATCTCCGATGTACTAGTGAAGCAATCAGAAGAGTTACAGGCACTTTTAGAGTTATTGGGGATAAAAAACGATTATCATGCAAAGATATTTGCTTTGGAGAATTTAGCAAACAAAGGAGTTGAATGATGGGGTTATTGAGACTTTTTATCGTATCAATGTTGGTTATAAGCTATAGTTTAAGTTCAGAATTGGTTTTGAGTGGGAGTGTTGTTTCTGACAATCAAAAAGTACTCACAAGTCGCAATATGGGGTATGTCAAAGAGATGTTAGTGAGCGAAGGAGATTTAGTAAAAAAAGGGCAATTACTCTATGTAATTGACCCTATCGAGGTAAATGCAGCAGAGCAGATGAATCAAAATCAGCTTGATAATATCATGACAAATCTTGTTAGACATGAGAGACTTTATGCAAAAGGGATGGTCTCAAAATATGATTTGGAAAACCTCCGTTTAGCGGCTAAAAATCAAAAACAGATGTTAGCTATATCAAAAGCTCAAGACAAGTATCTTCGGGTAACAGCTCCCAATGATGGCATCATAGTTGCAAAACATCTCAACGAAGGGGAAATGGCAACTCCAGGGATGCCAGCACTTGTCTTGACAGATTTGGATAAACTTAAAATAGTTATTGAGATTGGCGAGAGTGATTTGTCATTATTTGAAGTAGGAACACCCCTAAAAGTTCAAGTACCATCTGTCAATTTTGAAACAAAAGGGAGTGTGAGTGCCATAATTCCCGCTTCAAATCCAATGACACATAAATTTAGAGCAAAAGTCTCTTTTGACAAGGGCGAGAAGATGATCTATCCAGGTATGTTTGCTCGTATCGTTTTAAAGAGGGAGAGTAGATAGGTATGGAGCAACGCTATAAACCTCACGATATTGCTGGATATTTAGCCCAAGGTTTTTTAAAAAATCCACTCACAGCACTTCTTGGGATTTTTTTGCTTTTTATTGGCTATCTTGCATTGGTGATAATGCCAAGAGAAGAGGATCCTCAAATTGCTATCTCAGGTGGTACAGTGATAGTTGCTATGCCAGGAGCTAGTGCATCTGAAGTAGAGAAAATCATCGTCGATCCCCTTGAGCGAAAACTAAGAGAGATAAAAGGGATCGAGCACATTTATGGTATGGCCATGGATAATGTCGGGATGGTCAATGTCATGTACTATATAGGGGAGAATCGCGAAGACTCTAACCTCAAGCTATATGACAAGGTGATGCAAAATCTAGATTTGCTCCCAAAAGGGGCGATGCAACCATTAGTGAAGCCTTTTGATATAGATATAGATATACCTATAGTTAGTGTTGCATTTTTTGTCAAAGACTCCAACAAAACAGATGATATAGCGTTTTACAATACGATAAAAAATATACAACAAGAGATAAATAGTGTTGAAAATGTCTCCAAAACAACACTTCAAGGTGCTAAAAAACCACAGTATAATATTGAAGTTGATTTGCCAAAACTTAGTGCGTACAATATATCTTTGGGGCAAGTGATGCAAGGTGTCTCTTCTATGTCAGTTGGGGTACCAGAGGTCAAAACTCCTACACAAGATGGGAAAATAGTAGTTTTTGGTATCGAAAATGGGATCAAAGATACCGATGATATTGCCAATATAGCTATCGCAAATTATGGTGGTTCATTGGTCTATATCAGAGATATTGCCAAGGTTACAAAAGGGATAGATACCCAAAACTTTCAAGAAGCAAAAATTCGCTACAGAGATAGCGACGATGAGCCGATAAAAGCAGAAAAAAGACAAACTACCCTAAGTGTATCAAAGTTAGCAGGGACAAATGCAGTTGTAGTGGCACAAGATGTCTTAGAGACTATAGCAAAAAATGAGCAAATGCTTCACGATGCAGGTATTGGGTACATTGTCTCTAGAAATTATGGAATCCGCGCAAACAATGCAGTCAATGAGCTGATGCACCATTTGGTCATTACGATTATTTTTATCGCTGTTATGCTAGTTTTTGCCCTTGGGTGGAGGGAGTCTTTGATAGTCACTTTTACTGTACCAGCGATATTGGCGATTACTCTGTTTATCGCTTATTTGAGTGACCAGACTATCAATCGGATAACCTTATTTGCTTTTTTGCTCTCTTTGGGCTTGCTTGTAGATGCAGCTATTATAGTTATAGAAAACATACATCGCCATACGCATTCACATAACGCACACAACCAAAGTATGGAAGAGCTTTTAGTTGAGGCAACAGACGAGATAGGTCCACCTACCAACATAGCAACTTTGGCTATCATTTTGACTATGGTTCCGATGGCATTTGTTGGTGGGATGATGGGGTCATTTATGAAGCCAATCCCTCTAAATGTACCAGTGGCATTGATCGCTTCTTTGGTAGTAGCATATATCTTTACCCCATATCTAGCACTCAAGCTACTCTCCAAAGGTAAAGAAAAAGGGGAGAAAAAATGAAACGATTTGAAAAATTTATAAAAAGCATTTTAGAAAATCGTGCCAAAAAAAAGATAGTATTGATAGCAACTGCTGTACTGTTTCTCCTCTCATTGTTGATGTTTCCAACGAAGATAGTTTTAGCAAAGATGCTTCCAGGGAAGAGTGATAACACATTTTCTATCTATATCGATGCTCCAGCTGGTAGCTCTGTAGTTCAGACCAAAGAGGTTGCCACATGCGCTATGGATATCTTGCAAGAGGAGTCACAGATACTCCATATGGAACTTTTTTTAGCCCATGGGATACCACTTGATTATGCAGGATTGGTCAAGGGTAGTGGGATGAAACAGACACAAAATGTAGCAGAGATATCGGTAAATCTTACAGATAAAAAAACTAGAAAAGAGCCTTCATATCTCATGGTGCAACGACTCAGACCTATCGTCCAAGAGGCTTGCGAGGGAATAGTCGATGGCACATCGATCAAATTTGTAGAACAGCCAGCGGGTCCTCCGACAATGGCTTCAGTTGTTGTAGAGGTGCATGGACAAGATAATGCCAAGATTAGTCAAATAGCCTTACAAGTCGCAAGTATCCTCTCTGATACAAAAGGGTTGGTTGATGTTGATATATTAGGGGACAAAATCTACCAAAAATACAGCCTTGAGCTTGACAAGGAGAGGGCTGCGCGTAGCGGACTTGATGTCGCGCAAGTCAATCAGATGCTTTATCTGGCTTTTGAAGGGATGGTTGTAGGGTATAAAAATACTCCAGACTCTACAGATCAAATCCCTATTTTTCTTGTACTTGATTCAGATAGCAAGTCGCTACACTCTAGCTCAAAAGAGGCATTGTATACCAAGCTCTCATCTTTGGAGATGATGAATCAATCGGGTATGCTTGTGCCTCTTTCGCAGCTAGTTACAATCAAAGAAGTTGACTCTAGTCCTATCATAATGCATAAAAATCTTAGTCGCATGGCAAATGTCATAGCAGAGACTGATATGGTATCGCAAGTCTATCCACTCTTGGATGCAAGGGCTCAAATGATTGAATATTTTAGCGATGATTATGTGGTGACCAAAGAGCCAGGAATGTCAACTTATATGTTTGATTTGCATCTTGAGGATAAAAAAACTGGTGAGAAGTTTTTACTCAGATGGGATGGTGAGATGAAAGTGACTCTTGATACCTTTAGGGATTTGGGCGGAGCTTTTATAGCTGCATTGGTTTTGATATTTCTCTTGTTGGTTGTCTATTATAAAAGTTTTGTTCTAAGTGGCACAGTGTTGCTCGGTTCATTTTTGTCTATCATTGGTGTTATTTTTGGGCATTTAGTCGCTGATATTGTGACACGCGATACATTCTTTTTGACTGCCACTTCGCTCATAGGCTTTATAGCCCTTATGGGGATAAGTTCAAGAAATTCATTGCTATTGATAGATTTTGCAAAGTCTCTTATGATAGATCATGGTATTGAAAAAAAACAAGCCATCGCTATAGCTTCAGCAACTAGAGCCAAACCTATAGCGCTCACAGCGATAGCTATCATACTAGGATCAACTCTCCTTGCAGGTGACCCTATATTTGGAGGGCTAGGTGTGGCACTCATCTCAGGGACTGTTGCAGCGGTCTTTGTCTCTTTGCTTTTTGTTCCTATATTGATGGACAATTCAAAAGCGATGGATTTCACACCAATCAAAAACGATAGAAGCAACTAACGCGCTTCTGTAGTATCTTTGGTTTTTTATCATATCTTCTTTAATCATTCATACGATATAATTTATATATTTTGAGAAACAAGGAGTAGCGATGGCAACAGTAGGTATGGGTGATATAAAAAAGGGTGTTCGACTTGAAATCGACGGCAATCCATTTAAAGTTATCGAATTCCAACATGTCAAGCCTGGAAAAGGGGCGGCGTTTGTAAGGGTAAAGATCAAAAACCTACAAACAGGCAAGGTGATAGAAAAAACTGTCCATGCAGGTGATAAGTTTGAAGTGCCTTCTTTGGAGCAAAAGACTATGCAGTACCTCTATGATGATGGTGAATTTTTGCAGTTTATGGATACTACTAACTACGAGCAGATAGGATTGACACTAGATCAAGTAGGTAAAGAGACATTTGATTTTATGGTTGATGGGATGGAGGCAGATATTTTGTTTCACAATGGCAAGCCTATATCAGTTGAGATACCACAAACTGTTGTTTTGAAAGTCGTTGAAACTCCTCCAAACTTCAAAGGGGATAGCCAAGGCGGTAAAAAACCAGCTACCCTTGAGAGTGGAGCGGTAGTTCAGGTACCATTTCATATACTAGAGGGCGAAATGATAAAAGTTGACACCATAGAGGGAGTCTATCTAGAAAAAGCAAAATAAAAGGAGAGATGATGGCACGCGTATTGTTACCACTAGCAGAAGGGTTTGAAGAGATTGAGGCAGTAAGTCTGATAGATATCATGAGACGAGGTGGTATCGATGTAGTTGTTGCTTATCTTGATGCCGATTTTTCAGGAGAGCTTGTCACGGGGGCAAATGGTATCACTATACAAGCACAATTGCCAATCTCGAGCATCATAGCAGATGATTTTGATATGATAGTATTGCCTGGTGGATGGGGTGGAACCAATCATCTAGCACAAGATACAAGAGTCCAAAGTCTCCTTAGAGATTTCCAAGCCAAAGATAAATTTGTAGGTGCGATATGTGCTGCACCTTTTGCACTTCACAAAGCAGGAGTACTTAGCCAAAATTATACATGTTATCCATCTGTAGAAGAACAAATAGGCGGGAGTGGATATACCGACAAGCACGAAGTTGTCCAAGACGGCAAAGTACTCACCTCAAGAGGTCCAGGGACTGCAATTTGCTTTGGGCTTGCTATCGTGAGACTCCTTGTTGGCCAAGAGAGCTATGAGATGGTAAGAGGCGGTACATTAAGTGAGTTTTGCAAACCTCTATAAGAACGACCCAAAAAGATGGAGTCTTCTTGTGAAGAGAAACGACTTTAAGCACTAAACGATGTGAGTAAGTTCTCATAATCACTCAATTTTTAGAGCGATACCCAATGGTAAAGTTTATAGCTTACCTTTTGGATAAGATCATTGAAGATGGCTTCTTTGATTTTGATCATCAAAAAACGTAGCTACCCTTGCCATCTTTGATTTGCATGGATGATACAAAAGATATATATCAATCGAATAACTCTCAAAAAAATTAACATCATTTTAGTTAAACCTATAGTATCATTTTGCTATGAGTTATATTAATAAAATATTTTTACTGGATGTGCAAGGCAACTAGAGTTGTATGCAAAGAAGGGGTGAGATGAATGACCGTCTCTAAATTAGTCTCCTCCAGAGGCAAATCTTCTCTATCGAGGAGATTGGTAAAAGATTAAGTGGTGTAGCGCTTGTAGCAAGTGCATTGCTACTTACAGAGGTGCAAGCAGATTCGTTAATGAATGCAAATGGATGTGTCGATCAAAATAGAACTAGTACTCGCGTTGGTATTGGTGAAGATGCAAAAGCTTGCGGTGATGGTATCGTAGCTATTGGCTGGAATAGTAATGCGAACAATGGTGAACTTAAAAGTGAGCCTATACCATATCATCAGAAAATTCAAAGTAGTGTTGCTATCGGGCGTGATACTAATACTACATTGGGTGTTGCCATCGGTAATGAGGCAATTGGTGGAGCAAAAGAAGGGACCTTGTCTGGCCAGACTTACATACATGTTGGTACTGCATTAGGTGCTGGTACGAACGCCTTAGGACACCGCTCTATCGCTATAGGTACTATGCGCAACCGTAAAACATACGCGAATGGTTTACAATCGATTGCAATAGGTAACGCTGTTAAGGCTTTGGGCAATAATGCTATCGCCATAGGCAACAGTAGGTCCGATAAGAATGGAGATTATAATGCAACACATACCCATAGCGCCAAAGGCTATGCCTCCATCGCATTGGGTTTATACTCCCAAGCTGATGGTAACAACTCTATTGTTTTGGGTCGTTATTCCAAAGCGAATGGTCTTAGATTGGTTGCTATAGGTAGACGCACTCAAGCCACAGAGCAATCAGCGACAGCATTAGGTGACAGATCACAAGCAACAAACAAGTATGTAACTGCCTTAGGTCATGTAACAAAAGCAAAGGGAGTTGCTAGTACAGCTTTAGGTTCTTATGCAGCAACATCTAGCAGAGCATCTACTGCGATGGGATGAAATGCTAAAGCTTCACAGACAAATGCTATCGCTATCGGTACTGACACCAATGCAGCAGGAGAAAATAGTATCGCTATGGGTGTAGGTGCCAAAGCAACAGGAAACAAAAGTATCTCTATAGGTACAGGCAATGAAGTGAGCGGTCAAGGCTCTGGTGCTATCGGAGATCCGACAGAGATTATAGGTAATGAGTCGTATTCTTTAGGTAACGACAACAATATTTCTGCAGACTATGCAGGTGTATTTGGTAATGACAACATTATTGCATGGGGTGCTGATGGTAGTCGTATCATCGGTAATAATAGCATTGATGTAGCAGACGCCTTTGTATTGGGTAACAATGCAGATGTAACCAAGCAGGGCGGTGTAGCTATAGGTAGCAGTTCAGTCTCCGATAGAGATGCTGGTGTGGCAGGATTTAACCCGGCTACAGGTGCTGCAGGCGATCAAAACAGAGCCATCGCAGCTACAAAAAGTACTACTGGAGCAGTAGCAGTTGGGGATGCAAATAAAAAAGTATTTAGACAAATCGCAGGAGTGGCAGCTGGTACAGAAGATGGTGACGCAGTCAATGTAAGCCAACTCAAGGCAGTTTCTGATGTTGCAAGTGCAGGTTGGAACCTCACAACAAATGGTGATGCAAATAGCTCAACTAAGGTAGCACCTTATGCGAGTGTAGACTTTAGTAGTAGCGATGGCAACATAAAGATTACTAACGAAGGGTTAAATGTCAAATTGGCTCTTGCTGATGACATTGAGATTAACAACAGTATCAAAGTTGGCGATACAAAAATTGATTCATTTGGTTTGACAATCGAAGGTGGACCTAGCGTAACAAAAGATGGGATAGATGCTGGAGGTAAAGTCATCGCAGGTATTGCACCTGATGAAGTTAGCGAAACAAGTACAGAAGCTATCAACGGAAGTCAGCTTTATACAATAGGACAAGTGGCAAATGCAGGATGGAATCTGAGTGTTTGTGGTGGAGATTTGGACAATATCGCACCCAATGATACGCTCAATGTGGTTGATGGTACTAATACTGTTGCAACATATGATGCAGACAAAAAAGAACTAGCAGTCAGTATGGTTGATAATCCAACATTTGCTGGAGAAGTGACCATGGATGGGGGCATGAGTGTTGGCTTAGGACAAAAAGTAGATATGGGTGGTAATGTCATTAGCAATGTAGGAGCTGGAGTTGCTGATACAGATGGCGTAAATGTTGCACAGCTCAATGAGGCAGCCAACAGATGGGTTACTGCTGAACAAACAACAGAAGATTATATACCTCCAGTTGCAACAGGAAAAGGAAGCACTGCCATAGGTAGTGGTGCCATAGCTAGTGGCACAAATTCAGTAGCAATTGGTGTAAACTCTAGTGATGAGGGAAGAGACAATGTGGTCTCTGTAGGCTCAGCTGGCAATGAGAGACAAATTACCAATGTAGCTGCTGGTACAAAACCAACAGATGCAGTAAATGTAGGTCAGCTCGACGCTTTAGGCGCTGCTCTTCACAACCACATAAATAAAGTAGGTAAAAGAGCAAGTGCTGGAACAGCTTCGGCTATGGCGTCTGGCAATCTACTCCAAGCAACTATACCAGGGAAAGGGATGGTATCTATGAGTGGTGGATACTATGATGGACAATCTGCAGTTGCTTTTGGTATCTCTAAAATGTCAGATAATGGTAAATGGGTTGTAAAAGCAGGAGGAACGATAGATTCACAAGATAAAGTCGGTGTTAGCGCAGCTGTAGGCTTCCATTTTTAAGATAAGGACACAAGAACACTATGAAAATAAAAGTAACAATATACGCGATTATTGCAGGCTTAATCGTGCAAGGGTGTACAAGTACACTCAGTCATGATATAACAACAGATGGCAAGGTTGGCAAGTTGGTTTGGCCAGAGTTAGACAAAGCGTTTACTAAGCAAGGGATATACCCAAGCAAGGAAGCTTTGGATCTCATAAGACCGGGACACACAAAAAAGGATTTATATGCACTCTTTGGACCTCCTCATCAGCAAGAAGGTTTTTTTAGGGTGAGAGAGTTGGAATATATCTTTAAGTTTAGACAACCAAAGACTAATGAACCAAAAATTTGCCAGTTCAAGGTGATATTTGATAAAGATTATTTAGTCCAAAGCTATTTTTGGAATCCGCCAGGATGTGGCGAGAATAAGCCACAAGTATTTACTCTCGTTAGTGAACTCCTTTTTGATTTTGAT
>OMKS01003055.1_pt1 | contig 13553 bp, 12 predicted proteins | sample 1674721 | NCBI WGS metagenome assembly OMKS01 (sample SAMN06264996, study PRJEB25208) | sediment metagenome | isolation source: hot spring sediment | place: USA: California | collected 2014-09-02 | reverse complement strand
ACATTCACCATATCCACGACCGCGGGTACGTAGAAGCGCCGGTGCGTATTGCCGGAATTCTGGAAGGTATCCTGCCCCTGGGAATATTCCAGCGGACCGAACCGCGCCCTTTTTCGGAGCGTGTCATCAGAGAGGTTCATGACCATCGTTTTGTCGATTACCTCAAGCGGACGTGCGCGCTGGTGAACCAGGGAAAGTCGGTATACCCCTATGTGTTTCCCATACGCAACCAGACCCGTCCGCCCCGGGAACTGCCGATCCGGGCCGGGTATTACTGCATGGACACCTTCACGCCCCTGAACCATAACGCTTATATAGCGGCGAAGAGGGCCGTGGAATGCGCCCTGACGGCGGCCGGCTTTCTTTCGCGGGGTTACCGGCTGGCCTATGCGCTGGTGCGTCCGCCCGGCCACCATGCCGAAAGAAGGGCCTTCGGGGGCTTTTGCTATTTCAACAGCGCCGCGATCGCCGCCAATTTCCTGTGTAAATTCGGGCGGGTGGCGGTGCTGGACGTGGATTATCACCACGGCAACGGAACGCAGGATATTTTTTACGAGCGCGACGATGTGCTGACCGTTTCGATCCACGGTCACCCGAAGTTCGCCTATCCCTACTTTAACGGTTTCAGAGAAGAACAAGGAGCCGGGGCGGGCAGAGGATATAATATCAATTACCCTCTGCCGGAGGAGGTGGACGGCGCGCAGTACGGGGCGGTTCTAGAAAAGGCCCTGCAGAGGATAGGCCGGTTCAAACCTTCGTTCATGGTGGTGGCGTTGGGGCTGGACACCGCCCGGGGTGACCCCACCGGGACATGGAGCCTCCGGCCGGCCGATTTCGAACGTAATGGACGCCTCATAGGGGGCCTGGGTGTGCCGGTGCTGGTGGTGCAGGAAGGGGGCTACCGTATCAGGAGCCTGGGAGCGAACGCCCGTTGTTTTTTCAAGGGACTGTGGGAGGCGGCCCATTCCCTGACCCTGCACCAGGTCACTTCAATCGGGGAAAGCGTTAAAAATGGAAATGAATGATCCGGCGCCTGCCGGCGCTAAAGACACGGTGTACCGGGAGGAGCTCACTCACGGCGACATCGCGGTGATAGAGGACATCGTGCGGTCCACCGGCTTCTTTTCGGACGAGGAAACCGGTATTGCCGTGGAACTGGCGGAGGAACGCATGGTCCGGGGCGATAAGAGCGGCTACTTTTTTATTTTCGCCGAAACCGGCGGCGAGGTGGCCGGGTACGCCTGTTACGGGCCCATTCCCGGGACGGTGAGCAGCTTTGACCTGTACTGGATCGCGGTCCGGCCCGGCAGGCAGGGGAACGGCCTGGGGAGCGAACTGCTTTCCCGCGTGGAAGGCCTGGCCGCCGCCATGGGGTGCACCCGGCTCTACGCCGACACCTCCACCAGGGAGCAGTATGGCCCCACCAGGGCCTTCTACCTGCGTTCCGCTTACCGTGAGGCCGCGGTGCTGGAGGACTTCTACGCTCCCGGCGACGGGAAGGTCATTTACGAGAAAATAATCGGCTGAGTTTCATTCACCTTTCAAGCCGCGCCATCAGCTCGATATGGTAGGTGCCGGGGAACATGTCCAGCAGGGCCAGCCGGGCAAGCCGGTAGCCGTTTTCGAGGAAATGGCGCAGGTCGCGGCTGAAGGTGGCCGGGTCGCATGAAACATACACGAACAGCCCGGGGCCCAGGTGCGTAATGAGGGAACGGGTTTTGAGTGACAGCCCAGCCCGGGGAGGGTCGGCGATAATAAGACCCGGGTTCTTTCCGGCGAATGAAACACGGGCGATGTCGGCGCGCACGAAGCCGACCGGGCCGGCCCTGTTAATTTTGCCGTTGTGCAAAGCCCACCTGATGTTCTTCCGGTCGATGTCCACGCCGGTGCCCTCCGCACCGAGGGCGCCCAAATAAAGCGCGAAGAAGCCCACCCCGCAGGCCAGGTCGATAAAATCAACGCCCTCCGCGGCCGAGCCGTATTCGCCGGCGGCGGCCAGCATGTGAGAGCGTAGAAGGCGGTTTGCCTGGAAGAAACAGGAAATGTCCCGGTCGTAGATGATCCCCTGTTCGATCTCTCTCAGGGGGCCGCCTGTACAGTCCGACCGGTAGACCGCCCCTTCGTGGTCATGGGCGATACGGAACTCATTTACGGCCGCTTCCTCTTTCTTCCTGAGGGCCTCAATTAGTACCGGCGACAGCAGCAGGCATCCCTTTTCGGGAAACGGGACATGGACGGTGGAATCGCGGCGGAAGAAACCGGCTGTCCCGTCGCCGCCGCGTTTAACGGTGGCATGGCTCCGGTAGCCGTAACGGGCCGATGCCATGACCGCGATTTCTGGCAGGTCCTCCGGTTTAAGCCGGGCGGTTCGGAGCAGGCTGTCCACGACGATGGATTTCTTTATACGAAGCTCGGTTTCGTAGGAGCAGTGCAGATAGTCGCAGCCACCGCAGACGGCAAAATTGGGGCAGTCAGGCGCGGTCCGCTCCTTCGAGGGAGTGATTATCCTCAGGAGTGTTCCATAGGAGAAATCTTTCTTTACCGCGGTTATGGTTGTTTCCACACAATCGCCCGGAAGCGTGCAGGGGACGAATATCACCTTCCCGTCCGACCGCCCCAGGCCGTACCCTCCGTAGACGGCTTTTTCAATGGTGAGTTTAACTGTTTCCATGGAATTTCCGTATGTTCATATTATACAAAAATGAGTCACACTCTCTGAATAGGGCCTCTTCTTTTTCAGTTGACGAATGGTGTTACATGTGAATTCACTATCAACGGCATAGCACCCTGTATGTGGCTTTGTTCCTGCTGTCGTTAAAACCGATATCAAAGGTAGAATCTGCCCATGACCCTTGAAATTGCCATGGTATTCGGCGTTATTTTGTTCGCCGTGGTCCTCTTTGTCACGGAAAAAATATCTGTCGACCTTACGGCGATTTGCGCCATGGGGCTGCTGATGGTACTGGGGATTATCACTCCCGAAGAAGGGGTATCGGGCTTCAGCAACAGCGCCACCGTAACCGTCGCGGCCATGCTGGTGATAAGCGGGGCCCTCGCGAAAACCGGGTCGGTCAATTTTCTGGGATCGGTTACCTCGAAGATATTTAAATATAATTTCTGGTGCGGGATGCTGGCCGCCCTGACCGGAGTAGCCGTAATTTCGGCATTTGTGAACAATACGCCGGTAATGGCGGTCTTTATTCCAGTGCTGCTCGGGGTCGCCCGGGAAAACAACATAAGCCCTTCGAAGCTACTGATGCCCGTTTCATTCGCTTCAATTCTCGGGGGCGTTTGCACCCTTATAGGAACCTCGACCAATATACTGGTTAATTCGATTGCCGTTAAATACGGGCAGCCGGCCTTCGGCATGTTCGAATTCAGCGCTCTGGGTGTTGTATTTCTCACGGCGGGAATAAGCTACCTGATGCTGGCAGGCGTACGGATGATTCCCCAGAGAACAAAAGAGGAAGATCTGATCAGTAAATATGATATGGGGAACTATGTAACCGACATTATACTGCTTCCGGAGGCCGCTTCGGTGGGGTCCACAGTGATAGACTCGCCCCTGGTAAAGGAGATCGAAATAGACATACTTAATATAAAGAGAGACAATAAAAGGCTGACAGGACCTATTGCCTCAACGATTCTCAGGGCCCATGACGTGCTGCGGGTCCACTGCGACATGGAACAGCTGCGGAAGATTAAAGAACGGATCGGCGTGATGCTCCAATCAGATTACACCCTGGGGGAAGACGACTTCAAAGAGGATGAAATAACGCTGGTTGAGGCCATCGTTGCCCCCAGTTCGGGCCTGATAAATAAGACAATTAAAACATCGTGGTTCAGAAACATCTATCGGGCCACGGCCCTCGCGATACGGCACCGGGGGCAGTTGATGCACAACGGATTTCTCAATACCATCCTGAAGGCCGGGGACGCGATACTGCTGGAAGTGACGAAAGAAAATTATGTCGATTTGAAAAAACACAGGGATTTCGTAATCGTTTCGGATGTGGACACGCCGGTGTACAGAAAAAGTAAAATTATACCGAGCCTGTTGATCACGGCCGGGGTAATCACCGCCGCGGCGACTTCTGTTCTCCCCATCATGGTCAGCGCCATCATTGGCTGTATACTTCTTATCGTGACGAAGTGTATAAGCATTGAAGAAGCCTATGAGTCGATAGACTGGAAAATAATTTTTCTGCTTGGGGGTATCCTTTCCCTGGGCCTGGCGCTGCAGAAGAGCGGTGGGGCCATGTTGATCGCCGGTGGAGTGTTGAAGACCCTGGGTCCCTACGGCCCCGTCGTCGTTCTTTCGGTGCTGTATCTGTTAACGTCTGTTTTGACCGAAATGATGTCCAACAACGCCACAGCGGTGCTGCTCGCCCCCATAGCCATCATTATGAGCGAGGCCATGGGAGTGAGTCCGCGCCCCATGCTCATGGCGGTAGCTTTCGCGGCGTCCTGTAGTTTTATGACACCGGTGGGCTATCAAACCAACACCATGATATATGGCGTGGGGAAATACAGGTTCTTTGATTTCTTGAAGGTAGGAACTCCATTAGCTCTTTTCCTGTGGCTCACGGCGACACTACTGATTCCCAGGATATATCCTTTTTAAGCGAAGGTGCGGTAAAATGTCTGAATTCTTAAGCTGGATCATTGTTTTTCTTAAAAAGCCCATTATTTCCTTCGGAGAAACGGAGCTTACCATCCTGACTCTGCTGTATCTCATCATTATTGCACTCCTGCTGGTGTATTTAACCACCAAGGTGAAAAATCTCATTATTTACCGTTTGCTGTCCCGAAGCTCAATTGATATTGGCGTCAGGATTGCCGTCGCCTCGATTATACGGTACATCATTCTTACGATAGGGTTTATCGTGATTCTGCAGACCGCCGGCATTGACCTGAGCAGCGTAACTGTGCTCTTCGGGGCGCTCGGAGTTGGTATCGGTTTCGGCCTGCAGAATATAACTAACAATTTCGTGAGCGGTCTGATTATCCTCATGGAGCGCCCAATAAAAGTGGGTGACCGCATCGAGGTCGCCGATATCGCCGGTGATGTGGTAAATATTTCCATGAGGTCAACCACCATTATCACTAATGACAACATTTCCATTATCGTGCCCAACTCGGAGTTTGTTTCATCGACGGTGGTTAACTGGAGCCATACAGACCGAAACGTACGTTTCAATTTCGATGTCGGGGTGTCTTATCGTGAAGATCCTGAAAGAATAAAGGCACTGCTGCTTGAGATTGCCACGGAAGATGAAGATGTGCTAAAAAATCCGGTTCCGGATGTTTTGTTCAAGGAATTCGCCGACAGCGCGATGGTTTTCACCCTGAGAATATGGACGAGGACATATATCGCCCGGCCCGGAGTGCTGAAGAGCCGGCTTTATTATGAGATACATAAAAAGTTCCGACAGCATGGGGTAGAGATACCCTTTCCCCAGCGGGATGTGTATATCAAGGAAAACCCTCCTGCAGGAGGAAGCCTGTGACAGGAGAGAAATCGGAAGTTTCAAAAAATATCCATTGCCGATAATGGATCTGTGGGCCTTGTGGTTGACATTTTTCGACCGGTCATTACCATGGGGAACCCCGGCGACTGTAACGACAGTCCGCCGGGACCCGGAAAAATTATAAAGCTTAGAGAAAACCATGAAAAAATCCGAAAGCGCAAACGGGGCCGGCCCGGCCGCGAAACTGGCCCGGTACAGAAAGCAGAAGAGCATTTCCCTTGAAGAGCTTTCCGAAATGACCGGCCTCACCGCCGAGCATATCAAAAACATAGAAGAGGGAAATGATTTCGCACCGGTGGGAGACATACTGCGGCTCTCCAGGGCTCTGGCGGTGGACCCCGACATACTGCTTTCGGCGGAAAAAACCGACGAGCGCACCATGAAAAAAAAGCGGGACGAAGGCTTCACCCGCCGCGCGAAAGAATATAATTACACCGTGCTGACGCCGGAAGCCAGGCATACCCACCTGCGGGCCTTCCTCATCGAGATACCGCCCCGCTCCGACCATCCCAAAGTTAACTACAGCCACGAGGGGGAGGAATTCGTTTACGTCCTTTCCGGAGAGGTGGAGATTACCGTCGGGCAGAAGGTCCATGAGCTGAAGAAGGGCGGGTCGTTGCACTTTGACTCGTCCATACGGCATACGCTTCGAAACCCGGGGGCGAAGAAAACCGTTCTTATCGTTACCCTCTATACCCCCTAGGAGAACCCATGGAACTGCCCCTAACCCAGGAACAGCTGATGATCAAAGAAATGATCCGGGAGTTTGCCCGGAGCGAGATAGAGCCATGCGCACAGGACTACAATGAGCGGGGAGAATTTCCCGCCGGAATAATAGGAAAGCTGGGGAAGCTTGGCCTCTTCGGCATGATGGTTCCTGAGGAATACGGCGGAAGCGGCGCCGGCGCCGTCAGTTACAGCCTCGCTCTTCAGGAGCTGGCAGCCGCATGCGCGTCGGTGGCGGTCACCATCAGCGTCACGAACCTCAGTGGAGAACCCATACTTAATTTCGGCACCGAAGAACAGAAAAGAAGATTCCTGATGCCCATGGCGTCGGGCGAATACATCGGCGCTTTCGCCCTTACCGAACCCGAAGCGGGTTCGGACCCCTCGGGCATACGGACCACGGCCGTCAGGAAGGGCGGCCGCTTCATACTGAACGGTACCAAGCAGTTCATCACCAACGGAGGCTACGCCGGCCTGTTTGTGTGTATCGCCCGGACTTCGCCGGGGAAAGGGGGCCTTTCTGCATTTATCGTGCCGGCGGGCTCGAAAGGGCTGGTCATCGGGAAGACCGAACGCAAGATGGGCCTTTCGGCATCGAACACAGTGGAAATACTGCTCGAGGACTGCGAAATACCGGACAACCTCATGCTGGGGAAAGAGGGGCAGGGGTTACGGACGGCCCTGGGTGCGCTGAGCAGCGGAAGAATCGGCATCGCCTCTCAGGCGACGGGAATGATCGCCGCCTGCCTGCGCGAAGGGGTCGCCTACGCCCGGGAGAGGAAACAGTTCGGGCGGCCCATCATCCGGCACCAGACCATACAGAACATGATTGCCGACATGGCGGTGGATTACGAATCGTCCGTCCTCATGACCTGGAACGCGGCCCGTCTTAAGGACGCGGGGGGCGATTACGCGCTGCAGGCCTCCATGGCGAAGCTCCACGCCTCCGAGTCGCTCATACAGTGCGCCTACCGGGCGCTGCAGATCTTCGGCGGTTACGGATACATTAAAGACAATAAAATTGAACGAATTTACCGCGACGCCCGGGTCACCACCATCTACGAGGGCACATCCGAAGTGCAGCGCATGATTATTTCCCGGGACATGGAAGGACTGATCTGACCGGTACTACCCGCTGCGGGAATACAAGAGGGCAGGACGGTTTTACTGGTTTTTCAAAGAAGAAAATAAGGCGGACGCGGGTCAGCTCTGGGTGGGTCGGGAGTTTTCCAGCATGGTGGTAATGATCCGATCTACCTTCTTGCCGGCGTCGACGATAAGGCGAAACTCCTCGTCCGTAAGCTCCATCCCTTTCAGCGCGAGGGGGGTGAGGGAAGTTTCGGTCTCCCGGAGCAATTCCACGATACTTTTCACGTTCTCATTGATCGGCGACCCCTTTCCCATGGGGCAGATGGGGACGACAATATCTCCCCGCATGGTGCGGCAGATGGGCCGGGACTCGGTTTTCCCGGTGTAATTGCAGAGTATTTCTTCTTCGAGCAGGCCCATGTGGTACCTGCACATTCTGCATTCATTGAGTTCAAGGTCAAGTTTCATGATATATCAACAATGTATACTATAATAGAACGGGGCCTGTGTAAGAATTTTATTTATTTCCCAAGAAAAAAAGCTCTTCAGCCTATCCGTAAGCGTCGCCTCCGCCGGCGGGCATTTCGTCTTTTTTCAGCTTGGCCGTGCGCACCCGTATTGCGGCGTTACCCGGGACAGGGCACTTGTTTTCGCAGATGCCGCAGCCGATACAGACATCCTCCAACACAACGGGAAATTTTACCAGCACCTTTTTCCCTTGTTTGTTCAGGGTATATTCCTCCCGGAATTTTATGGATTTGGTCGCCGTCGGGCAGACCTCCTCGCAGACGATACAGTCGCGCCCCTCGGACCAGGGGATGCACAGGTCCCTGATGATGAACGCGGTGCCGATGACGGTGGTTTCTTTCTCCGTCGGGGCAAGGGTTTTAATGGCGCCGGTGGGGCATACCCTGGTGCAGAGGGTGCAGTCCTTTTCGCACCACCCGATCCGCGGTACCAGGCGGGGCGTGAAGAGGGCCTCAAGCCCGGCTTCCGCCAGCGTTGGGTGAAGCCCGTTGGTGGGGCACACCTTCATACAGGCGCCGCAGCGCACGCAGGCCGCGAGAAAATCCTTTTCGGGAAGGGCGCCGGGCGGCCTGAGCAGTAACGAATGGTCGTTTTTATAGGACGGGTTGATATTCGCAATTGGTATCAGCGCCAGGGAAACCCCGAGACCGGTCAGCATGTCCCTCCGCGAAACCCGTCCACCCCGAACTTCCGGGGATGATGGTTCAACGGTCCTTTCAAACGCCGGCATGGAGAAATTGAACGCGATGGCGTCGTACTCACAGGACTTGAGGCATTCGAAACACTGTACGCATTCCCCGTGCAGGGTATCCAGTCCCTTCCCGTGGATTGCGTTCATGCGGCAATCTTTTACGCATCTGAGGCAGCCGACGCATTTTTCCGGGTCGACTGTCCGCTTAAGCGCCCCGAAGCGTCCGGTGAGCGCCAGCGCGGCGCCGAGAGGGCAAAGGTAACGGCACCAGAACCGCCGGGAAAAGCCGGCAAGGCCCATCAGGGCGATGAACAGGGCGAAGACCCACAGGTGATTAAGAAACATAAGCGGGTTGAAATCCAGCAGGGTCGCTTTCAGTAATCCGTACAGGGGCTCGGAAACCAGGTTGACGACCGGGACATGGTACAGTGAGCCCAGTAAAAGTTTGGTCAGGTAATCGAAGGCGGGGTAGACCGCCGTCCCGTAACTTCTCCATGCCAGAGAAAGCGGGTCTACCACCCCCGCGGCCTGGATGCCGGCCGCGGACAGAATGAGCGAAGAAAGAAGCACCAGGTATTTGATCCGCCGGGCCCTGGAAGGGGTGCTGCCGGTTTTAAACGCGTCTTTTTTCGAACGGTTGAACAGTCTGTCGGTCAGGTCCATGGTCGCGCCGAGGGGGCACAGAGTGGAACAGAAAAAACGGCCGGCCGCCAGAGTGACTATCAGCAGCACCAGAGCGGGCCAGAAAGCCCCCATGAGCTCTCCCGCGGCCAGGGAGGCGGCGGCACCAAGGTGCGGTGACAGCCGCGGGTACAGATCGGCAAAGGGGTTTTTCTCCAGCGGGTTCCGGGTATAGATCAGCACAATAATAAAAAAGAACCAGAACAACAGCTGTACAGCGCCCCTCAGCCGGTACCAGCGGGGTGATTTCATACAGCCAGCCTGCGTACCGTCATTTTATTGACGTTTATTTCGCCCATTCCTTCCCGTCCGGCGATGGCGATGAATTTGATTGAATCGGGCCGCCGGTTGAAAAGGGTAACGGCGTACGCGTCTACCGTCACCATGTTCCTGCCCATGATGATGGTACGGGTTTCCTTAACGTCTTTCAGGTCGCCGCCGTTAGGGCCGTAAGCGGTCAGTATGCGGGTGGCGTCGATTATGTTCAGGTCCACCCGTATCGCTTTGGCGAAGTCTACAATGCTGTTATGGATGTCCGCGTGAAAAAAACCGCGCCTGCCGCCAAGCACTCCCATGAGGTTTTTCATCGAGAGGGTCAGGGTGGAGCTGCCGTGGGTCTTGGCGATGGGCATGTTGATGACAAAATCGGCGTCTATCATGTCGCCGTAGACCGACAGGTCCGAGTTGTAGAGCCCGCCGGGGACTTTGACCTTCCTGAATTTGCGTGAATCGATGTATTCGACCGACGCGCCGGCCCTGCGGGCTGCCTCGGCGATGCCGCTGTTCTGGTAGGTCAACTGGGCGGAGGAAACGGACCGGTCAAAAACCAGGACCCGCGCCCCGCGCTTGACGCACATCCGCACCACCGCTTCAACCAGATGAGGGTTGGTGTTATGGGCTCTTTCCGGGGCCGAGTTCCAGGCGATATTGGGTTTGACCACCACCTTCATGCCGGGTTTGATAAACGCCCCTATGCCGCCCATAGCGTTGAACCCGGCTTCCACCATGCGAGTGACCCGTTCCTTTGAAATATCGGCTCCTTTAATGACCACCAGGGAGTTGTCCGCCGTGAGAGCGTGGGCGGACGGGGTTTTCTTGAAGGGATTGGGCAGTAAACCCGCCAGATAGTTGCACGCCACGAGCGTCGCGCCGCGAAGCAGGGATTTTCTCGACATGAAATTGTTGCTTAACATGGGAAAACTCCTTTGTAATAGAGTGACCAGCCATGAAAGGTTCCCATAGAGGTATGGACCTTTTTAAAAGTATATAAAATCCTTAAGCGAGAGTAAAGAAATTTTGACGGTTTCTATCAAAGGGAAGCGAGGATGTGAAATATATTCAATAAAATAATATGTGACCGATGTGAAACCGGAATACAGGGGAATAATAATGTCGTGCTCCAATACCGGCCATCATCCATAATTTCTCGTGATAAAAATTCTATCCCGCAGAAAAAAAACAAAAAAAATTGTAAAATTGTTGACATAACCTGAAATAGGAATAGAAAGGAACCAGTTGATTGGACGACAAATCAATATACTGGATTAAGATTCAAACCATCGGGCATTGCTTAAAGAGCCGTTGCGACCCCATAAAGAGGGTGGAAAGCTCATAGTCAGACTCCGAAGGTTTTTTTTGACCGGCCGGTTGGTTGGACGTCCAATTAAATAAGTGGAGCGCTTATATTCATCCATGGGGAAGGTTTTATGACGCCGACCGGGACATCTGATAATGCTGCTTAGGGGGTGTCTGCATACCCACACGAAATGTTCCGACGGCGATCTTACTCCCCAGGAGCTGGCAGACGCGTATCAGGATCGGGGGTACGATTTTATCGCTTTTACCGACCACGACTATCTTATGAACCCCCGGTGTGACCGGATATACGAAAGCGTTAAATCTGAAATGATTCTTTTCCGCGGTATCGAGCTTACGGTCTTCGTAAAAGGCTATGTGCACGTCAACAGGATACATGGTGATAAAGAAGAACTCTACATATTCAATCACCTCGGTGAGTACGACCTCACAATGGAGCAGGTGATGGACCGACTTAAAACAATCGAAACCATGTTCCCCCTGGACGCGGTCGAAATCACTTCCAAGGGGTTCAGGAACAAGGAATACGAAATACCGGAAATAGCCTATCCTAAAATAGCCTCCGATGACGCCCATACCAGGGTGGGCATCGGCAGGGCATGGATCGAGCTTGATGCCCGGAAGGACAAGGACTCAATAATACGAAGCGTTAAAAGCGGTGATTTCTGGAACTGTTATCTCTGAACACGGGTTTTTTATGCGCGGAAGGGACGACCGTCCAGGTGTATTTTTAAACCATTAAGTCAGGAGGTCATTGTGTAATGGGTAAACGTGTCGCCGTATGCGCTGTGGCGCAGATTAAAAACGATGGGGCCCTGCGGCATCTGAGATTTCAGAACATGCTGCTGGAATGCTTCGAATCCATCATGGAACAGACGGGCGTGACCTTCGATATGGAAAAGGGCATACGGAACATTATCACCTGTTCCGACGATGTTTACGACGCCAGGACTATATCGGACAACGGCATGACCGATGTCGTTGGCGCCCACTTCAGGGGCGAGGAGAAGATGGCCCAGGACGGGATAAACGGACTGGCGTACGCCATGGCCTGCATACTGTCCGGCCATGACGATCTCATTCTATTTATGGGGCACTGCAAGGAGTCTCAGACCGAAAGCCGGCTTATGAACACCAACCTGGCCTTTGACCCCTTCTACTGCAGGCCCATGGGGATGGATTTTCTCAACGGGAGCGCCTTCCAGGCGAGGTCGTACATGGAACGTTCCGGTGTGACCGACAAGCACCTGGCGAAAGTGGTGGTCAGGTCGAGAAAGAATGCTAAAAGGAACCCTTACGCTCAGCACCTGCCGCTGGTAAAGGAAGCCGACGTCATGAAGTCCAAAATGATGGCCGACCCGATCCGTGAAATGCACTGCTGTCCGGTTTCCGACTGGGCTGTGGGTATGCTTCTGTGTAGCGAGGAAAGGGCGAAAGAATTTACGAAGAAACCCGTATGGCTTACCGGTTATGGGAGTTGTATGGACAGTTATTTCCTGGGTGACCGCGACCTGACGTCGAACTTCGCCCTGAAAAAAGCCGCGGCCCGCGCCTACGAACGGTCGGGCATAAAGGACCCGAAAAAAGAAATAGACCTTTTCGAGCTCAATGACGCCTACGCCTACCAGCTTCCGATGTGGGCCGAAGGGGTCGGGATCGCCGAAGACGGCAAAGGCGGCCAGTGGATCGACGCCAACGGGCCGGACAAATACAACGTGAACCTTTCGGGCGGCATGCTTTCGGGCAATCCCGTCATCCTGGGCGGCGTGGCCAGGGCCATCGAGGCCATTGAGCAGCTGCGGGGAGAAGCGGGAAGCCGTCAGGTGAAGGGAGCGAAGCGGGCCCTTGCCCACGGGTCTTACGGGCCGGCCGGACAGCACCACGCGGTGCTCATACTGGAGAAGTGAGGGGGAAAACAATGGCACATAAAAAGAACAGAAATGTGGGGATCGTCGGCATTGGCCAGACAAAGTTTTCCAGCCACAGGGAAGATGTCAATCAGCCCGAGATGATACAGGAAGCGGTGCGGCTTGCCATAGAGGACGCCGGCATTACGCTGAATGACATAGATTGCGTTGTGCACGGCAACATGGAGCTTTTCGAAATGGTGTTCCAGCCTGACCTCTGGCACGTGCTTGGGACCGGGGCATACGGTAAAGATTCATTCAGGATTACCACCGGGGGCACCACCGGGGCGACCCTGGCCTGCGCCGCCGACAACCTGGTTGCCTCGGGCATGTACGATGTGGTCATGGCGATCGGTTTCGAAAAACTGCAGGAAGGCCACACCACCGGCGGCATCACCAACATGGCGGACCCGCTCTGGTTTAAAAACCTTCAGACCGGGGCGCTTACCGGTTCCACCGCCTATGACATGATACTGGAATTCGGCGAGGAGCGGGCCAAGCGGGCCTCCATGCTGTACCGCATAATCATGGACAAGCACGCCATGCTCAACCCCAACGCCCACAGGGCCTTTGGACTGGAATTTGACCAGATGGACGACCTGATGAATAATTCGCCGAAGCTGGTGGGAGAGCTTCGACTTATACACATGTGTTCCCAGTCGGACGGGGCCTGTGTGGTGATATTTGCCTCGGAGGAGAAGGCGAAGAAAATCGCCAAAAAACCGGTATGGGTGAGAGACCATATCACCATACACCTGTCTCTTATACACATCTCCGATCCCACGAGACCGTACTAGATCTCGT
>OMKS01003053.1_pt1 | contig 13569 bp, 11 predicted proteins | sample 1674721 | NCBI WGS metagenome assembly OMKS01 (sample SAMN06264996, study PRJEB25208) | sediment metagenome | isolation source: hot spring sediment | place: USA: California | collected 2014-09-02 | reverse complement strand
TTTCAAGCAGAAGACGGCATACGAGATCTAGTACGGTCTCGTGGGCTCGGAGATGTGTATAAGAGACAGCCAATAAACGATCAGGAAGTATCCGAAAATCATGCCACCAAGGTGAGCAAAGTGGGCAATATTGCTCGAAGTGCGTGTAAATCCAAGATAAAGCTCAAGCAAGCCGTAAAAAATTACAAAATATTTGGCCTTTACCGGAATGGCGAAATAAAGGTAAATAACAGTATTAGGAAAAATCATACCGAAGGCCAGCAAAATCCCGAAAACAGCCCCTGAAGCTCCCACAACGTTAGGAAGATTGAGATAGTAAGCCTTGTAATCATACACAAAATCAATGGCACCTTGAAGTGCTGCAAAATTGTCAGGGTTGGTGCTCAATTGTCTAACATTCGCCTGAAATGCTGTAAACGCAAACCAAATATCTCCGGAGGCCTGGTTGATCTGGAAGCGGTGATTGTTAATCAGGTTATTCAATGTCTGCACGCTGGGATCGGAAAGAAACTGATTCAATAGCGCCAGGTCGGGTTGCAGGGTGAGGTAAATGGTGATGTAATGAACCAATGCCGCACCGATGCCGGTTACAAAATAATAAATCAGGAATTTTTTAGGACCCCATAGGTTCTCAAGAGAATAGCCAAACATCCATAACGCAAACATATTGAAAAGGATGTGGGTAAAGCCGCCGTGCATGAACATATAGGTTATGAACTGATATGGCGCAAATTTTTCAGCGGCAAAATACCTTAATCCAAATTTATCAATCAGGTCAACTCCGATTGAGCTGCTAAAAAAATACGTAGCCACAAAAAAGATTACATTAAGGATGAGGAGGTTTTTTACCACTGGCGGCAACACCCTGAAACCCATCGGACGGTAATATCCATTGCTCATTGAGTAGTGTTTTAGTCTTTGTTTTTAAATATTTTGCTGATCTCGTCCAGTGTGATGATCTTTAGCGTCGGGCTGCCATCCGGTGCAACTTCAGGAACTTTGCTTGCAAACAGCTCATTTACAATGGCAAGCATTTCGTCGTTGCTCAGGGTTTTTCCTGGTCTGATTGCCAATTGCCTGGCCATGGATAGTGCCAGGTTGGTTTTTCTGTCACTTTTCAAATCAACAAGGTTCTTCTTATAATTATCAATTATCTTCTCCAAAAGTTCACCGGGATCTTCATTATCCATGTCGGCGGGCATTCCGTTCACCACAAAAGTGTTAATGGCCAATGGTTCGATCACAAAGCCAAGCAATTGAAGATCGGGGTAAATTTCCCTTAAAATATCAGCGTTGGCCGGGCTGAAACTAACGGTTTGCGGAAACATGTTTTGTTGCGAACCGGGGCGGCTTGCCGAGAATTTTTCGAGCAGCCTGTCGTAAATTATACGCTGGTGGGCATGATGCTGATCAATGATCATCAAACCCGACCTTACACGTGTTATGATAAATCTGCCATTTACCTGCATCATCTGATTGTTTTCTGCAGCAGGTCTGGCAGTTTCTCCTGAATCTTTTTCCGGCTCATCCTGGTTGGTTCGCAATAGCATGGATGATTGGGCTGAAACATCAGTTTTATATAATTTCTGCCAGTTTTTGTCAACCGGCTTTCTGGCCTGATCCGGCATCGCACCACTGGGCTGGCTGAAAGGGTTATAATCGGGATCAACTTTGATCCTGGGCTCTTTCGGGATATAGCCGGGCGGTGGTGCTGTGATGTTGATTCCCTGCTCTGCATCAAAATCGAGTGAAGGAGCCACGCTGAATTTTCCAAGCGCTTTTTTTACGGCTGATCTCACCACTGTGTAGATCAACTGGTTGTGCTGGAAGTTGACCTCGGTTTTCGTTGGATGAATATTGATATCAATGGTATTCGGATCAACGCTGAGGTAAATAAAATAATATGGGTGGGCCTCGTGTGGGATAAGCTCTTTGTAAGCTCCGTCAATGGCATGATGCAGGTAAGGATTACGGATGAACCGCTTGTTGACAAAGAAAAACTGCTCTCCACGCGTTTTCTTCGCAAACTCAGGTTTTCCGATAAATCCACTGATTTCAGCTTCGGGCACAGTTTCGGAAACCGGGATCAAACGGTTCGCAAAATGATTGCCCATCAGCGCCACTATGCGCTGTTTGAGGCTGGAAGGCCGAAGCGCAAACATGGGTTTGTCGTTGTTGTGAAGCCAGAAGCCCACATCGTGATACACCAGTGCCACCCGCTGAAACTCTTCAACGATGTGGCGAAATTCAGCAGTGTTGGATTTCAGAAAATTGCGGCGCGCCGGAACATTGAAAAATAGATTTTTAATGGCTATTGAAGTACCCGCCGGGCATGAGCAGGGCGATTGGTTTTTGAAGCTGGCTCCTTCAATCTCTATCATGGTTCCCAGCTCTTCCTCATGCTTTCGGGTTTTAATCTGTACCTGGGCCACTGCCGCTATTGAGGCCAGCGCTTCGCCTCTAAAGCCCAGTGTACGGATCGCAAAAAGATCGCCGGCCTCACGAATTTTGGAGGTGGCATGGCGTTCGAACGCCAGGCGGGCATCGGTGCCCGACATGCCGCAGCCGTTGTCAGCAACCTGGATGAGCGCCCTGCCGGAATCCCTGATGATGAGTTTTATTTCGGTGGCGCCGGCATCAATGGCATTTTCAAGCAACTCTTTTACAGCGGAAGCCGGGCGCTGAATAACCTCACCGGCTGCGATCTGGTTCGCAACTGATTCAGGAAGTAACTTGATAACGTCGGGCATGTCAGGAAATTAAATGAGAAAGGTTCAAAAAATTTTGGCAAAAAACATAAAATAAATGGCCAGGATAATGGCAGCCAGGTAAACGAGCAGGCGCAGGTTTGAGGTTGCCTTGTGCCGGCGTCGGTCGTGGCGGTCGCGCCAGGAGCGCTCAAGCCTTACACGGATGCGTTCAGAAGCATCGTCGCCGGATTCCGCCTCAACAGATTTTTTGATTTTCTCCAGTTCTTCCTTGCGCTCGTTGTAGAACATCGGGCGGTAAGAGAAGTCCCTGGGTTTACCGGTTTTGAAAAAAGAGATTTTCATGGTTATGGGTTTTGCCACAAATGCATCTGATTAAATATAACTTACATGTGCTGAACGTATTTGTTGCCGTCTTCATTGCCCAGGCCATATACGGATTGCAAAGATAAAGCTTTTAAATTCGGATGGACATTTTTTCAAGATCCTGTCGAATCTGCGCCCTGTCGGCAGAGCCAGCTTCATAGCAAAAAACATCAGGTTAAGAAAACCTTCGATGAATATATTTTCCCGCAAAATCAGCGAATTTTTGACCCAAACCATATTAATCGTTAATTTTGTTCCGGCTTATACATTTTAAAGACGGCAAAATAATTATGACTAAAACCGGGATCACAGCATTGAAAAACATCACGGTGGTGGGCGACAGGGTGCTGATCAAGCCCAGAACCGAAACAGGTAAAACCAGGAGCGGATTGTTCCTGCCACCCGGCTACTCGGAGAAAGAAGAAGTTCAGTCGGGCTACATCGTTAAAGTAGGGCCGGGCTACCCGATTCCGGCAGCCATGGAAGACAATGACCAGCCCTGGAAACAGACCGACGAAAAAGTAAAATACATCCCGCTCCAGGCACAGATTGGCGACTTGGCCATATTTCTTCAAAAAGGCGCCATCGAGATCATCTACAACAACGAAAAATACTTCATCGTTTCGCAACACTCCATCCTCCTGCTCGAACGGGATGCCGACTTGTATGAATAATATGGCTGGCTGCTTCCTGAATCGTAAACTCCCGGGACTTGCAGCTCGTTATTATGCCTCCTTCAAGCTTGTAGCCTGAATAATTCACAAAGCTGAATAAATTATTGAAGAGCAATTTTACATAGCCTCGGCCCTTAGTTCGGGCAAAAAGAAAACGAAATATATCATTGGTCTTCAGTATATTACAAATATATTTATGAATAAAGCAGGGTGGGTTGCCCAATAAAAACTACCTTTGTCGAAGCTGTTTTTAGCCACGCAAACTATGTACCTCAGAGATCTGCGACTAACAAATTTTAAAAATTACTGTGAGGCTGAATTGAGATTCACTGACAAGATCAATTGTTTTGTGGGATCAAATGGCGCTGGTAAAACCAACCTGCTTGATGCCATTTACTACCTCTCGTTTTGCAAAAGTTATTTCAATCCGATTGATTCGCAAAACATCAGGCATGAGGAGGGCTTTTTTGCGATCCATGGTGTTTATTTAAAGAACGGAGACGAAAGTACAGACAAGGTTTCCTGTGTTCAGAAGCGAAACCAGCGCAAGCAGTTCATGCTCAATGGCAAGGAATACGACCGCCTGGCCGACCACATTGGCTTGTACCCGCTGGTGATGATCTCGCCCTACGACCGCGACCTGATCAACGAAGGCAGCGAAGTAAGGCGCAGGTATATTGATGCGGTGATCTCGCAATTCGACAAAATTTACCTCGACGACCTGATCAGCTACAACAAAGCCCTTTACCAGCGAAACAGCCTGCTCAAGGAGTTTGCAGAACGCAGCTATTTCGACCGTAACCTGCTTGAAATATGGGATGAACAGCTCATAAAGTTTGGAACCGTGATCCACCTCAAGCGCAAAATATTTATCGCCAATTTTTTGCCCGTATTTAACCGGTATTTCGGCATCATCAGCAGTGGCCGCGAAATGGTGAGCATCGCTTACGAATCGCAACTTCATACGCATGAGTTTAGCCAACTGATGCAGGACAGCGTACAAAAGGACAGGGCTTTGCGCTATACCTCAGCCGGCATTCACAAGGACGATCTGATTTTCAATATCGGTTCATACCCGGTGAAGCGCTTCGGTTCGCAAGGACAGCAAAAATCTTTTGTGATCGCAATAAAGCTGGCCCAGTTCGAATACACGCGAAGCATCAAGGGTTTCAAACCCATCTTGCTTTTCGATGATATTTTCGATAAACTGGACGAAAATCGTGTTACTCAGCTTGTGCAGCTCGTGAGCCAGGACAGTTTTGGGCAGGTTTTTATTTCCGACACCCAATACGACCGGATTGCGAAACTAACGGCCACGCTGCCCATTACGCATCTTGTCTGGGAAATTGAAAATGGCAGCGCCCGGCCATTAAATTCGCTGAGCCATGATTAAAAAACCCAACGAAGTCTTTTTAGGCGAAGCCATCAAAGAGATGGTTGCCTACTACAATCTGAGCGGAAAGTTGCGCGAAGCAGGCATCATTGGCGCCTGGGAAAAAGTAGTTGGCTCCATGATTGCACGGCATACCACCAACCTGTATATAAAACGCCGCAAATTATTTGTGGTGCTCGATTCTTCGGCTATACGGAATGAGCTTTTTTATGCAAAAAGCAAGCTGGTAAAACTGCTTAACGATGAGGCCGGAGAGCAGATCATTGAAGATGTGGTGCTATTGTAGTAAAACTTGGATATTCAGGCCAGGCCTGATGAAAGATAAAAAAAATTTATTTAACTCACCCTTATGAACACTTATTGCACATTAATGCTTCTGCTGAACAAATTTAGATTTAATCTATCAGGGCTTTTGGGATTAAGCCCCTGGCTCACAACGTATGTGATCATTCCGTTGACAATCATTCTTCTAAGCGTTTTAATCTCAAAAATTTTCCGATCGCTTATGCATCGCTACTTCGAGCGCAGTTCCCACCTGCTTCGCCTCGACCCTACGCGCTACCGGTTCTTCAAAAATGCGGTAAGTTTCATTATTTACATGGTGGCCATTACCATCATTTTTTACAGCATCCCTGAACTAAAAACCATTGGATTATCGCTTTTTGCCGGCGCCGGCATCATTGCCATCATCATTGGTTTTGCATCGCAGGCGGCATTTGCCAATATTATTTCAGGGATTTTTATTGTGGCTTCAAAACCTTTCCGGGTGGGCGATTTTATTAAGATCAACGAAGAATTCATTGGCACAGTCGAAGACATCACCCTGAGGCACACTGTGATCCGCAACAACGAAAACCGCCGCATCATCATCCCCAATTCGGTAATCAACAACCAAACCATCATCAACAGCAACATCATTGACGAAAAAGTTTGCAGCCTCATCGAAGTAGGCGTAAGTTACGACACCAACCTCGATCATGCCATCGGCATCATGCGTGACGAGATACCCCAGCATCCGCTCTCGCTCGACAACCGCACGCAGGAAGATGTGGCCAACGGAGTACCACGTGTAGTGGTGCGCGTGATGGGTTTTGGCGATTCGGCCATCAAACTGCGCGCCTATGCCTGGGCATCCAACTCTTTAAATGCTTTTGTGTTGCGAACCGATATGTATAAAACCATAAAAGAACGCTTCGACCGCGAAGGCATTGAGATTCCATTCCCATACCGCACCATTGTTATGAAGAATCCCACGGCAGAAAATGTCCGATCCTGAAAACAGCCGGTTCAGAATATTGAATTGATTTTAACAATACCCGCCTTATGAACCCCAAAAAACGCACCCGAAAAAAACCCGGACTGCCACCCGGAAGCCTCATCTACACGCGCGATAAAGTGCAGGAGCATGTGAGCCTGCAATTTTTCCAGTACAATGAAGATAGTTTCGGGTATTCTGAACCTCAAAACATAAGTGAGGTTTTTGACAAAATTGACAGTAAGCAAGTCAATTGGATCAACATAAATGGGTTACATAAAACCTCCATTATCCAGGATGTTGGCGATCGTTTGCAAATTCATCCCTTGATCCTTGAAGATATCCTGCACACCGATCACATGCCCAAAATCGAGGATTATGATAATTATCTTTTTCTGACCCTGAAAATGATGTTGTACAATAATGTGAAAAACCAGATCGAGCAGGAACATATCAGTATGATACTGGGCGATCACTACCTTGTCACATTCCAGGAAAGCGACGGGGATGTTTTTGAACCAGTTCGTGAAGCAATCAAATCAGGCAAAGGCAGGCTCAGAAAGCGAGGAGCCGACTACCTGTTTTACAGGCTGATTGACATAGTGGTTGATCATTATTACCTGATTGCCGATAAAACAGAGGAAAATCTTGAACTCATTGAAGAAACACTGCTAAGAAACCAGGCCGATAACGTATCGGAAAACATACTGTTCGAAAAAAAGAACATGATCACCCTCAGGCGCTGCATCATTCCACTCAGGGAAGAAATCAGGGGCCTCAAACAAAAAGAATCAGCTTTGATACAAGATTCTACCTACAATTTTATAGATGATATTTTCGACCACCTCATGCATCTGAGCCAAACGCTTGATGGTTTCCGCGACCTGGCTACCAGCCTCATGGAACTGCAGATTGCAGTGAACTCGAACCGCATGAACGACATTATGAAAACCCTGACCATCTATGCAGCCATATTTATGCCCCTCACCTTTATTGCAGGCATTTACGGCATGAACTTCCACCTGATGCCCGAACTTGAATGGAACTGGGGATATCCGGTGGTGCTCACACTCATGGCGGTGGTAGCGGGCGCTATGTTGCTTTTTATGAAACGAAGAAGGTGGATGTAACCCAGTTGAAAAATGAAAAAAATAGGTCTCTTATCCGATACCCACGGCTCTCTTCCCCAGGCTTATAACAACTTTTTCAGCAATGTTGACGAAATCTGGCATGCCGGCGACATTGGCAGCATGGAAGTGGTGGAGCAATTACAGGCCTTCAAACCGCTACAGGCTGTATTTGGAAATATTGACGACCTGAAAATCAGAAGTATATTTCCGGAAGATCAGTTTTTTATGTGCGAAGGAATCAAGGTGTTGCTTACTCACATCGGAGGTTATCCGGGCAGGTACGAACCCAGGGCAAAAGCCTTGATCCTGCGCGAGAAACCCGGCCTTTTTATATGCGGTCATTCACACATTTTGAAAGTAATCTACGATCGCAAATACAAGCTGTTGCATATAAACCCGGGTGCTGCCGGGAAATATGGCCTGCATCAGCAAATCACAATGATCAGGTTTGCTGTTGAAGCAGACCGCATCACCAACATGGAGATTTATGATAAGCCGAGACGGGAAGTTTAGCGTGGCTATCAGCCAAAGAAAAGAACCGGCGGTTTAATAAAGACGCGCAATGTGATGAAGGAAAGTCTGGCTGGTAAAAGAATATGAAACCGGTTTTATTTTGAGTAATCCTGTTTTCAGCCAGGTTCTTGAAAAGAGAATTGCTGAATACGAGAAAAAAAACAAGTCATTATATTAGAAGCCAATGATCTTGTAAAAGAGATTTAAGCGAGCAAAACCAGCCAATTCAACTCTAATCTGTTGACCAGAATTACCTCTTACCTCAGCCTATCGGCGGCGCGGACTTTTTTCTCGTCGTTCATTACACCCCGCATGGCCAGGATCAAAAAGATCAGTACAATAAGCGGGAAATAAACCCCGGTTTGGTATTGCACCTCAACATCGGCCTTTTTAACAATATTATCAATATATCCGAAGTATATAATGATGATAAAAGCCAGGTTGAGCAACACCGCAAAACGTATTAGCTTGATCTGGAGCAGCCTGTTCCTGAAAGCAAAAATACCTAAAAAGACCATCACGATCAGTATTGCGGCCATGACGATGAGGGGAATGGTGTTGATACTTACATAGGTATCGTCAGAAATACCGCCCAGTTTCAAAAAAAAATAATAGGTGTCGCCATAAAAGTTGGCCACAGGAAAGAAGAACATGGCAACTATGGATGCCGCTGCCACAAAAAGATAAACAGACTGAATGCGCTGGATCATAACAGGAGAATTAATTTTTTTGATACGCAAAGATAGGCAAAGAAATCTGTAGCAAAGAAATTTGTTATTGGGTAAGCGTAAACCTCAAGCTGATACCGGCAAACGTTGTCGAGTTCGGAAACTGGTTGGAGATGAACGGATTGGTGGCCGATCTTTCAAAAAACAGCCTTGTGGTAAGATTTTGGTTCACCATATAATCAGCTGAAAAATTGATTGAAACAAGCTGCTGCCCTGCCGAAACCTGGTCAACCTGCTCGTCAATACGGCGCAGCACTGTTTTGTTGTTGCGAACCGAAACATCAAGTTTGAGGTTCACTTCGCTGCTCACCCGCTGGCTTTGTCCAGTTCCTCCAATGGCGGTAACCAAAAACCTGATATCCTGAATTCTATAGCCTAGGCCCACAACATATTCCCGGCTGGTTACCTCGGTAAGCTGATTGTTTACAAAGCTAAACGACAGGTTTCTGGTGTGCCTTATCTCAAACCTCGACAGCAGGCTGTTATGCCAGGTCATATCAATATTGAATAAGGGGCTGAACTGTTCGGTAATGGTGACCACATCAATCCGGTTTTGCGAGATAAAATTACCTGCAGCGTCCCTCACACCGGCTCCTTCAATAAATTCAAGGTTGGTAAGGTAGGATCCCACATTATAAACCGAACGGTAAGAGTGTGATACGGTAAAGGTTCTGAAGTATTTTTCAAAAAATGGAATTTGTGTAAGGCCGTTGTATGTAAGTCTCCAGTTGGGCATCGGAATGGCCGGGAATGGATTTAGCGAGATATTACTTGCATTCCTGCCCGAATATGCAGCCAGGAAGGAGTGCAGCAGCACATTTTGCGCTGTGGCTCCGTAGCCATCTGGGAAACCGAGCGTATCATAACCTTGCGAGAGATTATCACCCTGAGCCAGCCGCTCTGCGATGATAACACGATTATCACGAAATGCTTCAAAAACCGGGCTTGTATGATCATCACGATCGCGGGTAAATGCCGAATTCCACATCAGGTACGACATGCTGAAATTACCCCCTTGCTGGGCGGCAAATGAGGTAAATTCACCATCGGGGCCAACCCTGAAATATTCCTGAAGATTAACGGCTTCGGTGCGGTCGGCAGTAACATCAATGCGCAGGAAAGGAAGCGGTTCTAAATTAGCCCTGATCACAAGATTTTTTGACATCCGCGAAAGATAGGCACTGTTGAGTAAGGTATCGGTTGACATCCAATTGTTTAATACTGCCTTTTCGCGTATATCGGTTTGATCGCCAAATACAAAGCCCCATCCCGGTGCTACATCGCTCAGGCGGTTACCCATAAAAGTAGGTTCAGGCATAAAACCCGGCAACAAGGTGCCACGGTTATCGGTATAATTAATTGAACCGTCTTTGAGGCTAATCAACAACCGAAGTACCGTATTACCCGCGGCCTTGAAATACTTTGCCAGCTCAATTCTTCTTTCTTCTTCGGTTTCCTCTGCGTTTTCATCCTCCTCATCTTGCCCGGTATTTCGCTGTTGTTGCCGGTCATCGCGCCCTGTATTTCTTCGCGGTGGTTGATTTAATGTTTTCAAGAAATCAACTTTGTTATAAAGATTGGTAAACCTGAGATTGGTGTTTAACTGAATTGTTCGGCTGTTTTCAATTGTATTTCCAAGGGTTTCCTGGATGCTGCGCGGCGATGCCTGCCAGCGAAACATGCCAGTGTAGCGTGCGTTCATGTTGATCCAGTCCAACAGCGGGATTTTGTTAATGGGAACCATGTAGCTGGCAGCAAAGTTCTGATTGTAATTTGTCAGGGTTCCAAAAGCATAGATTTCCTGGAGAATAGAATCTCTGACTGCCTGATAGCCTGGCTTATTGCGGTCAACGGCGCCCGGCGGCTCATCAATAAATGCATTTGCCGTGGCATTAAACTCTAATTTCAGCGATTGGGTGAGGTCGTATTTTATGTCAAACAGGCGTGTCCAGTCCCACCTTTTCACATAGTTGGTATCAATTTTTATGATGGCCGTACTTTTGTTTCTGATCAGCCGCTCGTTGTATTCGCGGATCATGTCGGTTCGGAACGAGATAGACCTGGGCAGGTAATAAAAATTAAAATCACTGATAAGCTTGATGCTGGTAAGATTTGAGAATGGCCTTACGTTTTTCGGGTTGATATTGAAATTATAGCCAATGCCACCGCGGTAAACAAGTTTTTTATCGTGTTCAATATCAATATTTCTGCGGTATATTTCGCTGTAGGCGTATGAAAAATCAAAATTCTCGACATCCCAGGGGTAAAAATGGGTCTTGCCCCCGGTTCTGTCCTTGCGAACATTCATAAAATTGATGTTCTTGCGCTGGGTGAAGTCCTGGGTTCGCTCCCTGAGCGAATCTCTTTCTGCTTTTGTAAGATCCGATATTTCGTCGCGGTAAAATACATCGGGGTCGAGGGGGTTATACTGGGGTGTGGCGCGGGCTTCTGAATAGTCGAAGTGCATGGGAATGCGAAGGCCAAAATTCTCCGGAAAGAATTTTCCCAATTGCAAATTGGTGGCAACATCAAATTGTGTAAATGTTTCGATCTGTCGTTCAGCAACTCTTTTCTCGAGGCTTCCAAAACCTGGTGTACTCATCGAACCCGAAACCATCACATTTCCGATATCGGCCAGCATTGCATTCATTCTGGCCGTGGCAGCCCAGCCGCTTTGATCGTTAAAATCAGTCAGGCGCAATTCGTTGAACCAGATCTCGGCACACTTGGGCAGGCCGTCGTCATCGTCAAAAATGCTACGTTTTTTTGGATTCCTGACACCAATCATCAATGCTTTGATGTCGCTCAGGCTGGGATTACCGACAACCGTGATACGCCTGTTGTCAATTGAATCATAAAACGGCATACTGGAAGTAAGTATGGACCCTGGCTCGTTCATTGCATCATTGCGTCTACGCTTTACATCAACAAGGTCGCGCAGTTCAATATCAAACTCGTTGTTTTCGGGCCAAATCGCCCTGCTGTCGGCTGGCGAGATGTACCAGGGTGTAAATTCAAGAGGAACTTCGTATTCGTAATAGTTTTCAGTAAAATCGGAACCAATGCGGATAAAAGCTGTGAGGTCGCCGGTCTTCAACTCGTCTTCTTCAATACCTTTTTCGGCATGCACAAACATTTTAAGTCGGTTGTATTGCCTGAAATCGAAATCGGTTGTTTTATATACCCCGCGTGCATCGCCATCGGCCAGGTTGCAAACTTTAACGGACATGGATTGCTCATTTTTCTGCTGCATGTTGATGGTACCCAGGTTTATCTCACGTTCAATTCCGGGAGGTAAAACATAGGGTATGGGTGAGCGGAAACCGTTGGCTTCGATATTTACCGTGCTTATTTCAAACTGGGTTTCGGGTTGCCCGGGAACAATGTCGCCGGGTTCGTAAAGTTCGTTGTAATATCTTCTCCATTCGCTGCGAACCAGTTCAAGTGTTGCAAACCGAAGTATAACGGGTTCTTCCCATCCCTTGAAAAAGGTTCGCATAAAACGGATTGAACGGAAATCCTGGATGTTGCCGATTACCTGATCAGGGCTGCGAACCGGAACTTTAAACTGGTACCACTTTACGTTACCCCGGGTTCCGTTTTCGAGGGGGATGTTTTGGGCATGATGAATATCGGCAATGTAACTGTTTCCGATCTCCATTTTTTCGGGGCGGAGTTCAATTACATATTGATAATATCTTTCGGCTTCGTTCAGGGTATTGTCGCGGTTGATGTCTTCGGTGTTGGGCAAACTGGTTGCCTGCGTTGGGTAAGGCTCTGGCGATTGATCGGCTGTTGGCGAATTGCCATCAGGATTGTTAAATCTTTTGTAGCGTCTGGCTATGCTGCTGAACCGCTCATCCGAATCAAGTGAGCTTCCGCGGAAATACTGGAAGTTGTCAGATGAGGGATCATCAAAGGCATCCTGGTAAGCCTGCGATTGCGGCTCGAAAGTTTGGGCAATCACACTAAGATAATTGTCAAAAAAGAATGTTCTTTCATTTTCGTCTGACAGGCCATCATAGCCCACATCCTGATATTGCCGGGCATTCGGATCGTTGTCAAAAGCATTGACTAGCGCTTGTATGGTAGGTACGAGCCCCCAGATGGTGGTGTCAACATCAACCGGTTCAGGGCCTACCGGCAACCCGTTTTCAAAACTCTTTCTGCCATCGCGCAACATATCTTCCGAAATATCTCCAAGGTTAAAATACAGGTATCCACCGCTGTGTGTTGAATCTTCGGCGAAGGGATCCATCATCCAGAACTCAATGTATTCGATGTTGGTGGTTTCAAAGTCGGTATTATCCAATGCACGCATCATGCCGCCCCATCGTGTTTGAGGATCGCGCAATGAACCATCGGTATTAATGCCTCGCGAAACTGATGTTGGGTTCACATCATAATTATACGGGCCTCTGACCGAAGGATAAAAAGCCATGTTAAAAATGGGTATGTTCATCGGCTGTCCACTGGGTGGATCGGCATTCGGAAAAACCTCAGTTTCGCGAACGGCTCTGACCGAATGACGTGAAAGCTCATCTTTGGAAATGTTTGGCGGCCTCAGGTTGCTGGTGCGTTCGTAAAAAAGCGGGTCAATGATGTACCAGGCTGTTTGCGCCCGGTTAAATCCGTATTGCAGGCCGGTTCCCGGGGCTGCTTCCGGAAACATATTGGGTAATGTTTGATGCTGGGGAGTACTTGCCAGAAACCAACTACCAACATTTTTCAGTTCGATGGTGGATTTGCTGCCTTCAAAATCGTCAATATAGGTGGTTCCTGCTTTTCCAACAGCCCGTGAA
>OMKS01003052.1_pt1 | contig 13569 bp, 10 predicted proteins | sample 1674721 | NCBI WGS metagenome assembly OMKS01 (sample SAMN06264996, study PRJEB25208) | sediment metagenome | isolation source: hot spring sediment | place: USA: California | collected 2014-09-02 | reverse complement strand
TTTTTTTAATGCCATAGAGGGTGAAATCGGAGGGATTTGAACCCCTCCGTTGCGGCCGTGCCGCCAAATCCCGTCGACCCCGTATAATATAGTAAGGACGCAGAGTGTTTTGCGTCCTTTTTTTAATGCCATAGAGGGTGAAATCGGAGGGATTTGAACCCCTCCGTTGCGGCCGTGCCGCCAAATCCCGTCGACCCCGTATAATAGTAAGGGCGCAGAGTGTTTTGCGTCTTTTTTTAATGCCATAGAGGGTGAAATGTCATTACGAGTAGCTATCAGTCTGTCATTTCGAGGAGCGACAGCGACGAGAAATCTCGCGCAATTCAAGGAGATTTCTCCCCTTCGTGTCGAAATGACAGCGAAGGCCAATTCTTCTGGCAACCCGATGAAACCGTTGGTTCCGGCGTGTATCTCGTGCGGGCTGAAAGATTTCGGAATTCGATTAGGCGCTAAATCACGATCTCCGTGCACTCGCAGATGATATGAAGCGCGAGGGCGTGTCCCTCTTGGATTCGAGGCGTGTTCGGGCCGTCGATTGCGATGTGGTAATCGGCGATTTCCGCGAGCGTGGATTCTTTAGGGCCGGTGAGCGCGACTGTCGCGCAGTTGTGCAGTTTGGCGGCCTCGACAGCGCGGATGATATTCGGCGACTCCCCGCTGGTGGACATACATACGAACACATCGCCGGCGCGCGCGAGAGCCTCGATTTGCCGCGAAAAAATTTCCTCGAACCCAAAATCGTTGGCGATAGCAGTAATTGCGCTGGTGTCGGTGGTAAGTGCAATTGCGGGCAGTGGTTGACGGTTGACGCCAAGCCCCAGCCTCCCGACGAACTCCGCTGATGCGTGCTGGGCATCGCCCGCGCTTCCGCCGTTGCCCGCGAACATGACTTTTCCGCCCGCGCGCAATGCTTCAACTATCGCCTCGACTATCCGCTGAAGCTCATCGGACTGCGCGACCAGTGACAGCGCGGCACTCCGGGATTCTTCTATTGAGCGGAGGATTTTATCGTAGAGATTATTCATCAGAACCTCGCGGTAATGTCAAATGAATGGCGCGGCGAGAGGCCTTCGCGCTCCCATCGAAATGAATACCCCGCGCCGAATTTGCCGAAACCGGCGTCGAATTCATATCCCGCGCCGAAAGTCGGCAGGCCGTTGTCGATTCCTACGGCCAGCGTGGCCTCTTCGATAGGATTCCCCAGCACCCCCGCGCGGAATCGGAACTCGTCCATGCGATAATACTCGACCTCCGCAGTCGCGGTGATGGGCACCATGCCGAGCCTATATGCCGCGCCGGCTTTGAGATTTGCCGGAATATCGTCATCTGCCGATGATGCGTTGCCCGAGCCATAGACATCGGCGGAATTCCACTGGTATTTCATGTTGATGTTCTGATAGACAGCACCCCAGCTGAGGCTCTTATTCATCGCCTCGCCGTAAACTCCGGCGTCGAATCCTACAACATAGGTGCTCATCTCATCCAAGCGCGCTTGAATATACTTGACATTCCCGGCAATATTGAAATTCGGAGTGACGACTTTCGAGAATGTAAGGAAAATCGCATCCTCGCCGTATTGGATGTCGTCGGTGTAGTTGCCGCTGATGTTTCTTCCGGCGATTTCCCCCGCGCCGGTATGAACCCAACTCAGCGCCACCGCCGCGTCATTTTGGATGTTCCAGCCGCCCGAGACATAGGTCATCGAGCGGTCGAGCGCGAGCACGGAATACCCCGATGAAACGCCCGCGCCGCGCATCTTCTGAATTCCTGCGGGGTTGAACCATCCGGCGATGGGGTCGCCACCGAGAGCCACGCCAGAACCGCCAAGGGCAATGTTCCGCCATCCGACGGGCATGTTCAGGAAAACAGCCGTGTGGCCTCCCGCGCTGGCGAAAACAGCGAGCGTGAGGACGGCTAAAATGATTGCTTTCATTGACTTCATGTTATCTCCAGAAAATCGCATAATTACTTGATTATCATGAGCTTGCCCCATCGGGCATCGCTGGCGGTCTCCACCTTGAAGAAATAAAGCCCATTCTCCGGCTCCTCGCCGTTTTCGAGCCTGCCATCCCACTGGAGGCGGGATTTCCCCGCCCTCTCGACACCGCCGAAATATATTGTCGAGACTTTATTTATATCGTAATCGAAAAGCTCGATTGTCACATTGCCGCCATCCGGCGAATCGAACGCGAAAAAGCAACTCTCGTGATGCCTCGGCGAGTATGGGTTCGGGAAGGCATAGACATATTCCGAATCGCCGTCTTTGGCGCCGGGGTCTTGCGTCGCGGCCTCCCCCGCCGAGGGAAAATTCGCGATTATCTCCCAAGTCTCGCCGTTGTCGAACGTCCGCGCCAGCCCCTCCGAATATGTTCCCACATAAATCGCGTCGCCGCAACGCGTTGCCGAGACGACCTCGTCTTTGAACACCTGGATAAAATTCCCCGAATTACGGTCGATTCCCTCGATTTTCAGCGTGTCGCCGGTATTGTAATCAGTGGGGAATGCGCGCGAGAGGCCGTGCCTACACGCCGCCAAGAGCGTGTCGCCCGAAAACCCGATGTTCCAAGCCACATATCCGAGGCCGGTCTGCCGCCAAACCGAGCCGTCGAAGGAGTATGAAATCGCGTCGAAGTCCGTCCCCATGTTGTTCGTCGAGGTGAATCGCGTGCATGCAAATACGCCGGTGCGGTCATCCTCGTAAAGAAAATTCAGCGAAATAATCCAGTTGCCGGAAAGCCGCCCGACATCGAGCGTATCTCTCCGCCAGACAACATAATAGCGCGAAACCGAATCGACCTCGAACGAATCGGCATCCACCCAAATTGTGTCGTGAATCGGCACAGAGTCGGGAATCCAATGGCCGGTGGTATCGACCTTGTCCCAGGCGAATTTCCCCTCGCGCCCGAAGTAAAGCCCCTTCGCACTGCCCGCCCAAACCACCGGCGGGTCAGCGGATGTATCCACGGCGACGGCGAAAAACCGATGGCCGAGGTCGCCATAGTTGATGCTGTCCGCGCCGTCGGGGAATGCGTTCTGCCATGTCTCGCCGCGGTCGGCGGTGTATATGAGGCCGCCGTAAAAGCATGAGGCATAAACGATTGTGTCCGCGCCATCGGGGAGAATCGCCACATCGTATGCCAGCCTGCCCACGCCGGTTGCGCCTGTGGCAGTGGTGCAGTGCGAGAAGGTTCCGCCGCCGTCGAAACTCACCCAGAAACCATCGCCGGCGGGGAGCGTGTTGTTGGGGTCGTTGGGGTCGTCATGGGCATAGCTGGCGGCGGCCCACACCCAGTCTCCGAGCACTGCGAGCGCGGCGAACCCCGTGCCGGAGAGCTTGCTCTCCCAAGTCTCCCCGCCATCGCGCGAGACGGCGAGGCCGCTCCCCGTGGAAACCCAGATGTCGCCGTTGTGAGCGTTATAGACAACATCGCCGATGGCGTTCGATGGCGGCGAGTCGGCCATGGCCGAGAGATGTTCGCCAACCGTTATGTGCGAGGGGATGGACATCATCATGGCCATCGCGGGCAAGGCGATAAGACTTAACAGAGCGCATAGTTTTAATTTTATCATATTATCCCCGAACTATCTTCAGGATTTGGCCGACAATGTCGTCGAGTTCGTCTTTTGTCTCGGCCTCGGCATTGAGGCGGATTAGCGGCTCCGTGTTCGATGGCCGTAAGTTCGCCCACCATGTCTCGGCGGAGACTGTGATGCCGTCCAGCTCGTCGATTTCGTGGCCTTGGGCAGTGAAATAGTTCTTGACTTTTTCGATTGTCGCGTGAATATCATCGACGCGAGAGTTGATTTCGCCGGAGCGGCAATAATGGTCGAACTCGGCTACCAGCTCCGAGAGCGGTTTGCCCGCCACAGAGAGCAGTTCGAGGCACACGAGAAACGCGATTAACCCGCTGTCGGCGAACCAGTTATCGCGGAAATAGAAGTGCCCGGAGTGTTCCCCGCCGAAGATGGCGTTTTCGCGCTTCATAATAGGCTTGATTATCGCGTGGCCAACTTTTGTGCGAATCGCGCGCCCGCCCGCCTTCTCTATGGCTTCGGGCACTGCGCGGCTACAAATAATGTTATACACGATTGTCTCGCCGGGGGATTTCGCAAGCAGGTTCTTCGCGACGAGTGCCGTCACCATGTCGCCGCCGAGCAGATTGCCCTTCTCATCGATGAGGAACATGCGGTCGGCATCGCCATCGAATGCCGCGCCGAGGGCGATTTCCGCGTCGCCGGCGACTTTGGCGCGAAGTTCCTCGGTGTTTTCCGGCTCGATTGGGCTGGCCGGATGGTTCGGGAATGTGCCGTCCAGCTCGAAAAACATGCGCTCGACGCGGACGGGCAGGCGCTCGAAAATTGGCGGGAGAGTCTTGCCTGCCATGCCGTTGCCTGCATCGACGGCGATTTTGAACGGGCGGATTTTCGCCGTGTCGATGAACGACAGGCAGTGGAGCGCGTAGTCTTCGTCGATATTGAGCGCGATGATTTTGCCCGCGCGCTTGCCCGATGGCATGACGCCGTTTTCGACGAAGGCCTTGATTTGCGGCAATCCATCCGAGCCGGAGAGCGGGACTGCGCCGGCTTTGCAAATCTTGAAGCCGTTGTATTCCGGCGGGTTATGGCTTGCGGTAATCATGATTCCCGCTTGGCCGCCGAATTTGCCGACGGCGAAATACAGGCCGTCGGTGGATACCAGCCCGATGTCGATAACATCGGCGCCGGCGGTGGTGATTCCCTCGCACAGCGCGGAGAACAGTGCATTGCCGGATACGCGCATATCCCTTCCGACAAAGACCTCGGAGCAGTCGAGATGCTCGACCAGTCCTGCGCCGATGAGCCTGGCGATGTTCTTGTCGAGCGAGTCGGGGACGATTCCGCGAATGTCGTATGCTTTGAAAATCGATGGGTCAAACTTCATCTTTACGCTTTCGTTGTTAAATTAACGCGGGCGGGCGCACCCGCCCCTCGACCTTTACCTTTTACCCATAACCTATCACCTATCACCTAATACCCATAACCTTTTTACCCGATTCACGAGCTTCTTCTGGGCCTGCTGGCCCATCCGAGCTTGTCGCGGAGGACTTCGTAGAAAGTTCTATTGTGGTAATGCACGAAATGTGCCGAAAAGGGCGCTTTACGGATTTCGATTCGTCCCTCCGGGGGGATGTCGCGCGTGGATTGGCCGTCGAGAGTGAGGCGCGGCGGCTCGTCGCCGTCGGTGGAATACTCGATTTCGACCGTCTCGGATGCATCGACCACCAGCGGGCGAATCGAGAGGGTGTATGGCGATAGCGCCGTCACTTGAAACGCCTCCATGTCGGGCGAGAGGATTCCGCCGCCGGCGGCCATGTTGTATGCCGTGCTTCCGGTGGGCGATGAGACGATGAGGCCATCGGCGGACACGCCCGCGACGAACTCGCCGGAGACGAAAATCTTGTGGAATATGATTCGCGGGCTGTTGCCCCTGTCGAGCACCATCTCGTTGAGCGCGGTGTGGTGCTTGGGTTCGCCGGGCGGGAGGACATCGAGCATCATCCGCTTGACTATGGCGTATTTGCCCGCGACTATTTCCGGCACGGCGGCGGCAATCTCCGAGGGATCAAGCTCGTTGAGGAAGCCGAGTCTTCCGAGGTTGATGCCGAGCACGGGTATCGCCCTCGCGCCGACATTGCGCGCGGAAGCGAGCATGGTGCCATCGCCGCCGAGGGAGATAACCATGTCGATGCCTTGGGGCAGATTGTCCCACGAGACGCCATCGCCGGAGACGCAGTCGGCCGTCCGCGATTCGAAGAGGACAAAGACGCCGCAACTTTCGAGCGTTCGGGCAAGCTCTCCTATAAGCGCGACGACTTCGGGTTTGCGCGGGTTGGCGAATATTAGCGCTTTCTCAATTTTCCGCATAATCGACCTTTCGGCAAATGTCAAACCGAATGCAATTATTTAATATAATGCTATCGGGCAGTTTTGTCCATTGAACTCAAAAAAAACCTCGTTTATCGCGGCGGGACATGGAAATTCGCGAAAAATGAAAAAAATGTTTGATTTAAGACTCAATTCACAGTATAATTAACATATGAAACTTAAAACACGACCGATAGATTATCCACTGTATTTCTGCACTGCTCTATTCGGAGGAATTGCCGCGGGCGGGATGATTGTGTTGACCGAGTTTTTTATCGAGGATGGCGGCATTATCCTGCCTATAGCGCTTATTCTCATCGGCTTCATGGCCTTCTTGTTCTCGATGCTTATGATGATGAGGATTGAGATTATGCGAAAAGTGAGAGAACTGTCAGGCATCAATGAGGACGAGACCGATGGACAACCTTCGGGCTTTTCAATCAAGGCATTGATATTCTCGGTGGTCAATGTCGGCGTTATGGCCGCAGTTGCCTATTTGACAACTTATTTGTTCGAAATAGGAAAGTCCTATTACCTTTCGCTCATTCTGCCGATTATCTTCGTCCTGTGGATTATCGCGCTTATGCTCCCGATGAGGCGAGTTTCATAAAATAACTCCTCTATTCCCAACATCTTCTTACATGAAAACCCGGAGATGCTTGCTTCGCGTGGTGTGGCGAAGCCGCTTGAGCGCTTTGTCCTTGATTTGCCTAATGCGCTCGCGCGTGAGGTTAAATCGCTCGCCAATTTCGTCGAGCGTGAGAGACCTTTCGCGGTTGAGGCCGTAATACATTGAGACTATCTCCGCCTCGCGCTCGGAGAGGGTCGATAGGACGCGCTCGATTTCGTTTTTCATGGCCGTCATGACGAGGTCTTTGTCCGGCGAGGGGCAGTGGTCGTCCTCGATGATGTCTTTGAGCGAGTTCGACTCGCCATCGACGAAGGGCATATCGAGCGACACGTGGGCACCCGATATGCGAAGCGCCTCGGAGACATCCTTCTCCTTAATATTAAGCTGTTCGGCAATCTCGCTCTTCGTGGGCGGTCTGCCGTGCTTTTGTTCGAGTTTCGAGTTCGCTTTGCCGATTTTATGAATCGTGCTCACACGGTTGATCGGCAGTCTCACGATGCGGGATTGTTCGGCCAAAGCCTGCAAAATCGACTGTTTAATCCACCATACGGCATAGGAGATGAACTTGAACCCGCGCTTTTCGTCGAATCGTTTGGCGGCTTTTATCAGGCCGATATTGCCCTCGTTGATGAGGTCGGCCAGCGAGAGGCCTTGATTTTGATACTGCTTGGCGATACTCACGACGAACCTGAGGTTGGCTTTGACGAGCTTCCCGAGCGCCTCTTTGTCGCCGCTGTGGTATCGTTTGGCAAGCTCGACTTCTTCATCGGCGCTAACAAGTGGAGTCTTTGCGATTTCTTTGAGGTATATCTCTAACGAGCGGTCGATTTCAAATCCGCCGCCACTTCGCGATCTAGTCATGCTCCTCCTTGAGAAAAGAGTATCAAGCTTTTGCGATTTTTATTTGCCGTTTAGAAAAACCCCCACGACGAGTTTATTATATAAATTATACACATGATGTCAAGCCCCCGGGGGACGCCCTCTCATTGCGAGCAAAGCGATGAATCTTGTGCTATCAAGGAGATTACTCCGGATATTATAGATCAGGGAGGACACTATGTCCCTTTACCGAACAAAAATTTTTCGATAATAGCTCTCTCGGGGGCGTCGGCCCCACCTGCGATTTGTCAAATCGCAGGTGGGCACGAAGTAGTCGGTGGTAAGTCTTCCGCGAGATGCAACTATCGTGCCCCGACTACTTCGCCGGCCACGCGTCTCCGCGTGGCGCCGACGCCCCCCTCCCCGAGCGCGCGAAAAAAGAATATTCTCCATTTCAGACGAGCCAAACTGCTCGGAGAAAAATCTCTCGATTAGCATTGACAAACGCGGCTCTTATTAATAATTTAACCGTTCATTTTGTATCGAAACAACAAAAGGAAGGAGTTCCCGTGGCAACGGTAAAAAATTACGGGACAGAAAATATAAGAAACATTGTTCTTCTATCTCACGGCGGTGTGGGCAAAACAACTCTCGCCGAGGCCATACTCTTTTCTACCGGAGCCATCACGCGCATGGGTTCCGTCGAGGACGGGAACACCGCCAGCGATTACCATACCGCAGAAATCGAGAAGAAAAGCTCGGTTCAGCTGTCACTGCTTCTCGCCGAGCACAAGGGCGCGAAGATCAACATTCTCGATACTCCCGGATACTCCGACTTCATCGGCGAGGTAATAAGCGGCGTCCGCGTCGCAGATGCCGGAGTCATCCTCGTCTCCGCGCAAAGTGCGGTCGAGGTCGGGACGCAGAAAGCGTGGGGATATATCGAGGGCAAGCCCGCAATATTCCTCGTCAACCGCATGGACAGAGAGAACGCCGATTTTCCAAAAGCACTCAAAGAGCTTCAAGACGCATTCGGCACGGGCGTCGCCCCGATAGCCGTGCCCATCGGCGCCGCCGAATCGTTCAACGGCGTCATCGACCTATTGGCCAATAAGGCATACACATACGAGCGCAACGGTAAGGGCGTCGGCAAAGAAACGCCGATTCCCGCCGACCTCGAAGACCAAATCGCGGAGTTCCGCGTGCAACTTATGGAAGCCGTCGCCGAATCGGATGAAAAGCTTCTCGAGAAGTATTTCGAGACCGGCGAGCTTTCGGAACAGGAACTCATCAGCGGGCTGAACAAGGCCGTTGCGAGCGGCAAGCTCTTCCCCGTTATCCCGATAAGCGCGGTGCAGAACATCGCCACGGATGTCATTCTCAATGCCGCTGTGAACTTGCTTCCCAGCCCCAAATTGGCCGGCGAGATTCGCGCCAAGAAATCCCTCGGCGATGAAGAATATACCGAGGTTGTCAAGCCGGACTCATCCGCCCCAACGGGCGCACTGGTCTTCAAGGTATTCTCCGAAGAGCATGTCGGCAAACTGACTTACTTCCGCGTGTTTTCCGGCAAAATCGAGAATGGAAGCGAGCTTTTCAATCCCAACAAGGGCATTAGCGAGCGAATCGGGACTATCTATGTCGCTCGCGGCAAGGAGCGTATCGAGGTGAAATCCCTCGAGGCAGGCGACATCGGAATCACGGTCAAGCTCAAGGGAACCGCTACCGGCGAGAGCCTCTGCGAGAAATCCAAGCCGCTCGTGTTCGAGCCGATTGACTTCCCAATGCCCGTCATCGATGTAGCAGTCCGCGCCATACAGAAGGGCGAGGAAGAGAAAATCGCCACGGGCCTCGCCCGCCTCGCCGAGGAGGAGACGACGTTCAGCTACGAGGTCGATTCCGAGCTTAAGCAAACACTGCTCTATGGACAGGGTGAGCTTCAACTCGAGATGATTGTCGATAAACTCAAAGAGCAATTCGGCGTCGATGTCGAGCTTTACAAACCGAAAATCAAATATCGCGAGACCATCCGTAAAACCGCCGAGGCGCAAGGCCGCTACAAAAAGCAGACCGGCGGCCGCGGCCAGTTCGCCGATATTTGGCTACGAATCGAGCCTTTGCCTCGCGGCGAGGGATACGAATTCGCCGATGAGATTACCGGCGGAGTCGTTCCGAATAAGTTCATCCCCGCCGTTGACAAGGGCGTTGGCGAAATTATGGAGAGAGGCGTTATCGCCGGATACAAAGTCGTCGATATGCGCGTCGCGCTCTACGACGGAAGCTACCACACGGTTGACTCTTCGGAGATGGCGTTCAAAATCGCCGCACATTTGGCGATTAAATCCGCATTCCAGAAGGCCGATCCGTATCTCCTCGAACCCATCGACAATGTCGAGATAATCGTTCCCGAGGAGTTCACCGGCGATGTTATGGGCGATATTTCATCGCGCCGTGGCAAAATTAGCGGCATGGAGCCTTCCGGCTCGTTCACGAAAATCAAATCCCAAGTGCCGCAGGCCGAGCTTTACAAATACTCCACCATCCTCCGAAGCCTCACGCAGGGAAGGGGTTTCTTCACTCGCGAGTTCAGCCACTACGCCGAAGTCCCATACGAGACGGCGCAGAAAATCATCGAGGAGTCCAAGGCTGAGAGCGAAGAGGAGTAGGGGTTTAGGTAATAGGTGTTGGGTTTTTAGGTATTAGGTCGAGGGGCGAGCCGGTGGCTCGCCCTTTTTTTCTGCCTTGGCAACTTGTGTCATCAAGAAGCAGAGGCGGCAACACATCCGCCGACTATCGACTGATTACCCCCTCCCCCGCGCTGGCACGGGGCTTGCCTCACAAGCCTCGCGCCAGCGCTCGCTTAACGTTCTACTTGAGATACACCACCCGCTGGGCCGCAGTCTGCCTGCTGGAGGCCGTCGCCCGCACGAGATAGACGCCCGAAGGGATATTTTCGTCCGGTTGCCAGATGAATACGCCTTTACCGTCATTGCGAGGGCGAAGCCCGAAGCAATCTCCTTGATTCGATGAGATTGCTTCGTCGTCCATCGGACTCCTCGCAATGACAGAGTGGTCGCTACTCGCAATGACATCTATGCGCCGTCCGCTCACATCGAATATCTCGATTTCCGCGCCCTCCGGCGCAGTGATGGATACTGCGGAGTTGAACGGGTTGGGGTGGGCGGAGAGGGAGAGTTGTTGCGGGAGTTTTATATCATTCTCCCAAACTACTGAGCCGTCATAGGAGACTTTTACCAATGAAATTACAACAGTATCAATTTCATTTAAAGATCCTTCGCCAGTGGCAACAAATCCACTATCGCGAGTTTGTATTACCGAATAGAATCTGTCACAGCGACCGGCTATATCGACACGAGTCTGCCATAAAACATTAGCTAACGAATCGATTGTCATTATAAAACCATCTGTTAGGTGAATTGTTCCACCTCCTGTCATTCCCGTGTACCCGCAGAAAGCGAAATTTCCGTCGGAAGTTGGAATTAACGAATAAACATCGACATATGAAGGATTAAGGGCATCGAACATCCAGTTTCGTGACCAAAGAACATGACCTGAATCGATAATTGCACATACGCCGATTCGGATAGGGTCGCTGTTCCCGATGCACAGAAACTCGTTAGGATTTGTTTCAATAATTGAATTTATATTTATCATGCCCATACTTGAATAAGGAACGGTCCAAAGGATTTCTCCAAGTGAATCGATTTTCATCACTTCTGTTCCACTGTATATCCCCAGGGCAACAAGGTATCCGTTATCCTGCGTGGGATAGACACAGGTTGGTTTTAGTGGAGTTACATATTTTCTTTGCCAGAGTATCTCCCCAAATATACTATATTTAATTATTAGCATAGTATCTAAATCAGTAGGTGAATATTCTAAGTCTGAGGCTGTAATAATGTAACCATCATTAGTAAACGCAGAAGCGGCTTTATTACTGAGCCTGCCCGAGTCGATTATTACAGAATCACATAACAGGCTATCGCCGGCTTGATTGATACCAAGTATGTGTATTAAATTCGATCGCTTGGTCCCGACAACAACGAGTGTATCGCTTGAAACTCTAAAAGGTCCCGATGTATGCCCTATTCCGTCGCTATAAAGATTTATATTAATCTCATTGCCAAATTCATCTGTTTTAATAATTAGAAACTGCCAGCCAGAAGAGGAACCTGAGATTGAGTCCCAAGTTAACCACGAAGACATGCCTGTTATCAATAGGCCGCCGTCATCAGTTTCATAAAGGCCTTCGCCCAGATTAGTTGCGTATGGATATAATGGGTTATTAAATGTTTTAATCCAATCCGCCGATTGGCCGAAAGCGAGCATAACGAATATCGACAAGAAGAATACATATTTTTTCATGCTACTGCCTTTCTTTTTTAAGCGGGAAAGGCCGATCGGCCTTTCCCGCTTTATTTAACTACTACTTTAATAGAATAGTTTTAATTGTTTTTAGATCAGTATTAGTTGAGACGCGCACGTAATAATTTGCAGATGGCATCTCGTTGCCGGAAGCATCTGATCCGTCCCAAACAACAGAGTAGTCACCTCCTGAAACTCCGCCCGAGAATAGTGTTTTAACTATATTGCCAGCTAAAGTATAGATTTCGACGGTTAGATAGTCGTCTTTTGGAACTGTCACTCTAACAGTAAGTTCACTGTTGAACGGAGTCGGATAAATATCCACAGATAAGGCTGGAAGATGTAGTTGTTCTAAAACCTCTTTAGGTTGTGGCTCATCTTCGTGAAGCCCGGGGCAATGAGCACAAGTGTCCGACATATCTTCTTCTGTTGGTATGTAACGTGCTAAAGAGTCCTGCATCCACCTAATCAAAGCGATCTCGGCTTCTGTGTTGCGTCCCGAAGAATCTATCGGAAACCCTCGTAAAAACTGCACTGCACTGCTGAAATATTCATCGCCAGAAAGCGACATAGGTGACGAACATGTCCATGTAATTAAGTTCAGATGATAAGGCAAACAGGGTGAATCACAATCAGCACAGCTTGGGTGTGGAATTACATAGTATGCCCTTTTTGGCCGCACATCCCATATTGGCGTATCGTAATCTACACCGATACTGACGAATGACGAATCGTCTGCACCTCTTATTTTATCCGGCCAGAAATCATCGGGATCACTCCCATAAAATGGAACATATCCTACATGCCCGGGGGTTTCGCAATCACAGTTTATCGTCCCAAAGTGTAAATCGTAGTTTGTGGTAATATCGAGATACCTTTGTTCGAAGATTGGGTAGCCTGAAATAGTCGTTGTATGATCTCCACCCGAAAAATAATAGACTGAGATTGAGTATGTTCTTGTTATATCTCCAGTTGATCCTGTCAGCGGTGCTGATGCACTGATCCACTGCATTGAACCCGTTTCCCAGTCATAATACCTGCCCAAAATAGCGCCGGGGAAAAGAGAGCCTAAAGTTGCTGATGGACTGGTTGGTTTAAATGGCATCGATAGGTGTCGCCATCCCGAGCCGCTGAAGCTATAAGTATAGTTCCTCGGATCTCCATAATCGAATGACATATAGGCTATCATTCCGACAAAGGAACGTCCAGCATTTCTCACACGAAATTCCATTCTGCATCCTTGCCCGGAAAGAGAACACGCTATTTCGCGGAAGAAATCCGTTAGATCAAACCGAGGAAAAGAGCTGAAACGAATAACAGGCACAGAGGGCATAGCATAAGCTATACCCGTGCCCATATCGCGGAGAAAAGCTGTTTCAATGAAATCATCTGCCGCTAACCAAATCGTGGCCCTTGATAAATTCTCCTCAAGAGAGAAGTATGGTGAATAAAACCACACTGTATCTGTGGTCGCAGAACCAGATGTATCTTCGCCATCTTCACACATTCCTATCCATAATCCATCGTCTAACGGATATTGATTATATAGCCCATCCCAAGGTCGTGGGGAAGTGCCCCAATGCCGATCCCATGGATTAGGGAGCCACTCTTTATCGATTGTGGGGGCTGGATTCGCATAGGGGTTAAGGATGGGGGGGTCTCCAAGTGAGAAATACCATGTATCTTTGCCGGTAAACACTCTCACAGTTCCGTCGGCAAGCGCCACAACTGTAAATAGAACTAACGGTAGCGTTGCAATAAATGGGTCTATGTGAGTGAGTTTAGTTGACATTATTTTCACTTACTTTCTTTCATAATTTGAGCATCGA